>Ga0209386_1001098_pt1 | contig 11615 bp, 11 predicted proteins | sample NGEPertwo_FD_184510 | JGI IMG/M metagenome (GOLD analysis project Ga0209386, IMG submission 184510) | Arctic peat soil microbial communities from the Barrow Environmental Observatory site, Barrow, Alaska, USA - NGEE Permafrost154B-two... | ecosystem: Environmental > Terrestrial > Soil > Wetlands... | reverse complement strand
AAAGTTCTTCTACTAAATCATCTCTCTCAATATGTCTGATTAAATTTCTCGCATTATTGTGCCCGGTAATATAAGATGGATCCCCTGACAGAATATACCCAACCATTTGATCAATTGAATTGTATCCTTTTTCTTCCAGCGCATTATATACGGTTTTTAGAATTTCTTCTGTTGTTGTCTGTACCGCTTTTTCCTGACTGTTAAATAGTATTGTGTTTCTATCCATAATCATCTCACCTTCCCTTACGCTTATTATACACATGAAATACTTAAATTTACAATACTAAATCGTTAATGTAATATTGTTGTAATATTCGAAAGGATTTCACTTCATCAGTCCTTCAGCAACTTTAAACGCATCCTTGATTTTATCGGGATCTTTAGCACCAGCCTGCGCCATGTCGGCTTTCCCGCCGCCGCCCCCGCCGGCAGCTGCTGCAATTTGTTTGATCATATTCCCTGCGTGATATCCCTTGTCGAATAAATCATCAGTCACAGAAACCATAAACGTTACTTTCCCTTCATTTTCTGTGGAAAACACTATTACAAGGCTTTTGTTATCGGATTTCAATTCATCAGAAATTGTTCTTAAATCATTGATACTATACTCTGTAAATGATTTGGTAATCAGTTTAACACCATTAAATTCTTTCGCTTCCTTTATAATTTCTCCTTTTGAAGAACTTATTTCTTTCAATTTGAATTCTTCAAGTTCTTTTTTTGCAGATTTATAGTCTTCATTCAAAGAAGCTATTTTATGCAGCAGACCTGGCACATTGGTTTTTAAAATTTCAGAAGCCTGATTTATGGTATCTTCCTCATCATCAAGTTTTTTCAATATATTCAAACCTGTTATTGCCTCTATCCTTCTGACGCCTGCGGCAACTCCGGATTCGCTTAATATTTTAAAAGCACCGATTTGTCCGATATTATTCACATGTGTACCGCCACAAAGTTCCATACTGTAATCATCAATTGAAACAACTCTGACTACATCGCCATACTTTTCTCCAAAAAGAGCTGTTGCGCCCTTACTTGAAGCCTCTTTGACAGACATTTCCTCGGTGGAAACAGGCAAAAAATGCAAAATTTTATCATTTACAATGTCTTCGATTTGTTTTAATTTATCCTTTGGAATAGCCTCAAAATGTGAAAAGTCAAATCTTAAGCTGGCAGAAGTAACGCTTGATCCCGCCTGATTGACATGATCTCCGACAACCTGTCTTAATGCTTTATGCAATAAATGGGTAGCCGTATGATTTCTGGCCGTATTGTTTCTGTTTACGATAGAAATCATTGCCGTTACATGTGAATTAACAAGCAATTCACCCTTTTGCACCTTTATTTTATGACCTATCGCCTTTTGTATTTTAACAACTTCCAGGACTTCTGCCCTAAAATCATCATTGTAGATAAAACCTTTGTCTGACGCCTGTCCACCGCTTTCTGCATAAAAAGGTGTATTATTCAGAACAACTATGCCAATATCACCTTCTTTTAGAGACGGCAAAGGTATTTTGTTATGGAATATCCCCGTGACTGTTCCGGTGTCGGCCACCTTTAAATACCCTGTGAAAACAGAATTACCTTCAAATACTAACTCGCTTTCATCTTCTGCCCAACCTTCTTCATCTTCCGATTTTCTGGCGGCTCTTGCCATTTGCTTTTGCTGCTGCATATTTTCATTAAAACCTTCTACATCAACGGAACAACCATTTTCTTCTAATATTTCCTGTGTAAGTTCTAAAGGAAAGCCATAGGTGTCATAAAGTTTAAAGGCTCTTTCCCCGTCCAGGATTGTCTTTTCCGTGTTTTTCAATTCTTTCACATACTCATTGATTATATTAGTTCCCTGGTCAATGGTTTGAGAGAACTTATCTTCTTCCACACTTAATATTTTATGAATATATTCTTTTTTTCCTTCTAAATTCGGATAAGCATCCTTGGAGGTTTCTATTACTTTTTTAGACAAATCTGCCAGAAAATGACCTTGTATCCCAAGAATTTTTCCGTGCCTTGCTGCTCGTCTAAGCAGTCTCCTAAGTACATATCCCCTGCCTTCATTGCTTGGGATAATACCGTCGCTGATCATAAATGTTACAGACCTTATATGATCAGTAATGATTCTTATTGAAACATCAGTCTTAGCTCTACCTTGCAGATATTCTACCCCTGATTTTTTAACTACTTCATCAAGAATATATTTTATAGTGTCAACATCAAATATGGAATCCACCCCCTGCATAATACAGGCAAGTCTTTCAAGACCCATACCTGTATCAATATTCGGGTTTTTCAGAAGTGTGTAATTGCCTGCGTCATCTTTACTGAATTGTGTAAATACGTGATTCCAAAATTCAACATATCTGTCGCAGTCACAACCTGGTCTGCAATCAGGATTTTCACATCCATATTGAGCGCCTCTGTCATAATATATTTCAGAACACGGCCCGCAGGGACCTGTTCCTATTTCCCAGAAATTATCATCTTTGCCAAGTTTGACAATTCTATCTTCATTCATGCCAATAATATTTTTCCAGATATCATAAGCTTCTTCATCTTCTTCATATACAGTAGCCCATAAGTTGTCGGCAGGCATCTTAAGAACTTCAGTAATAAATTCCCATCCCCATTTTAATGATTCCACTTTAAAATAATCTCCGAAAGAAAAGCTGCCAAGCATCTCAAAAAATGTGCCATGCCTCGATGTATATCCTACGTTTTCTATATCTCCTGTGCGTATGCATTTCTGGCATGTTGTCATTCTCTTTGCTGGCGGTGTTTCTAATCCAGCGAAATATGCCTTTAATGGTGCCATCCCCGAATTTATTATAAGCAGACTTTTATCCTTTTCAGGAATCAAAGAAAAACTGCCTCTTTTATAATGGTCTTTACTAACATAAAATGACTCAAAAAGCTCTCTTAATTGATTTAAACCTAATTTTTTCATATATAATTTCCTCCCGAAATAATTTGATCATTAATTTTATAATTATACCATGTTTCACTATGATTTCAAAGAAAATATGATAGAATTACATATATAACCAAACATTGGAGGAATTATGGAAAAAAATATATTAGGAAATACAGGGCTTGAAATTTCAGCAGCAGGTTTTGGTGTTCTTACTGTGGGCAATACTCAGTTAAATCTGCCATTTGACAAAGGTGCTGAAGTTTTAAGTTATGCAATAGAAAAAGGTATTAACTTTCTTGACACTGCTCAGGCGTACGAAACATATCCATATATCAAAAAAGCCCTGCAGAAAAGCAACAAGGATATAGTTATCTGCTCTAAATCCCTGAGCGGTTCTTTTGAAGAGATGAAATCTGCTGTAGAAGAAGCCAGAACTAAGATGAATAGAGATATGATTGACATATTTCTTTTGCATGAAGTCAGACATAACAGTGATTTTGAAAAAAGATCAGGTGCCTGGGAGTATCTGAACCAGGCAAAGGCAAAAGGTATAGTCAAGGCAATAGGTATTTCCACCCATCACGTTGATGTGGCAGAAGAAATCGCTGATTGCAGAGAATGTGACGTGCTGTTTCCTTTAATTAATTTTAAAAGTCTGGGCATCAGAAATGGCGGTCTTACAGGAACAAAAGAAGCGATGGCTTCTGCAATAAAAAAAGCTGCTGATGCAGGTATAGGCGTCTTTACAATGAAAGCATTTGGCGGAGGCAATTTAACAGGACGTTACATGGAAGCCCTGGACTATGTTTACAGTCTTGAAGGAATCAGCTCGGCCATGATTGGTTTTGGCAATAAAAAAGAAGTGGATGATATTATTGATTATCTGGACGGTAAGCTGGAAAAGAATTTCATTCCCGAAATAAAACACAAAAAAATGAATATAGATCAGGGAGACTGTGAAGCCTGCTACGCCTGTATAGAAAAATGCCCAAATCATGCTATCTTTATCAACGAAAAAGGGCTGGCTCAGGTAGATCACGATAAATGTCTGACCTGTGGCTATTGTGCCCCTGTTTGCCCCGTCAGAGCTATTATAATGTTCTAGAAAGGTAATCTATCATTGCAACGCTTTCAACGTATACGGCTTTTAAAAACACGTTCTCTATGGCGTCGCCAACAGTTAGTATTCCATGGTTTTTCAACAGGCACACATCAGCATACTTGACTGCTTTTGCTACAGCCTCGGCCAGCTCCTCAGTCCCGTGTTCAAAATAAGGAACAATTTCCATATTTTTCCCATAAAAATATGCTTCAGAAGTAACGGGTTCAATTTTTATTCCCTTTACAGCAAAAGCTGTCGCATAAGGAGAATGGGTGTGTACAATGGCATTTACATCTGATCTCTTTGAATAAACCTTCAAGTGCATTGACAGTTCAATGGAAGGCTTTCTAAAATTAGCATTTTCTCTTACATTTTCCTTTAAATCAGAAATGACAATATCATCAACTGTTAAATCTGATCTGTAAAATCCTGAAGGGGTAATGTATACAAGCCCTGTTGAACGGTCCAGGATACTGAAATTCCCTGATTTATGCTTGCAGAGTCCTTCTTTTTCAGCCCTCTGTGCATATTTGATCAGGTCTTTAATTATTGCAATTTTCGTCATACGATAAAACCTCCTCCTATTACCAAATCCTCCTGATAAAATACAATTGACTGACCTGGGGTTACAGCTCTTTGCATTTCTTCAAAATTGGTTTCAATTAATCCGTTTTCTAAAATATTTAAAGTTGCAGCCATTGGTTTGGACGCATACCTTATTTTAGCAGTCACTCGGGTCTTATTGTAAATCTCAGGACCTGACCCTTCGGGTAAAACCAAAACATTGTCTTTTGAAATCACTGTTTTTCTGAATAGCTCTTCATTATCACCCAAGGTTACCGTATTATTATTATGGTTAACCTTAGAAACATAAACCGGCTTGCCAAAAGTAATCCCTAATCCTTTTCTTTGCCCAACAGTATAATTTACAAGGCCACCATGCTTTCCTAAATATCCGCCATTCTTATCTATGAATTTTCCGGGAACTGACTTGTATCCCCTGTTTTTTATATAATTGGCATAGTTTTCATCCTTCGAAATAAAGCATATTTCCTGACTGTCTTTTTGCTCTGAATTGCTTATTTCCTCAGTTCTCACAAGGTTTCTGGTTTCTTCCTTGTCAGAAATATTATTTAAGGGCAGTAATAATCTTGAAAGGATCTCCTGTCCCAATCGGTAAAGCATATATGACTGATCCTTTTTAATGTTTTCTGCCTGCTTTATATAATAACATCCATTTTTTTCATTAAAATATATGCCGGCATAATGACCGGTTGCAACATAATAAGCCCCTATTCTATCAGCCTCTTCTATTAACGTTTTAAATTTTACATCAGGATTACAAAGTACACAAGGGTTTGGCGTTCTGCCTTCTGCGTACTCCTTACAGAAATTATGAATAACAATATCAGAAAATGACTTACTTACATTTTTATAAACAAAGCCTATTTCAAGCTGTCTGGCAGTGTATTCTGCTGATTCTGCGCCCTTCCCTTTTGTTTCATTCACGTCAAAAAACAATCCGGTCACCGTTAATCCCTCTTTTTTCAGCAACAAAGCAGCGGCCGTGCTGTCAACACCGCCGCTTAATCCCAACAATACTTTGTTTTTATCTAAAGCAGCATTTTTCATGATTAGCCCTCTGTGTCACAAGTGTCGTTTTCATCATCATTTTCGTTTGGGTCAAAACCTTCTAAGCCTGCATATACTTTACCATTTTTTAGTGCAAAATCATAAATTGCAGCTTTAATTGCATGATCAGCTAAAATAGAGCAGTGAATCTTTATTGCAGGCAAACCACCAAGTTCAGCAACAATTTGTTTATTTGTAATAGCTAAAGCCTGGTCAATCGTTTTACCTATAATCATATCTGTCGCAACACTGGAAGATGCAATGGCTGAGCCACAGCCAAAAGTTTTAAATTTTGCATCCATAATTATGTCATCCTGAACTCTGATAGAAATTTGCATCATGTCACCACATACAGGACTGCCATAAGTCCCGATACCATCGGGATTCTCAAGTTCTCCAATATTATGCGGATTCATAAAGTGATCCATTACTTTATCATTGTACATTCCCATTATCAACTACCAACCTTTCGCTTTTGAAACCGAAGAAATTGCTCTCAATTTAATAACAACTTCGACCAGTTTTTCTACCACATAATCTATATCTTCTTTTGTCGTAGGATCCCCAATTGTAAATCTGAGTGATCCATGTATCTTCTCAACCGGTACACCAAGACAAGTCAAAACATGTGAAGGTGTTAATGATGCAGAAGAACAAGCGGAACCGGTTGAAACAGAAATTCCTAATAAATCCAGGTAAAGAAGCATCGCTTCTCCTTCAATAAATTCAAAAGTAATGTTTACATTACCAGGATGCCTGAATTCTCTGCTGCCGTTTAAAAAAACATCATCAATTTTTTCAAAAACCTTATCAATGAAATAATTTCTAAGCTTAGTCACTTTAGCAATATGATTTTCTAAATTCAATTCTGCAAGTTCAGCAGCTTTTCCAAATCCTACAATTCCTGTCAAATTCTCGGTTCCGGCTCTTTTTTTGTTTTCCTGGGCGCCTCCGTGCATAAAATTGGAAATTTTAGTTCCCTTTTTAATATACAATGCACCAATACCTTTTGGTCCATAAATTTTATGCCCGGATATGGACATCAAATCTACTCCAAGTTCTTTCACGTTGATTTTAACATTCCCCAATGCCTGGACGGCGTCAGTATGAAAGGTTACATTTTTGGATTTTGTTATTCTGCATAGTTCTTTTATGTCCTGTATCGTTCCAACTTCATTATTGACATACATTATACTTACAAGAATGGTTTTGTCAGTAATGGCATTTTCTAAATCTTCAGCTCTTACTCTTCCTTCTTTGTCTACTGGTAAAAATGTTACCTCATAACCGTTTTTAGCAAGATATTCACAAGAATGTAAAACAGCATGATGCTCAATTCCAGTTGTGATGATATGATTTCCTTTAGATTTCAATGCATCCGCAATACCAATAATCGCCCAGTCATCTGCCTCTGTTCCTGAGGAAGTGAAAAATATTTCATTTTCATCAGCTCCAATTAAAGATGACACTTTACTCCTGGCTTTCGTAATTGCCTCTTTAGAAATAGCTCCCTTTGTATACAAACTCGATGGATTCCCAAAATTTTCAGAAAAATAAGGAATCATCTCCTTCAAAACTTCTTCCTTTACAGGCGTGGTTGCGGAATAATCTAAATAAACCTGTCTCATATATTCTCCTTTTGTTTCAAATTAGTTCAATAACTTTAATTATTATACCAACTTAACCAAATACTTAAACAATATTAGTAAAAATAATTATTTTCTTCTTAAAATTTTATAAATTATATTTTTAATAGTACAAATACAAAAAAACATTCCGCAAATAGAATGCTTTTTTTATTTGTATGATAATTTTATTGTTTTTTACAATTATCGTCCTCAATATCTTCCACAAATTCAATATTTTCAAGATGATCCTTAAACTGTTCTCTGAATTTTACGAGGTACTCTTCTCTTAATATTTTTTGCTCTGCCTTTTCTTCATCAGTCAGACCTTCACTCTTGCATTTTCTGGCAAGAACATTAATTCTATCCATTTTTTCTTTAATCAACATAATTTATATTACCTTTCTAACAGACCTATTATAAGTATTATACTAAAAATTTGCTGCAATCTCAAGGTAAATTTAACGAATTTAAAGTCTTGAAACCATTTTACACACTTATATTATAAAATATTCTGCCAGACGGTCAATTGAATTCTTATTCATATCACTATCTAATAATGGAATTTTAATAAGGGTTTTACCTGAAAACTCCTTTTCAATATCCTTCATGTATTTTTGCTCTTGTTTTTTCTTTTTCACCCAAAACTCTTTATCAATTTCTTCAGGCAGAATTCGGTTGATAACCAGAGTTTCAACGGGAATATTGAAATTTTCAAGCATTTTTACAGCTTTTTTAGTTTCTTCAATTGGAAGTTGCTCTGCATTAATAACAAATCGTATTGTCAGGTTATCACCATCGTTAAAGATTTTTTTGATTCTTCCAAATCGCTCCTGTCTTTTTTCTAAAATTTCTAAAACAGGGTCTTTTTCATTATATTTTCTTTTTACCATTTTGTTCATATTTACAATGGATTTACGTTTTTTAATAAGTGAAGCCATCCATCCCTCTAAAAGATCTGGTAATGTTAGCATTCTCAACGTGTGTCCAGTGGGAGCTGTGTCAAAGATAATGATATCATAAACATCAAATTTTTCTATTATAATTTCAGCCATTTTGTCAAACAATGCGGATTCATGCGTTCCTGGAGATACAATTGCTGCGTCAAGCTGGCTATTAATTTCATCCACAATAACATTCGAAAGAATTGTTCTCATATTCTCACGAATCCGGTTAATATACAACTCCGCTTCATACTCCGGATCGATTTCCAAGCCATCCAAATTTTCTCTGATTTTTGTTATCTTCTTACCTATTTTCATTTCTAGAACATCAGAAATAGAATGGGCTGGATCTGTTGATATTAAAAGCGTTTTCAGACCTTTATTCGCATAATTAATGCTATTTGCAGTTGAACAGGTCGTTTTACCGACGCCACCTTTTCCTCCATAAAAAATTATTTTTGCCATAATGTCCCCCTGTCAAATATCATGGATCCAAGTTATATTTAGCCCAACGTTCTTCCCAAACAGACTTTCTCTTGTCCATGCGTTTATCCCAATCTTCTATTTCATCAATCAGGAATGGTAAAAGTTCTAAAGTATAATAACTGATTGGCAAAGGTATCCCAAGCTGATCAGAAAAACAAATCAATATAAAATTATCCATATCATTCTTTGTTTCAGCTTCAAGCAGTTCATAAGCACGCCCTTTATAATCCGTAGCGCCCTTAAAGAACAGCCCAAAATCCAGAAAAAATTGTTTCAGTCTATCCATTTATTTCACCTTATTATTGAATAGAGAGAAGCAACGCTTCTCTCTATTCCTACTATTTGTAAAAATTATTTTACTTTATATCTTCTTGAATTTCTTTAACTTTAAAAGCCTTTTGAGATTCAATAATCAGTATTATTGCAAGAATGAACAATATTACAGCAAATATTAATATAACTGGATTAGCTAAATTAGCCATTATTAACAGTACTAAAGCTGATAAAGTTACTGCAAACATGAAAATCATTGGATATATCGCCATTTTGTAGCTTCTTCCAGATTGTTTCAGCCAAACAGCCAATGATAATAATGCCAATGCTGCAAGCAATTGGTTTGCTGAACCAAATATTGGCCATATCAACTGGTACCCTTTGAACGCCAATGCTCCGCTAAGAACAACTGTAACTGATGTTGAAACATATTTATTTGTCATTATATTAACAGCAGTTTTAGCAGTATCACTTTTTTGAGAATCTACCATAAAGAATTCCTGTAAAATAAACCTTCCTAACCTAGTTGCAGTATCTAAAGTAGTTAGCGCAAATGCAGCGATAGCCAAAGTAACAAAGTTTTTAGCAATTATAAATGGAATCCCAATAGCTGACATAAAAGTACCAATTCCATCTGCAAATACATTTAAAGCACCACCTGCTGTACTTAAATCAGCCAATTTGGTTGACGTAAGGTAAGCTGCAGTTATTATTGCCAAGGTAGCTAAAACACCCTCAATCAGCATTGCACCATAACCTATAAGTCTAATATCTGATTCATTATCCAATTGTTTAGAAGTTGTGCCTGAACCTACCAATGAGTGGAATCCCGAAATTGCTCCACATGCTATTGTGATAAAAAGAATTGGGAACATATAATTTGTGCCGACTTTAAAACTTGTAAATGCAGGCAATTGAATTTCTGGTCTCAAGAAAAGCAACCCCACAATACCACCAGCTAACATGGCATATAGAAGAAATGAGTTCAAATAATCCCTAGGTTGTAATAAAATCCAAACCGGCGTAATCGAAGCAATGAATACATAACCCAATAAAATAATCATCCAGGCTTGGATACTTAAATTAAGTGGGAATAAAACACCAATCCAAACACATACAGCCAATCCTACCACGCCTATAATTGTCCCAAGCATTAAGGAAAGGCCCCGTCTATAAACTGCATATCCAAAACCTACAGCAAGAACCATAAATAAAAGTGAAGAAGTAGCAGCCTCTGGCGTTGAAACAAATGCTGCTGCAACTATATTAGTAAATGCTGCAATAACAAGAATCAATGTTAACCAGGCAAAAATTGCGAATAATTTTTTACCCTTTTCACCCATTGTTTCACCAATGACTTCGCCGATTGATCTACCGTTATGACGAACTGATGCAAATAAAGATCCCATATCATGTACTCCGCCAAAGAATACCGATCCAACAACAATCCATAGAAGTACAGGGACCCATCCAAACATAGCCGCTACAATAGGCCCTACAATCGGCCCAGCACCAGCAATCGATGCAAAATGGTGCCCTAACAGGACAGGTGCTTTTGCCGGAACGTAATCAACACCATCACTCATTGTGTTTGCTGGCGTTTTTCTGGTCGGATCAATCCCCCACTTCTTAACCAGCCAACCGCCATATGTAATATAAGCTACAATAAAAATTATAATACTGAAAGCTATTAACCATACTGAATTCATTTTATTCCCTCCTTATTGATAAATATATAATAAGTGCTATTTAATAATACTATAAACAGTTACAACCTCCTCCCCTTTTTTATTGGTCAACATATAGTTGTCCTTCAAAAAAACTATTAACAATCTAATATCCACCCATCCTTTAAACCCAAAAGAAAATCCTTTGTGATATTTGAATTTCTTAACTATGTCAATTATTAAATTGTTTTTTGAGGTGATTTTATTATCTAGAACGATAATCCCGGTAATGATGCTGGACATGTGGTCATCATGAGGTTTTACAACTGAATCGACAGATTTAATCAAATTGTAAATATAGTTGTCCAGGATAATTTTGTCAATATTTTCAAAATGTTTTATTAAAACATATTCATTATTCTCGATTCCAAATATTGTTGCTTTTTTAGTTAAAAAAAATCTTTCACTTCTTTGGTGGTATTCTGCAAATAAATCATATGTATATCCATCGATATTAAAATCATCGTTTTTATCAAAATTGCTCTGAAGCTTATTTTCTATTAAATTTAGATATTGTGAGAATTCCATTTTAGCCTCCATTTATCCATAATAATTGAAACAAAATCAAGTATGAAATCTTTAATAAACAAAGAAAGGTAAAATTTAATTATTCAAAGGGAGAAGGGAAAAAAGAAACATCAAAAAAGACAATTAGTGCGCTTTCCGTAATAATTCAAGCTGTTATTAATTCTCCTTCATGAGAGAACTGATTAACTTGCTTTTATTTTACTCCTGTAAAAAATATATGTCAAATTTTTCTATATAGCGATATTTTTCCCCTTTATTATTTATTATTAACAATAAATAATCTCTATTTTAGTCAAATTATTATATTTAACTAAAATAGAGATTTTAGGGCCACTTTTGTTTATAAACCTAAAGATCTGATAGGCCCAAAATTTAATCTTT
>Ga0209386_1001097_pt1 | contig 11621 bp, 11 predicted proteins | sample NGEPertwo_FD_184510 | JGI IMG/M metagenome (GOLD analysis project Ga0209386, IMG submission 184510) | Arctic peat soil microbial communities from the Barrow Environmental Observatory site, Barrow, Alaska, USA - NGEE Permafrost154B-two... | ecosystem: Environmental > Terrestrial > Soil > Wetlands... | reverse complement strand
TAAATCCCTCATTTTAGAATTGCCTCACTTTGAAATACTGCCAATTGCAGCTCTAATTATTTTTTTAGAATTTGCTTCTTCGCGAGTAAACTTAGCAGTTATAACCCCCTCATGCATTACGATAACATGATTAGACATACCGAGAATTTCAGGAAGTTCAGAGGAAACAAGAATGATTGCTATACCTTTTTTTGCGAGTTCAGAAATAAAATTATGTACCGTAGCTTTGGTTGCAACATCAATTCCTTTGGTTGGTTCATCCATAATTAATATTTGCGGCTTGGTAGCAATCCATTTAGCAAAAACTACTTTCTGTTGATTGCCTCCTGAGAGATTCTCTACCAACTGTTCCCAACTTGAAGCTTTTATTTCTATATTTTTTCCATATTCATCGGTAATTTCAAATTCCCTATTACGATCCAAAAAAATATTTCTGCTAATTCTATCTATTATTGGTAGGGTAATATTCTCCCGAATATTCATAGCTAAAATAGCACCTTGTATCTGTCGGTCTTCGGGGAGATAGGCAAGACCATGATTCATTGCATCAGAAGGATTGGCAATATTTACTTTTTTTCCATCAAGAAAAACATCTCCTGAAGTTTTTGTATTAATCCCAAAAATGGTTTGCATTACTTCTGACCTTCCCGCTCCTACCAATCCAAAAAATCCCAGTATTTCTCCTTTGTGCAAGTCAAAAGATATGTTTTTAAATACACCTATCTTGCTAAGATTTTCAACCTTCAGGATAATGTTACCCTTCTCTGCTTCTAATTTTGGATACATTTGTTCAAGACTGCGACCAATCACCATTTGCACAATTTTATCTACGGTAATATCGGCAATCGTCCCTTCTCCGATATACTTCCCATCTCTTAGTACGGTAAAATAATCCGCAATTTCAAAAACTTCTTCAAATTTATGAGAAATAAAGATGATGGCTTTTCCTTCTGATTTCAATTTTCTAATAATTTTATATAAATACTCCACTTCCTTAAGAGTAAGAGCAGAGGTTGGCTCATCCATAATGACTATTTTTGCATCCAGTGAGAGTGCTTTGGCAATCTCCACCATATGCCTTTGAGCTATACTTAGATTTCTTACTTTGGTATCAGGACGAATATCTAATTCAAGCTTATTAAGAAGTATCTGGGTTTTATCTTTCATCTCTCTCCAGGAAAGCAGACTGTTGGATTTATTTCTAATATGATGGCCCATGAATATATTTTCCATCACGGAGAGATCAGGAAACATTGTAGCCTCCTGGTGTATGGCGGATATCCCGGCCTTTTGCGAGACTTGGGGGGACGGAAATTGAATAGGTTTATCGTTAAGGATAATAGTGCCAGCGGTAGGTTGATATACACCGGTTAAAATTTTTACCAAAGTAGATTTCCCAGCCCCATTTTCACCTATAAGAGCATGTACTTCTCCGGTTCTTACTTGAAAATCTACGCCATCAAGTGCCTTGACACCATAAAAATATTTTTTAATTCCCTTCATTTTAATAATGCAATTATTCATTAAATCAAAATTCCTCTTTTTTTGAGGTATTTATAAGTAAAGCGGGATATGATTAATCCCGCTTTACCAAACAGATTTTTTTAATTCAAATCGTAAACCGTTAATAAATCTCAGCAAATTTATCTATATTATCTTTTTCAAATATAAATGGCTCGCCCATAACTGCTTCGTTACCTGGGCCTATTTTAATTTCTCCCATTCTACCGACCATCATTACTTCGCCCTCTTTTCCCTGAAATTCACCTTTAACCAATTTATAGGCGATATAAGTTGATGAATATCCTAAATCAATAGGGTTCCAAAGAGACATCTGTCGGCAAGTACCATTTTTGATATATTGCTTCATTTCAGATGGTAAACCGAGACCGGTAAGTTCAATCTTTCCTGATTTTCCAGCATCCTCTAACGCCTTGCCACACGCTGCAATACCAACAGTTGTTGGTGAAATAATTCCTCTTAAATTAGGATAAGATTTAAATAACCCCGTTGCTTCCCGGTAACTCTTATCGGAAAGATCATCGCCATATACCACTGCAACCAAACTCATATCTTTGTAAACAGGTTCTTTCAATTCTTCTTTCATCCATTCAATCCAGGTATTTTGATTGGTAGCCTGAGAAGAAGCACTTAAAATAGCAATTTCACCCTTGTAGTCAATTAAATTTGCCAACATTTTTACCTGGCTTCTACCAATAAACTCACTGCTGGAAGGAGCTAAGTGAAGTATTCGTCCTTCTGGTGCAATTCCTGAATCAAAGGAAATGACTGTAATTCCGCTCTTCATTGCTCTTTTACAAACAGGAACCAGGGCATCTACATCATTTGCTGAAATGACAATTGCATTTACTTTTTGAGCAATAAGCGAGTCAATAATTTCTATCTGACCCTCTGCTGTTGGTGTGGTGGGTCCTTGAAAAATAAATTCAACTCCGCCAAGTTCTTCCGATGCTTCTATGCCTCCATCTCTACAAGCTTCAAAAAAAGCATTCCCCAAGTTTTTAACTAACATAGCAATTCGTACATTTTCTTGTGCTACTGCAAAAGAAACCACAGATGAGATAAAAATTGCGATTAAAACTATCATCAATATAAATTTTTGTTTTTTCATTTTATTTACCTCCTTTTTTAGATAAAATGAAAACTATTTGATAATATCATATCTAATTCTAATCTTTTTGTCAAGATATTTTATCAAGATGTTTTCATATATTGACATTTTTTTTATCATAGAATATAATATTATATAAATAAAGTTTATTAATATTTACTAAATAGGTGAAAATAGTATATGGGTAAAGCAGAGCGACTTGAAAAAATGTTAGATTTAATCCAAAATAGTAATTTTATCTCTCCGGTACAACTTGCTGAGAAAATGAATGTTTCCCTGGTTACCATCAGGAGAGATCTTAAAAAATTAGCAGACCAAAAGTCTATAACAAAAGAGTATAGTACTATTAAAATTGCCCGGGATTACGATAAAAGATTTCATGAAAGACTTAATACCAATCACGAACAAAAAAGAATGATAGCAGAATTAGCCAAAAAATTTGTACAATCAGGAGATACGATTTTTTTAGATACCAGCACAACTTGCTACGAGTTTGCTCGTACATTAGCCCTCTCCTCTCATAACCTGCATATTATTACCAATAATATATACATGGCAGTTGAGTTAATGAGTATTTATAAAATAGACTTGGTTCTTATTGGAGGCAATATAAGACACGGCTACTTCTCAACAATTGGTCCACTGGCAGAAAAAATGTTATCACATATAAAGGTTACTAAATTCTTCTTCTCCTGCACGATGTTAGATACAAAAGGTATTTATGAATCTAATGTCATGGAAGGGAATATTAAAGTAAAAATGTTCGAAAATTCCAGGCTTCATTATCTTCTGGTAGATTCCAGTAAATTTAATAAGGCTTCAGTTTTCCGGACAACAAGTATTGAAAACTTAGATGCGCTTATAACGGACAAGCCATTGCCAAATGAATATCACGATATGTTGAAAAAAAAGAATATCGAGATTATTACTCCTCTTAAAATGGATTAATTGATTGAACAATCAAATTTCTATTGAAGTCTATTTAATCACTCCCTTTTTCAAAATTATATTAGCATATAAAGCTTGCTCACTGCTTGCTACTACACAATACGATTGGGAAGCTCTTTCGTAAAATGTAAACCTTTCTAATTTTCCAATATTAAAATTTTCCTTAGATTTCTTTAAAATTTCTTGATACTTATTCCAAATTGAGGGTATTTCATCATTTCCAGTATCCATATAGATTACATTAATATCCGCATAAGTATCCAGAGGTAAAAATTGAAGGATAGCTTTCAATAATTCTGGTATGCCGAGACCATCAGCCCTAATTACTTTATTTCCAGAAGATTCTGCAGGATAGTTACCATCAGCAATGACTATTTCATCACCGTGGCCCATTTCCATTAGCGTTTTCATTAGCTCTGGGGAAATAATGAGAGGAATATTCTTTAACATAATTTTTTCTCCGTTTTTCTATTTCTTAAAATGATAAATAAGAATAATTTTAATTAGTCAAATTTAAATAAATACTCATGCTATATATTTTATAATTAAATTAAGAAAAGTGAATAATTATTTTGGTCACCTTATCTGTATGTTTATCCCAAAATCTAAGAGCCTCTCCTAAATTTTTAAGAAGGTAATTTTGGGTAATTAAATTTTCTATCTTAATTTTTCGACTTTCCACCATTTTAATGACTTCTTTAATTTCATTATCCAATGCATTCCTCGAGCCTCTTATGTCTATCTCTTTCTTTACGAAAAGACTTGTATCATACTCTACTGGCTCTTTAGTATATCCAATATAAACCACTCTACCTGCGAAACAGACCAAATCAATAGCCTTCTTAAAAGTCTCCGAAAGGCCTACTGCTTCAATAACTACATTCACACCCTGACCGCTGGTAAGACGAAAAATCTTCTTCTCTAAATCTTCTTTTTGAGAGTTAATTATATAACTTGCTCCTAAAACTTTCGCTTTTTCCAATTTTAAATCATCAATATCAACAGCAATTACCTTAGCCCCTTTGTATCCTGAGGCAGCAATAACCCCTAAGCCGATCATCCCACAACCAAATACTAATACTATATCCTTTGAACTTACTTGTGCCCGATTAGTAGCATGCCATCCTACACTTAAGGGTTCAATACAGGCAATTTGCTCTTCTGGTAAATTTTCTACTAAAAAAACCTTTTTATAAGGTAAAGCAATAAATTCTACAGCTGCTCCATCTCTTTGTATCCCTAAAGTCTGATTATCAGGACAACAATTTACTCTTCCTTGCTGGCAAGCAACACATTTTCCACAGGAGCTATAAGGAGAAACAGTGACAAGCCGACCTACTTGGAATTCAGAAGGAACATTTTCCCCGGTCTGGACAATTTCACCCGCTATCTCGTGACCAGGAATACGCGGATAGCTCACCATCTTATTTTGCCCCCGAAAAGTTTTAAGATCACTGCCACAAAGACCTAATGCTTTTAATTTTATCAGAATTTCCTCAGCGCCTACTTTAGGTTTGTCTATCTCTGCTAAGTTTACTACACCTGGTTCTATTATTTTAATTGCTTTCATATAGTAAATTCCTATACCTCCAAATTATAAAAATCTATAGCATTTTGGCCCATAATGTGGGCTTGTTCTGCTTGAGAAAGTGAATGAATAAAATGAGTCGCAATTCCTAAAACTTGTTCGTATTTTGCAGCTACTGTACAGACCGGCCAATCACTACCAAATAAAAGTCGATTCGAGCCAAATATTGCTAAAAGAGTCTCCATATAAGGTACAAAATCTTCTTGCTTCCAACTGTTCCAATTAGCCTCTGTAACCATACCACTTAATTTACAAAACACGTTATCTGCTTTAGCTAATTCTTGCATATCTTTCTTCCATGCTTCAATTTTACCTTCTTTGATTAAGGGTTTGGCCAGATGATCTACTATAAATTTTTGTTGAGGTAATTCACTAACTAAGGCACAAGCGTATTTAATCTGTCGGGGATAGATTAATATATCATAAGTAAGACCATATTTTTCTAACTTTCTTAATCCTTGCTTAAAATCTGGTTGAAGCATATAGCGGTCATCATCTTCATCCTGCAAGACATGACGAACTCCTTTAAAATTCTTATAAGCAGCAAATTGCTCCAAATCTTTTTCCACAAAATTGCTTTTAAGATCAACCCACCCTACTATCCCTTTGATAAAAGAATTATTCTGAGCTAATTCCAAAAGCCATTTAGTCTCTTGTAAGGTCTGCCGGGCTTGCACCGACACACAAAAATCAATATCATTTCTTTTTAATTCCTTATTTATATGAGAAGGAAGAAAGTCCCGCTGTAATTTAACCATAGATACATCAATCCATTTATATCCTTTCTGATTATAAACCCAAAAATGTTGATGGGCGTCTACTCTAAATGACCTCTTCTTTTTATCCATTATTTTACTCACTTTATTTATAGTTATTTATTCTTTTTTATTTTTTTGTTGAGTTATGCTCCTCAAGTCCGTTTTTCTGTAGCATTGGGATCATTATTTTCAGGTAGACCTTCTTTCCAGTAAATATTAGTTACTGGTTTGATTATTTCTCTAACTTTTTTTAGTAAATCAGGATCTGGTTTTACTCCTACATTATTAAGATTGGCTTTTACATGCTTAACTTTACTCATACCAACTAAAGTTATAGCCACATATTTATTCGAAAAAGCAAATTGCAAAGCTAAATCAGAAATATTCACCTTTCTTCCTTGACAAAATTGTATAGCCTCCTTTGTACCTTTTAACACTTTTTCCGGAGCTGGATGCCAATCCGGTGCTCCTTTTTCAGTAAGAATACGCATATGTAACGGTGATGCATTAATCAAACCTATCCTTTTCTTTTTTACTACTGGAGTTAAAATATCATCCATAGTAGTATCCAGTAAATTATAACGACAATAGCTAAGAACAGTATCGATCTCCTGAGTTTCTACTATCTCTTTAAGTGGTGTTAAGGGATAACCAGTAATTCCAATAAAGCGAATTTTCCCTTTCTTTTGTAGTTGAAGCATAGCCGGTAGAGTCTCTTCTATAATCTGCTTCCTTTTTCCAAATTCTATATCATGGATTTGAAATACATCAATGTAATCAGTCTTTAGACGTTGAAGGCTTTCCTCAACTGATTTTATAACCCTCCGGGCAGAGAAATCGAATCCATCTGGAAGAGAGATACCGTATCGACCTACTTTAGTAGCCAGAATAATCCGATCTCTCTTTCCCTTTAAAAATTCACCCAATCTTTTCTCTGCTAAGGTTCTTCCATAATAAGGAGAAACGTCGAAATAATTAATTCCTTGGTCTATAGCGTAGTCTACTGCTCGTTTGCCCTCTTCCGGCACAATAGAACCAAATTCTGCCCCTAAAGGAGAAGCACCAAAGCCGATAACAGATACTTTTAAACCTGTTTTCCCTAAAACTTTATAAATCATATTTTTCTAATTTCCCCTTTTTAAATACTTTAAATTAACAGTCTTCTTCATTATTATCTTGATATAAAATTATTTTTATACCTTTAAAAGAACGAATCAAGGTTATAGGTTAAAAGGTAAAATGCCTTTTTAAAAATTCTTAGATGGTAAAGATTAATAAATTCTTCTTCTGTATAATGTTAAGTAAAATAGCTGTCTATAAATCTAACCTCATGGAAGGGAATATTAAAGTAAAAATGTTCGAAAATTCCAGGCTTCATTATCTTCCGGTAGATTCCAGTAAATTTAATAAGGCTTCAGTTTTCCGGACAACAAGTATTGAAAACTTAGATGCGGTTATAACGGACAAGCCATTGCCAAATGAATATCACGATATGTTGAAAAAAAAGAATATCGAGATTATTACTCCTCTTAAAATGGTAGCACCGGAATTGATCAGGTGAAGGATACCATCTTTGAAAAGTCTTTCTGAAAGTCTTTTTGGGATACTTGGCATATTTCACCTCTACTTTTAAATTTATCAATAAAATTTTTAAAGAATTCTTGTCATTATTATGGTTAATTTTATCTGCTATAAAAGTAAATTTACATCTCTTTATGGTAGAGAGAGATAAGTTCTTCTGCTTCTTGAAGTCGGGGCATGGAATTAGATGCTCCATAACGTGTTCCCACAATCGTAGCTACTCCATTTGCAAAAGTAAGAATTTCTATTAACTTTGATGTTGAAAGTTGTAAAAAGTTTTCACATTTTAATAATCCATATATAATAGCGGCCATAAAGGCATCTCCGCAACCAGTTGTTTCTTTAATTTTTATTTTATCAAAAGTAGGCATATGCATAAATTGTCCCTTATAATAACTTAGCACTCCATTCTTACCAAGAGTAACCAGGATTAAAGAAGAATTAATTTTATTCAATATTTTTCTTAAGCCTTCTTTTACATCTGATAAACCGGTAATATATTTCAGATCATCATCACTCATCTTTAAAATATCAACTATTTTGGATATCTTAAAAAACATACTCAAAAAATCTTTTTTATCTTTTATTAATGATGGTCTTATATTGGGATCGAAAGAGGTAATTACTTTCTCTTTATAAAACATATTAAATAGTTCCAAATAAGCATCTGAAGCAGGTTTTTTAAGTAAAGAAATTGAACCAAAATGATACATAGAATAATTTTTGGGATTGATCTCTTTTACTTCAGAAACAGTCAGCATTGTATCCGCTTCGTTCTCCCGATAAAATTTAAATTCAGGTTTTCCTTCTTTATTTACTGCTACAAAAGCGAGCGTAGTCTTTAAGCCAATATCTCTTTTTAAACATTCAATATTTATTTTCTCTTTTTTTATAATATCCATCAGCCCGTGACCAAACTCGTCTCCTCCTATTTTTGTTAAAAAGGATACTGGGACTCCCAGTCTTCTTAAAGCAACAACAACATTAAAAATAGAACCACCAGGTCTTTTTTCAAACATAACACTATGATCGAGCCCTTTACCTACTTCCTTTGAAATAAAATCAAGCAAGATTTCTCCTCCACAGAGGACTGGTTTCAACATCTAATTACTCCCTCACATATATAATATCACTTTCAAACTACACCTGGGGTAGGATCATCACTTTCATGGACGGCTCTTTTCCATCCAATATAAGGCGTAAACCATTCTCCAACTCATTTAATGGTAGCCGATGAGATATTAGATCCTTTACTACTATTCTCCCAACAGAAATAAGATCAATCGCTTGTTTTGAGTTTCGTAGAGATGTAAAGGATGACATGATAGTTAATTCTTTATTAAATAATCTAAAAGGCTCAATAGTCATAAGTTCCCCTTTTGGTGGTACTCCAAAGAAAAGGATTTTCCCAGCAGGACGAGCATATGATATACATTGCTCAAGCACAGAGATCACTCCGGTAGCATCAACGACAATATCATAATGCTCCTTTTTTACCTGGCTGAAATCAGAGAAGACTTGTCCACTCTTCTCTGTAGCAGCAAAATTTCTTCGACTTTTATTTTTTTCTACTATATCCAGTTTAGCAGGTCCTATGTTCCTAAGAGTTCGTAGTAAGAGCATTCCAATAGGCCCTGCTCCTACAAGTAGTATATGGGCACCTAATGCAGATCCAATCAATCCTACTCCGTGGATCACACAGGATAGAGGCTCCATAAATGCAGCTTCTTCAAATAATAAATCCCCAATAGTAAACACAGCCTGCTGTGGAACCATAACATGTGTTGCCATTCCTCCTGGCATGGTCACTCCGATAGCCTGCCAGTCTTCACAAAAATGCTGACGATTATGCAAACATGCATCACAAATCCCACAGGATAAATTTGGCTCTACTGCTACTCTATCTCCAATCTGAAATTTATCCACTTTATCACCTATCGCGACAACATCTCCCGAAAACTCATGTCCAGGAATGATAGGATAATCACCAAGATATTCACCAAGAAAAATATGGAGGTCTGTTCCGCAAATTCCACTCGCACTAACCCGAATAGTTATCCAACCCTGGGGAGGGTTCATCATCTTTTGCTTATCTAATACAAGCTCTTTTATAATTCTTGGTTTAAGAATTTGATAAGCTTTCATTATTATTAACCTACTAATTGGTATTAAAGATTCTTATTTGCCCTTTCACGATTTCTAAATTTTCATCAGAATTACTGAGTATAAGATTATATCCATATTTTTAATGTATTTTCTATTTCTTTAATCATGGTTGTAAAAAAAGAAATTAGAATTATAAGAGAATGTATTCTACTCTTTTGGTGTTAATATGACCTCTAACGGCAGTTTGGTACCTGCATCAATCACCATTTTTGCTTTGAATCCGAGGGCTACGAAGTTTTTAGTAATTAATTTTACATTAGTATCGTCTTTGGAGTACTTCTGTTTTTGGTTATGATTATACTTACACCTGCTGCCACTGCAATTGCAGCTTACCTTTTTGCCATTATTAGAATGTATTATTATATGGACTGTGTTGCTTTTTATATTTATTTTATTTATTACGGCTGTAGCTACTGTTTGAGCTATTAAACGATGTAGAATCTTATAATAAATATCTTTTCCAATTCTCTTCCTGAAGTAAGAAAAAGTAGAATGAGCGGGAGTTTTAAGAAAGTTATCAAAACCGCAAAGCACACAAAATCGCGAGTCAAATTGTAAACTCTCGGCTAATCTTCGGTTTGATTTTACTTCACCCAACCAGATTAAAAGTTGAGCTTTAAATAGAGTAACCGGGCTATAAAGTAATTCTCTACCGGTTGCGTATTTATCTTTGATTATAGGATGAATAAAGCTCCAGTCTATGGATTCAAAAATAATCTTTAGGGGATCATCTTTTTTAATTTTCTGGAAAGCTTCATAAGTAATAAAGGAAAGCTGTCGACCTTTTGCATTTTTCATAAGAATCATTGCACCAAAATTTATTTTAAACAAGTGTAAGTCTATAAAAGTTTCCCAAAGGTGCCTGGCACCTTTGGGAAACTTTTATAGCAAAATAGGTTTATTTACAAATAGTTTTTAAAATATAGACTTTTTCGGTTTTAAAGGGTCTTTCAGTATATTACCTTTCATCTTTTTCCTTAAAAAAGCAGGGATTTCTAAATCTCTATCATCCATCAATTGGTCTTTCGCTTTATAGGTATCTTCTGTTTTCAGATTATCTTTTTCTGTATAATTTTCTTTAAATAATTCTTCTTTTATTACTTCTTTTTCTTTTATTACTTCTTTTTCTTCTTCTTCAATATTTTGTTCGCATCTTGTAGCAATAACAGATACTCTTATTTCATCCTTCATTTCCTCGTTAATAATTGCTCCAAAAACAATATTTGTATCTTGACCCACTGCTTTAGATATGATATCAACTATTTCATTTACTTCAAACAAACTCATATCCAAACCGCCGGTAACATTAATCAACAGAGCTTTTGCTCCCTTTATGGATACCTCTAATAAGGGACTGGTGATAGCCATTTTTGCTGCAGCAGCTGCTTTCTTTTTTCCTTTACCTGTTCCAATACCTACTAAAGATAGACCGGCATCTTTTGCTACTGTTCTTACATCGGCTAAATCTAAATTTATTAATCCGGGAATTGTAATAAGATCAGCAATGGCCTGGACAGATTGACATAATACTTTATCTGTCATTCCAAAGGCATCCTTCATGGAAGTATCTTTAGAAATAATTTTTAGTAAACGGTCATTAGAAATAGTAATTAAAGCATCTACTTCATTTATTAATTCTTCTATTCCGACTTCTGCTTGTAATTTTCTCTTTTTACCCTCGAAAGCAAATGGTTTAGTTACGACACCAATCGTGAGAATACCATGCTGTTTTGCAATCTTTGCCACAACCGAAGAAACGCCAGTTCCCGTTCCTCCTCCCATACCAGTTGTAATAAAAAGTATATCCGCATTTTCTATGGCCTTAGAAATTTTTTCTTTATCCTCTTCGGCCGCTTTTTTGCCAATTTCAGGATTTCCTCCGGTTCCTAAACCGTTAGTTAGAGATTTACCAATTTGAATCTTTTGTCCAGCTTGAGATAAGGATAGG
>Ga0209386_1001095_pt1 | contig 11656 bp, 10 predicted proteins | sample NGEPertwo_FD_184510 | JGI IMG/M metagenome (GOLD analysis project Ga0209386, IMG submission 184510) | Arctic peat soil microbial communities from the Barrow Environmental Observatory site, Barrow, Alaska, USA - NGEE Permafrost154B-two... | ecosystem: Environmental > Terrestrial > Soil > Wetlands... | reverse complement strand
AGTGAATCTTTTAATTCACAGTTTTTTGGTGACTTGGAAATGACCTTCGAAAAGAGTGGCTGCTGTTTAATTGGTCATTGCCAAGCTATTGTTAAAAAGGAGAACAGGGTACGGGAATATTTGTTTACCGAAAATGGTTTTGAGTTATTACAGGATGTTGTGAAGAAATAGACTGTGTAGAATAGAATATCAAGGGGAATTGAGTAATATTTCTGCTATAATAAAAAGGTAAATTCGAACTGAAGATTCAATCTTCGGTTCTTTCAATATTGGGGGTCAACATTGATGAAAGCGAAACAGATTAAAATCTATAGCTTTGGAAGATCACAGATCAAAGATGGGGAAATATCTTCTGAAAACTTGGAAGATAATGAAATAACATTAACAGAAAGCTTTCTCACCATCGCTCTCGAATGTTACAAAAATGTAAAGCTAGAAGATGGACAATTAATCGACGAAATCATAAAAGTGATGCTCCCAGGTACAGAGGAAGAAGCAAAAAATGAATGGGACACTGGATTAGAATTTAACGACAAGGTATATTTTGCTTGGTTTTCAACCCCAAACGGTATGAAGCAAGAAAATTTCGCAGGTAAGTGCGAAACGTTTTTCATTAGGGAGGACTTCATCAACTTCGCTACAGAGTTTGAGGCACTAATTTCTCTTGGTAAATTTAAGGAAATCGAAGACGGCAAAGCAGAGATATGTATCAATAAGGACGTTCTCAGCCGTCTCTCTTTAGGCGTTAGTAGTTGTCATATGGCTGGCGTTATGCCGGATCTAATTGTATTGCCACAACCGTTTTTTCATATTATCAAGGATTATAAAACTATAGAAAAGTTCACGGAGCAAGTTGAAGATAAAAAAGGCAAAATGAAAGATCAAGTAAATTATAAATTGGTAGATTACCATTTTGATCATGATATTGACGTATTCGATGGAGGGGCAATTGCTACTCCGAGGGTGTTTAATCAGATTCAAAATGAACTTGGACTCGACTATCCCGTTGAATTTGCAATCATCAGAGGCTACGGAATCGGCATAAAAGGCATGATCACCAAGTTCAATATCATTAAATACTTGAGCGTTTTCCACAAGGGGGATACCGAATATTGTAAGAAAGTGGATGACCAGTTTTATCTGCTGGATATGTGGAAAGAGTGGCAGCCGGTTACAGACAATATGATGCTCCTTAATGAGTCCATGGTTAAGTTAGCCAAGTATTACAAAACTGAAAATAGCGAGAATATGGATACTTATAAGCAAAGGATTGCCAGTGTTGACCCCAAATATAAAGACATTATTGGAAAGCTCTATGTCACAAAGGTTAATAAAAAGGATGAGAATATTGAGGATTACAGAAGATTAAATTATCAATTGCTTATGGCCCTGGCATTGAGCAAAAAAGATTACTTAGATCTGATTAAAGAGGATGTTAAGACATATAGAAGAATCTTGAAGCCATTCTCAAAGGACAGCGACAAAGATGAGTGGCTGATTAATATCGATACCATAAGGTTATTCTTCAAAAATATCATTAAAGGCGACAATGATGAGAGTGAAGAATTTCAAGATGAGATAAAAAATATTACACATAATGTAGTCACCAAATGTGAAGAACTACTCAATATATCTGAGGAGTTCATCAACTTAAAATATGTAAAGAATAATTTAGCTAAACTGATCGAAAAGAAATGCAGGGAACTCGCCTGTGGTAAAGTTACGGCAAAAGCTAAATATCAGTATATAGCCATAGACCCCATCTCCTATATGAATTTTGCTATGAATAGAGATCAGGGTAGAAATGGACTTAATGCTGGTGGATTTTATAGTGCCGTTTGCAACGATGGAGAGATTAGAACAATTGCCAGGAATCCACTCTGTGCTTATAGCGAAGTACATAATGTAAAGTTTGTTAGAAATGTTTTTCTGGACAATTATCTGAGTCCTTGTCGAGAACTAATTTACTTCAATCAGAAGAGTGATATTTTGGCTTTGATGTCTAGCGGGGACCAAGATGGTGATGCCTGCACAGTAATAGATTCAGAAATTATCAGAAATGCTGTTGTAACTCCTAAGGACGGGAAGTATTTCATCAATAAAGATGATGGACATAAGGAATTAATGGAATATAATTCTGAGAATAGATTCTTAGCAACCTATAGAGCTTCAGGGAATCTAATAGGCAAAATTGCTTTGAAGAGTGCCAGCATCAACTCAGATAGCCAGCAGACATACGATTATTACGATACCATTAACTCCAAATTTGTTCTGAATATGGGCCTGGATGAGGAAGAAAAGAAACAAATCAAAGAAAAAGTAGATAGTGGCGAATGGATTACAACGAATACTGCCAGTGAGCAGCATCGGGAGCATATTAAAAAAAGATTCTATGAAAATGAGAAGGACATATACGTTGTTCTCTATAATGCCATGGTATCCATCGATGCCCCTAAAACATTATATTTTCCAAGCCCAGAAGATATGGAAATCATCAATAAGAAATATGGGAGGAAGGCGAGTTTCTTAAAGTATAAGGAAAACAAAGGAGATGTTGTTGACAGCCAGTATGTTTATACGTTTGGGCTTCTAGATAGCGTTTCACGATTAATTAAAAAGAATCTGCTTAACGAAATCAATAGAACGATTACCAAGTTCGATAATAAAGCTGAGTTGATCCAAGGTAAATTATTGAATGGCGATTATAGTGTCTCAGACTATCCAACATGTCTAGAAGAAATCGAAGAGATCTATCAAGGTTACACGGATGAAAGACAAGCAGTCAATAAAGAATGTTATAACAAAATGAGGAAGGAAACCAAGCATCGGGATTGGATGATAGAAAATTCATCTTGGGGTCAATGGGAAGAATCAGAATATGATGCTACTATTGCAGCTTTGAAGTCTGCGAAGTACAAGCAGTATAAAGAAATTGATGCCAAGTACATTGTGGTTGCTGATGAGATTCTGAAGAAATATGATATCGCGACGATAGCAAATTCTATTGGGAATCTGAAGAACTGTACTGAAGATTTCATTATCAACTTGTTCTTTCCGGTTTTCGGCTACTTGAATATTAAGCTACAGAATAACCGCTTTGTCTATAAAAAAGTAGTAGACGGTGAAATTACTTATCTCTATGAAAAATACAAGAAGATTCGAGTTAAAGCCATAGACAATAGCAATATAGTAAAAAAATTACATTTGGAAGAGAAGAGTAGGTTAAAGGTCATCGATATCAAAGTGGATGTTCGAGCCAGGGTCTTGGATGATGAAGTCGTGGGATTGATTGAATCGGAGCTAGAAGCAAACGGTCAGATCGTTTTTGATATAAAGGTATTGGATGATAAAGTAATTCTGGTCAAGGATGAAAAAGATATGCTGGAAGTATTCAATGACTTTATACAGATCAAAGAGTATAGCTTGCTGAATTGCAAATCTATAAAATTCGAGATATTAGTGAATGTAGCTCCCAGTGGGAAAAGCTTAAAATTAACGGCAACTGAAATAAATTGATCATTAAGTTGGATTTGACTCTACTTGTTCTTGTGGGGCTTCCAGCCCCACTTTTGTGGAATAGTGATAGGGCTATTACTACAATGGAGTAGGAGGTCAGCAATATGAACCATGATGATACAATTGTAATTCTTCAGGAAAGAATGGCTGGTTGGCTGATGTTCAATAGGTTTCATAAAGTTTGTGAGAAAATGGATATGAAAGATCCAGATAGGAATATCTATATTTTCAAAAATTCTCCCAGACTGCGAGAGACTATGGTGAAATATCAACAGTTTAAAAATTCTATAAGCATGTAGTAGAATGGGACGCAAAACATATGGAGAGCATGAACATCAAAGATCTTGTTATACCTGGATCTGGTTATAAAAATCATGTAAATGAAATTATTAAAAAATTCAAGGTAACAATAAATAGAGAAATCCCCAGAAGGCAAGAAGAGAATCTAAGAAAGCTTGTGAGTCTATTCCTAAATGATGTAAAAATTGTTAAGCCAATAGTGGTCAATCTTGATATTGGACAGGGTAAATCAACATTATTGCTGGAGTTTATTAAATACATTTATGAAATTGATAGCACGTTTTCAACTGTAATAGTTAAAAGAACTCTTCAAGAAGGAAGAGATTTCTGTATCAGTGCAGGATTGAAACCTGTCGGAATTGTGAGAGAATGGCTAGAATGGAGTGATGACCCTAAAAAAGAATTAGAAGAATTGTATTATGGAGACCTTGAAGAATACAAGGAATATGGACATGCAGATAAGTTTCCACAAGAAGATGTTTTTATTGCTAGATTGCTGAGAGGATTTAACTATAAGGATTGTGTTGAATATGAAGACCCTGGGAAGGAGAAGAATTGGTTTGGTAAATTACCCGATAAATACAGAGAATATTCGCCAGCTCTATGTATGAATTGTAAAAAAACATGTGGCGCAAAAATGAGCAAATGGTCAGTAGATAAGCATCCTGCATTAGTTATAACTCATCAGAGATTATTTCTGAGTAACGATTTGGATAATATTGCGGAAAGTATATCTGGAAGAAAGGTATTAATCATCGATGAAAAAATTGAAACAAAGGACATCGGGGATGTATTGCTTGATCAGTGGGAAGCCATTCTGACTAAAATAGTTGCATCGAATTTATCAGATGAGGCAAAAGAAGAATTTCAAACAATTGGTTCATACCTTAGTGAATTACAATATCCAGAGCGATCTGATGGTGCAATCGTAAAGATACCTCCATATGATCCAATATATAAGTTTGATGGTACTGCATATGGAATATTATTGAATGAGTATGAGGACGTCAAGAACTTGCTATCAGTAGAAAAATTCATAAACTATGGGGGTACAACAAGTCGGAGTTGGCAGAAAAAAGATAAAAAGCAGTTTAGTTATATCCGGTATATCGACCTTGAGAACTATACAAAACACTTTGAGAAAACCATTATCCTCGACGCGACAAGTGCCAGAAATGGAGAAGTGTTGGATGAAGATTACAAAAAAAGTAATGTTGTATTCTTGGATGGGCTGAGTCAAACTGCACAAGGGAAAATCAACCTATATTATACTCCACAAAGGACAACCAAAAGCTCCTTGATCGTTAGTAAAAATGTTAAACCTGATAAAGAGAAAAAGCAGTACAGAGATTACAAAGGGAATAGAGCGTTTTACCTCTTAAATGTTGAGCTGATTGCTCGCGAGATACAAGAAATAATTACTGCGGGAAATGAAAAAACATTGATTATATGCTACAGATTAATTGTTGATAGATATAGAAATGAATTCAAATTAGAAGATGACTTGAAGAGAATATTAAATGTATTAGCCTTGGAACCCAAGCTTTATACAGTTAGGCATTTCGGAGCAGCTACCACAGGTGTTAACGATTTTAGGGAATACAAAAACATTGTATTTATAGGGCTTTTAAATAAAGGAAAATTATATTATACCAATAAGACCTTAGCTATTGGTGGTACTCCTGATGTGACAGCTCTCAGTGAACACATTATTGATTGCATTCAACAAATCGGTAGAATCTGTGTAAGAGAAGGAGAAGAAGCAAATGTCTATATGCTGTTTGAAGATGAACTTGGACTGACCAAGGAGCTTGATAAGCATTTTGCATTAAAGAAAAAGGAGTGGATACCAAAGTATTTTAATGGAATAGGTAATGCAACTTTTGCTAAACAAAATAGTTGTTGGTTTGCCATAATAAATGAACTGAAAAATATGAAGGCAGGGGATGATGTAAGTTTAAAAACGCTACAGGATGTTCTAAAATTTCGATTTAAACCAGATACGGTATATCGGAATATAGAACATCCACAAGTTGAAAACTTCATTGCTACCCATTCATTCACATATAGTAAGGCTAAAAGGATTATTAAGAAAAATTTACCAAAGGTTGAAAAACAATAAATAGCTGTAATGCCTACTGTAAGGACGTTTGAAGCACATGGCGTGGACAAGGTGCTATTATATATAGTGCACTTCATCCGAGCAATTTGATGAAACATGCCTATAGTGTGGATTTGATGGCAATTGGATAATAGGGCTACTGGTAAAAAAATATCAAGCTCAATTCATGCCCATATTCATAGGATTAATGGCTTAATAATTGTAATTGTTTCAGGAAAAAATATTATAATTCCTAGATATTTTGGAGTTTACTTTTTGTGGTTCCGCAGAACAACAAAAATAAAACCAAGAATATTTAGAAGCAGTTGCGTAGTTCGCAATAGCTCCTGCTCCGTCGTTCTCCTGGACTCAAGTCACAAGCTATTTAAATCTTACAGTATTTGAACATAGTGGAGCAAGTAAATTGATTAATGCACATTAATGTATATGATATAATATCCAAAAAAGGTAGGATGACATGGCATGCATGAAAAAACAATAATATTATTAATCTTGATTGGATTATTTGCTGTTGGTATTATAAAAACTATTATTAAAATTATAAAACTTGCTGACAGAAAAGATTTTACTGCGGAATACTTAAATAAGTTTAGGCAGTTTTTATCAAGTAACAACTTTGATGGTGAAATTTTCGGATGGCTTACTTTAAATGCTGGAAAAATACAATTAGAATTGGGTAGCGATGGTGTAATGTATAGTTATAAGCCAGCTTTTGCAAATTACATATATAATGAATATCTATTAATCATTAATACTCTTCCGGGTATCAGAAATGGTAATGCTGACAACCATGATGTATTTGCGTGCGAGGAAGCACTTATAAGGCATATCGGAAATATACAAATGAACATCCAGGAATATAGGAAATACCTGTATAATCCGTTAATATGGCTAAGAGAAGGAATTAGATTTTGTGTAGCGCTACCTCTTTACTTTACACACTGGATGGGATTGTTTCAATACAATAGGATTGCTAGAATAGAAAATAGCTGGCTATTCAATTTCTTTACTTCTATCATTACGATACTGGGATTATTTAGCTCTATTGTTACAATAGCCTTAGGGTGGAATGGCTTCATTGATTTAATTAACAAATGGATTTAATAAATACTAAAATAACACAACTGTCTATTCGAAAGAAGTAGGCAGTATTTTTATGCCAATTTTGAAAGGAGACTACTATGGAATTCAAGAAAATAAACATCTTAGACATTAAACATGCTGAATATAACCCCAGAAAGGATTTAAAGCCTGGGGACAAAGAATTTGAGAAAATCAAGAACAGCATTAATGAATTCGGCTATTGCGACCCTATCATTTTGAATAGTGATCTAACAATCGTTGGAGGCCATCAGAGAGCAAAGGTACTCAAGGAGTTAGGCTATACTGAAATTGACTGCGTTATTATTGATGTTGATAAGACAAAAGAGAAAGCTCTTAATGTTGCACTGAATAAAATCTCAGGGGAATGGGACTTTGAATCATTAGCAAAATTGCTGGATGACTTGAAAACAGAGGATTATGATATTGAGCTGAGTGGCTTTGATATGAAGGAAGCTGAAAAATTATGGGATGAATACATGCCAAAGGATGAGCAGGATGAAGAAGAACTTCCTGAAGTACCTGAAGAACCAGTTATTCAATCGAGAGATATTATTCTTTTGGGTAAGCATAGGTTGATATGCGGTGATGCTACAAAAGTAGAAGATCTTGCTAAACTCATGGATGGCAAGAAAGCAAAACTTACTGTACTTGATCCTCCCTATGGAATCTCATATGTTGGTAAGACGGAAGATGCTTTGACAATTCAAAATGATAACTTGAGTGATGAAGAATTCTATAATTTCCTTCTTGAAGCATTCAAGAGAATTTATGAAATATCCGCTGATGGAGCCAGTAGTTATATCTTTCATGCGGATGCAAAAGGGTTAATATTCAGGAAAGCATTTGTTGATTCAGGCTTCAAACATTCACAATGTTGTATTTGGGTTAAAAATACCTTTGTTATGGGAAGGCAACCTTACCAGTGGCAGCATGAACCAGCTTTGTTCGGATGGAAACCTACAGGCGCACATTATTGGAATGGTGATAGAAAGCAGACTACAATATGGAACTTTGATAGACCAAGAGTCAATGATGTTCACCCAACCATGAAACCCATTCCACTTATTGAATATATCATCAAGAACTCCAGCAAATATGGTGATATTGTTGTGGACACTTTTCTTGGCAGTGGGACAACATTACTAGCAGCAGATAATACAGATAGAATCTGCTATGGCTCAGAGCTTGATCCGAAATACTGTCAGGTTATCATTGAACGCTGGATTAACTATAAGGATGGAATTAATGGTGATGATGTAATAATTGAAAGAGAGGGACAGCAATACAAATACTCAGATTTAAAGGTTGAGCAGGTGGACATATGTTCATACCTTCCTCTAATAAATAGCGTAATTTCATGAGCATCGTATGTTAATAAACGTGTTATTTCTATCTATAATTGAACACGGAGCAAATAGGGCAGAAACTCCTTTTTTCCTATTGTCGTCCTACTGGTTATGCAACGTAATTGAAGCTGAAGGCTCATAATCGTCTCATATCATCCTTCACGGCATTAAAAATATATTGTATAATTAGTTAAGAAAGAACGTTGGGGAGGGAAAACATTATGTTTGAATTTCCAGTATATCGGGAACCAGTGGGAGTATATGAGGTGATGTCAAACCAAAGCAAAACAAGGAAATATGAAGTGAGTTTTGGAGAGGTGGATTGGGGAAAGAATGGTGAAACTGAATATGCAGCTTATACCCGAATTCTGCTTTTCAATGATAGGCACTGGCAATATCAGAACTATACAGCACATGTACTAGTTATTCCTGGTCAAGATGGAAAGAGTGATTTTGATAACGTCATGGAGAAAATGGAATTAATAAGGAAAGAATATTTAAACTGAAAAGGCTGTTGTATAGTAGAAATATTTTGGCTGTATATCGCTTCACGTTGGCTTGTGAGGCGATACTTTTTATTGTCGGGGTAAGTGTTCAATAGGATTACACTGTTTGGCGTACAGGCGAAGCTACCTGTTTATGCTTGCTAATATCCTTTACTGGTATATTATTATCAGCGGAAGGAGAATGAATTTATGAGTGAGAGTATTTTTAATGAGGAATGGTATGAAGCATGGAAGCCAGAGGAACTTGCTCGGAGAAAAGAAGAATTAGTTGGCTTTTATAAAGGCTATTTTGAAAAGATTGAAGCAGCTGAAGAATTCGTCATAAATGTTTATGAGAAAACTACATTAACAAATAATATTGAGTTAAGAATGATGAACAATATTAAAAGGTTTGCTACAATGATGGATGATGTCCGAAACAAGGAAGAAGTAAAACTGTTCTTTCTAATCACTTGTATTGAAAGTTTATATAGACTAGCAAACATAAGCAATATAGATAATAAGAGAATGATTCTAAAAGATTTCTTGGAGAATCGTCTTACTGAAAATGACCAGTTAATATTCACAAATGGAATGAAGCACTCCATTGCTGATGATAAGTATATAAACGATGTTAGAATGTTAGATCTAAATGAAATAACTGATTTGCTTAATGAATTAAGGAATAAACTAGTTCATGAAGGAGTATATGGTTATTTTAGTTTTGGAGATGGGCAATGTCCTAATATCAATATAATTAACTTATATGAAGGGGATGAAATTAAGCAAGCTCGCTTGGAAATCAAAGAATTAAAAAAACAAAGTGATATTGAAGTTGACATAGAGGAATATAAGAAACAAGATAAATATCAAAGGACATATGAAATAATCATTACTTTCGATCAATTAAAATATATTTTAATAAAGGGTATGATAAGTTTTTTTAAATGATTATTCTTGAGCCTATATAAGGCTCTTTTTTCTTTTGAGGAGGTGAAGATTATGGGAGCAAGAGGTAAAAATAATACGAAGTGGTTAACCAATGTTTTTCCACGTTTATCGGAGATTCGAGACTGGTGCATGGATGGTAAAACTAATGAAGAAATGTGTGTGCTATTAGGCATAAGTCCAGACAGTTGGTACACTTATATGAAGGAACATAATGAGCTAAATAACATCGTTACGGCGGGCAAGTCTGTTATCGATAATCGCGTAGAAAATGCAGTTTTGAAAACTGCCCTTGGTTTTGAATATGAAGAAATCAAAACAATTTTAGAAGAAGATCATAATGGCAAAAAAAGAACAAGAATTGAGAAAACCAAAAAGTATATGCCCCCTAACCCGACTGCTCAAGCCTTCTGGCTAAAGAACCGAAAGAAAGATGAGTGGGGCGATAGGAAAGAGATTGTCTTTGACACAAAGGGCCAGGAGGAAGAAAGGAAGCTGCAATTCCTTAAAATGATAAATGAAGAAGTCATTGATGCAGAATATTCTATTGTTGGAAAAGATGCTGTTCTGCCAGAGCCGGAAGTCGTAGAAGAAACTGAAGAAGGTTTTATTGAGGATGATCACTTTAGTAAAGAAACAATTGAAGCATAATCTTATGTCGTCAGTAATGTGGGAGATAAATGCCCTATATGAGCCTAAAAGTTCCCATAATAAGCCTGATTAGAATACATAATTAGTCTTATGTATTGAGTTGCTATCAGGGCAATACAGAGGTAACATGGACACACCAAGTAGAGAAAGGGTGTGTTTATATGCTTGATTTAGGCGGGTTTGAGGTGTATCTCACAAACAAGGAACTGAGCCTGAATACCATCAGCTGCTATATTCGGGACAGCAAGGTTTTTATGGATTGGTTCGGCAGCAGGACTGATTGCGGACTGGATAAACTGATTCAACTGGATGCCATTGGCTATAAGAAGCATTTGCTCAATACCAATAAATCAGTAGTGACAGCCAATAGGAAGGTCGCAAGCGTCAATGCCTTATGCAAATGGCTTTATGAGAGCGGATCAAATGCTGATGAGATCAATATAAAGGCAGTGAAGAATCGGGATGCTCGGCAGTATAAAGGCTTGGAGGAAAAGGATCTAAGGAAACTTCGAGCAGAGATACACCGAAACCGCAATCCAATTCATATATGCATCATTGAGATACTGCTTGGCACAGGGCTTCGGGTAAGCGAACTATGCGGCCTGAAGCTTCAAGACATAGAATTATCCGAACGTAAAGGCACAATCAAGGTAATTGGCAAAGGAAACATACACAGAACACTGCCACTCAATAAGGATGTTCGCAAAGCAATTCAGGATTACCTGGATGTTAGACCTGCCAATGACAGTGACTTCCTTTTAATAGGACAGCGCGGAGCATTCAACCGGAACGCAATCAACTTAATCCTTGAAAAGTATGGGCAAAGAGTATCAGTTGATGTGACTCCCCACCGGCTTAGGCATTCGCTAGGTTATAGGTTAGTCAAGGAAGGAACCGCAATAACGACCATTCAGGAGATACTTGGGCATGATAGCATTTTGACAACGAATTTGTACACAGTTACAACTGAGAATGATAAGGTTGAGGCTCTGGAAGCCTTGGAGTGGTAAGATAGCCGCTCTATTTTTATGCACCTTACCCAATGGGGGGGTGCTTCTATCTGTTGAAAATGCCCCAGCAGTAGATGGTACGGAGATTTTTTAGACAGTTTTGAGTACAAACTTTAATTTAGAAAGGAGGGTTCCATGCAAACAATCCCAGAACTAAACCATGACAATGATCGC
>Ga0209386_1001094_pt1 | contig 11659 bp, 9 predicted proteins | sample NGEPertwo_FD_184510 | JGI IMG/M metagenome (GOLD analysis project Ga0209386, IMG submission 184510) | Arctic peat soil microbial communities from the Barrow Environmental Observatory site, Barrow, Alaska, USA - NGEE Permafrost154B-two... | ecosystem: Environmental > Terrestrial > Soil > Wetlands... | reverse complement strand
CCGGCAAGGCGGGCGGGTCCGGCAAGGCGGGCGGGCGAAGCGACGCCTCCGACTCGGGACGCCGACGGCCTGCCGACAGTGCGACCCCGGCCACCGAGGACCACGACGTAACAGCGAGCAGCCCCGAGCTCGATACGCAGGACGATCAGTGACCAGCGGCAGCGCCGCCCCCGACCAGGAGACCCCGATGACCGACCCCAGCACTGAAGTGCCTCCCGTCGCAGACGAGAAGACCCTGACCCGTCGCCTGGAGGAAGAGGGCGAGATCGCGGCGGACTACCTTGAGGAGCTGCTCGACATAGCTGACCTGGATGGTGACATTGATATCGACGTCGACCACGCCAGGGCTGCGGTCGCGATCGTGGCCGAGGGTTCGGCGGGGCGCGACCTGAAGCGGTTGGTGGGCGCCGACGGCGAGGTCCTGGATGCGCTGCAGGAGCTGACGCGCCTGGCTGTGCAGGCGCGGACCGGTGAGCGGAGTCGCTTGATGCTGGACATCGCCGGCTATCGGGCTGGGCGGCGGGTGGCCTTGGCGGAGGTGGCTCGGGAGGCCATCGCAAGGGTCCAGGAGACCGGTGCACCAGTCTCTCTCGAAGCGATGAACCCGTTCGAGCGCAAGGTCGTCCATGACGTCGTGGCTGGCGCCGGGCTCGTGAGCGACAGTGCGGGCGAAGAGCCTGATCGTCACGTGGTGATCCACCCCGCCGAGGTGGCTTCCTCCTAGGCCACGGGGATGTTCCACGTGGAACATCCCCCAGCGTGACCCGTGCGGACCGCGGTTGGCTGCGCCACCCATCCCTGCGATGGGACGCTCGCGTCGGGTGCTGGTGCCTGATGTTCCACGTGAAACGTCACCGAGCTGCCGGGCCGACTTTGGCTCATGGCCGGGGTCGAAGGGAAAACCATTCGGCCACACTCTCGGTCAGCCACACCCCGGCAGGTCCGCAATGGTCGACGCTCTCGGGTCGGCCCGGCGCCAGTGGGACGTCAATGCTCTACGTGAAGGGTGACTTCGGCGACGGGCGTAGCGGCTCCCCCCCGACCGGTTGCTGTTTACCGTCGCGTTGGACCGGTGGCTTCGTCGACACCCTCGCAAGCGCAGGTGGCGGCGCCGCGCCTTGTCAGGAGACAGCGGCCAGCGGCAGTGACCCCCGCTGGCGCCAGGTCGACCCGCTGCTCGCCGGCGAGAACCACGGCGGCGGAGCCTGACCTCCTGTCCGGAGTAGCGTGCCCGTCGATGTCCGGCGCGCTGGCCAAAGGAGCCCCTTCGGCGCCGTCCTTGTCGGCGCTACGCGAGGTGCCGCGTGGCTGTGCCGTGCGGTCCTGTGCGGCACGTTTCACGTGAAACATCACAGCGGTTGGCGTCGACGCCGAGGCGGTAGGGCGTCACAGTCTCCGTTCACCGGGCTCGTTCGGCCTGCGGCTCTCGGGGGGTCGGCACGTCCAGACCCTCGGTCATCTGCCGCTTCGGCCAGATGGGACACATCTTCGGCTCCGCGCGCCGCAGTCCCGCCCGTGCGCCGTGGCGGGATCGGAGCGGTGGCGGACGCCCCGACGGAACGCGCGTGGGGAGGGCACGCAGTATCGGCCGCGTCTCCTGTGACCGGTCCGTGGTCGGGCGCGGGCCTGGACGCCATGCCTCCAGCGCTGGCGTTCCACGTGAAACATCCTCGCCAGTCGGACGCGCGCGTCCAGAACCAGCCCGAGCCGCGATGATGGTGCCCATGGACGAGGTGCTGATCGAGGGGACGGACCCGCGTGTCCGGGAGTACCTCGGAGACGCCTATCCGCGGATCGCGCGCTTCGCCGAGATGCTCGCGGCCGAGGGTGTCACGCGCGGCCTGATCGGTCCCCGAGAGGTGCCGCGGTTGTGGGCCCGGCATCTGTTGAACTCGGCTGCCGTCGCGTCCCTGCTGCCGGCGGACGGCACCCTCGTGGATGTGGGCAGTGGAGCCGGGCTCCCGGGGATCGTTCTTGCCTGCCTGCGCACGGGCTGCGACATGGTCCTGCTGGAACCGATGGAGCGCCGGGCGACCTGGTTGCAGGAGGTGGTGACCGCACTCCAGCTCCCCTCGGTCACGGTGGTGCGGGCGCGGGCAGAGGAGATGCACGACAAGCTCTCAGCCACCGCGGTCGTCGCCCGCGCCGTCGCACCGTTGGACCGGCTCGCAGGCTGGACCCTTCCGCTGCTCGCGACCGGAGGCGTCCTGCTCGCGATGAAGGGGAGCCGCGCCGCCGACGAGCTCCGGACGGCGGCGTCGGCCATCTCGCGACTGGGCGGGGGAGCGGCCGATGTCGTGCTGGCGAGCTCGATCGAGGGAGTGACGCCGACAACCGTGGTCAGGGTGGTTAAGCAACGCCCGGTGCCTGCTGCGCTTCAGCACGGTGGTCCCAGGGCTTCACGGCGGCGTAGCCGATAGCCCGAACAGCATCGGCGGACCCCCGGCCGGCGCCGACAAGTCGACCGGCAGCCCCGCGGTGTCTCGCCGGCAAGCGACCGCCGGATCCGCGCAGGGGTGTGGACAGTTGGTCGGCGCAGTCGGCGCGGATGGCAGGATGTGAACGACCCGACGGCAGGAGACGTGGTGGAGCACCAGGACGGTACGCCGGTGGACGTCACCGATGACGCGCGCCGAGCGGCGATCATCGAGGGGCTCCCGCAGGTGGACGACACCACGCCGCTCGCCGCTCAGATCGCGGCCGACGCTCGCCGACGGATCGAGCTCTCCGGCCGGCGGTTCCGTCGGCCCGATCGCACGCGCATCCTGACCATCGCCAACCAGAAGGGTGGCGTGGGCAAGACGACGACGGCGGTCAACCTCGCCGCGGCGCTGGCCCAGGCCGGCCTGAACGTGCTCGTCATCGACAACGACCCGCAGGGGAACGCCTCCACCGCCCTCGGCGTGGACCACCGTGCGGGTACCCCCTCGGTGTACGAGGTGCTGATCGAGGACGAGGAGCTGGCGACCGTCGTGCAGCAGTGCCCGCGCATCCCGCGCCTGCTCTGCGCTCCGGCGACGATCGACCTCTCCGGCGCCGAGATCGAGCTGGTCTCTCTGGTGGCGCGGGAGAACCGCCTCCGCACCGCGGTCGACGCCTACCTGACGTATCGCGAGCAGCACGGTCAGGACCGCATCGACTACGTGTTCATCGACTGCCCGCCGAGTCTCGGCCTGTTGACGGTCAACGCCTTCGTCGCAGCCCGGGAGGTGCTCATTCCCATCCAATGTGAGTACTACGCGCTGGAAGGCCTCAGCCAGCTGCTCAAGAACGTGCAGCTCATCAAGAACCACCTCAACCCCGCCCTGCACGTCTCCACGATCCTCCTGACGATGTACGACGCGCGGACCAACCTCGCGCAGCAGGTCGCCACCGAGGTCCGTGAGCACTTCCCCGCCCAGACCCTCCGGACGACGGTGCCGCGATCGGTCCGGATCTCCGAGGCGCCGGGCTACGGACAGACCGTCATGACGTACGAGCCGGGCTCGTCCGGCGCCCTGTCCTACCTCGCCGCGGCCCGGGAGCTCACCGAGCGGGCGCAAGCCGGTGCGAACCCGTCGCCGACCTCAGCCGCTGCCGCCTCTGGTGGCGCACCCATGAAGGAGTTCTGATGGCCGAGAAGCATCGTGGGCTGGGCAGAGGCCTCGGTGCCCTGATCCCGAGCGGCCCGGACCGCGAGTCGCGCCCGGTCGACGTGTTCTTCCCCGGCGTTCCCGATCAGGACGCGCAGGCGGCGACGTCCGGCGGCCAGAGGGCGGGAGCCGCCTCGGACGGTACGCGGGACCTCGGGCCGGTCGACGGTGTGGTGGCCCGTCCGCCATCGGACACCGAGCTGCTCCCGGTGCCGGGCGCCAGGTTCGCCGAGGTCGGGGTGGACGACATCCGGCCCAACCCCCGGCAACCGCGCACCATGTTCGACGGGGAAGCCCTGGTCGAGCTCGTGGCGTCGATTCGCGAGGTGGGAGTCCTGCAGCCGGTCGTGCTCCGGCCGCTTGCTCCCGCAGAGGACGGCGTGCACTTCGAGCTCATCATGGGCGAGCGACGGTGGCGCGCCGCGGAGCAGGCCGGCCTGACCACGGTCCCGGCGATCGTGCGGGAGACCGCCGACAGCGACCTGCTCCGGGACGCGCTGCTGGAGAACCTGCACCGCAGCGACCTGAACCCGCTGGAGGAAGCGGCCGCCTACCAACAGCTGCTCGACGACTTCGGCTGCACGCACGACGAGCTGGCGCACCGGATCCACCGGTCCCGGCCGCAGATCACCAACACCCTGCGGCTGCTCCGCCTCCCGCCGCACGTCCAGCGGCGGGTGGCGGCGGGCGTGCTCTCGGCGGGGCACGCGCGCGCCCTGCTCGGTCTGTCCGACGCTGCCGCGATCGAGCGGCTGGCTCAGCGGATCGTGGCCGAGGGTCTTTCGGTCCGCGCCACCGAGGAGATCGTCGCCCTGGGCGGGGAGCCCGAGAAGCGGGTGACGGTTCGCGGCCCCCGGCCCGGCGACCGGAACCGGGCGCTGGACGACCTCGCCGGTCGGCTGTCGGACAGGCTGGACACGCGGGTGAAGGTGTCGCTCGGCAAGACCAAGGGCCGGCTGACCGTGGAGTTCGCCTCCGTGCAGGACCTGAACAGGATCCTCGAGGTGATAGCGCCGGACGACCCCGGGCTGCTCCGCTAGACGGCGCCAGCAGTCAGGCGCCAGCAGTCAGGCGCCGTCAGGACCGGGTGTCTCGACCTGGCCGGCGTCACGGTGTGCCTCCGTGCCGAAGATCTGGGCCAGCTCGACCTCGGCCTCGACCACGCCGGCGAGACGCCGGACACCCTCCCGGATGCGCTCGGGCGTCGGGTAGCAGAACGACAACCGCATGTGGTCGGAGCCCTGACCGTCGGCGTAGAACGCGGTCCCGGAGACGTACGCCACCAGCGCCGTGATCGCCCGCGGCAGCATCGCGCTCGCGTCGATCCCGTGCGGGAGCTTGACCCAGGTGTAGAAGCCGCCCTCGGGCACCGTCCAGCTGGCCTCGGGTATGTGCTCGGCGAGTGCCCCGATCATCGCGTCACGGCGCTCGCGGTACATCTCCCGGTACGCCTTGATCTGACCCCGCCAGTCGTGGTTGGTCAGGTAGGTGGACACCGCCAGCTGGGAGGCGTTCGACGGGCAAAGGATCGCGGACTCGCTGGCCAGGACCAGCTTCTCCCGCAGCGACGGCGGAGCAACGGCCCAGCCCACCCGGTAGCCGGGCGCGAACGTCTTGGAGAACGAGCCCAGGTACACGACCCCGGTGTCCTCCATGGATCGCAGGGCCGGGAAGGGCTCGCCGTCGAAGCCCAGCAGCCCGTACGGGTTGTCCTCGATCAGCAGGACGCCGTGCCGCGCGGCGATCTCGAGGATCCGCGGTCGCCGTTCGAGCGAGAGGCTGACGCCGGCGGGGTTGTGGAAGGTGGGCACGGTGTAGATCAGCTTGACGCGGCGGCCCTCGGTCGCCAGCCGGGTGAGGGTCTCGTCGAGGGCCTCGGGGATCAGGCCGTTCTCGTCCAACGGCACGTGCACCACGTCGGCCTGGTAGGAGTGGAACACCCCGAGGGCACCGACGTAGCTGGGCGCCTCGGCCACGACGACGTCACCCGGGTTGATGAACAGGCGCGTCACAAGGTCGAGAGCTTGTTGCGAACCGGTGGTGACGACGACGTCGTCCGGATGGGCATGGATGCCCTCGATCCGCATGACCTCGAGGATCTGCTCGCGCAGGGTCTCGTCGCCCTGGCCGGAGCCGTACTGCAGCGCGGTCGTGCCGCGCTTGAGCATCAGCTCGTGAGCCGACTCGGCGAGGGCTTCGATGGGGAGCCCGGCGAGATACGGCATCCCACCGGCCAGGGAGACAACTTCCGGCCGGTTGGCGACGGCGAACAGGGCGCGGATCTCGGACGCGCGCATGCCGTGGGTGCGGTCGGCGTACGCATGCATCCACGGGTCGAGTGGGGTCCCGCTGACGGGCTGGACACGGTGGGCGGCGCTGCCGGAGGCAGGAGTCACCCGCCCCATCGGCTCGCCGTGCTCGGGAGTCATGGAACGCAGTCTGCCACGGTGACACACACGGCCCGCAGTGCATTCGTCCTGGCGGGCCGGGCCCGGGTGGTGGCCAGGACCCGCGGCCAGGACCCGCGGCCAGGGCCCGCGGCCCGCGGCCCGCCTCATGCCAGCACGGACTCGATCTCCACCACCAGCGCCGGCTTGGGCCGCGCGCCGATCACCTGCTTGACCAGCTCACCACCGCGGTAGATGTTCAGGGTCGGGATCGAGATGATCCCGTACGCCTGGGTGACCTCGGGGTTCTCGTCCGTGTTCAGCTTGGCGACCTTGATCCGGCCGCCGTAGGTCTCCGAGAGCTCCTCGAGGATGGGTGCCACCTGGCGGCAGGGCCCGCACCACGGTGCCCAGAAGTCGACAAGGACGGGGACGTCGGACTTCAGCACCTCGGCCTGGAAGGTGGCATCGGTGACATGGACGGTGCTCACAGGTTCTCCTCGATCGTCTCCGGAAGGCTCGCGGGCGCCGGCAGCTGCGCGGCGTCGACGAGGTCGGCCAGGTAGTGCTGGACATCCAGGGCGGCGGCGCAACCGGTGCCGGCCGCGGTGATCGCCTGACGGTACACGTGGTCCACCAGGTCCCCGCAGGCGAACACGCCCGCGACGTCGGTGGCGGTCCCCCGCGCGCCGTCCCGGCCCGCCAGCACGTAGCCGTCGGTGTCGGTGGCCACCTGGCCCGCCACCAGGTCGCTGCGCGGGACGTGACCGATCGCGACGAAGACGCCGGTCGCCTCGAGCTCACGCTCAGCACCGGTCACGGTGTCGCGCAGCGTCACGCCGGAGACCCTCTCCCTGCCGCTGATGCCCATGATCTCGCTGTTCCAGGCGAACCGGATCTTCGGGTCTGCCAGCGCGCGATCGGCCATGATCTTGGAGGCCCGCAGCTCGTCGCGCCGGTGCACCATGGTCACGGTCTCGGCGAACCGGGTCAGGAACGTCGCCTCCTCGACCGCCGAGTCCCCGCCGCCGACGACCACAACGTGCTGGCCGCGGAAGAAGAACCCGTCGCAGGTCGCGCACCAGGACACCCCGTGCCCGGAGAGCCGCTTCTCGTCCGGCAGACCCAGCTCGCGGTAGGCGGAGCCCGTCGCCAGGATGACGGCCCGCGCCAGGAAGGTCTCGCCTCCCCCCGTCACCACGGTCTTGACCGGACCGGCGAGGGAGACCTCGGTGACGTCGTCGTACCGGATCTCGGCACCGAAGCGCTCGGCCTGCTTGCGCATGGTCTCCATCAGGTCCGGGCCCAGCACGCCGTCGACGAACCCGGGGAAGTTCTCCACCTCAGTGGTGTTCATCAGGGCGCCGCCGGCGGTCACCGAGCCGGCGACGACGACGGGAGCCAGCCCGGCCCGGGCGGCGTAGATCGCAGCGGTGTATCCGGCGGGGCCGGACCCGACGATCACCAGGTCACGTACGGAGTCGGTCACAGTCGATCCTTCGGCGGTCGGGTCCGCGCGGATGGGTCCGGCGGCGGTCGGGTCTTGGTCATGGGATCTGTTGGCGTCAACCGATCCTCGGCGGGTTGTGTTCCCCGCCCCGGGTTGTCGCCCGTTCAGGACACCTGCACCTCGAGCAGCTCGACACGGTTGAGGGCGCCGGGCGTCTGAGGCAGGGCGGTGAACCACAGGACGATGTTCTGGGTCACGGTGGGGGCACTGAGCGTCAGCACGGTCTGCGGGCCCAGTGCGCCCGACGCCAGCACGTCACCCTGGGTTGGCGTGCTCGGGTCGGTCGCCCGCACCTCCACCATGCCTCCGGCGCCGTTGACCAGCAGGGTGACGGTGGTGACGGTGGCCGGCTCGGCGAGCGTCACGGCGTACCCGACGCCCGGCTTCATGCCGAAGGTCGGCGACACGTAGGTCCGGGAGTACCAGAAGGTCGACGGGTCCCCGTCGATCGCGAGCGGCACGGCTTCCGGGTGCTCGTTGTTGTCGCCGCCGGGTGGCGGGTCGATCATCTGCGCCGACGCGATCACCGGTACGGCAGCGGGGTCGCCCGCGGGGCCCTCGACCGCCGGGTCCTCGACCGCGGGCGCCGCGGTCGCCGGGTCGTCGCCGGCAGGCGCGTCCCCGCCGGTGTCCTCGCCATTGCCGGTGAGGTCGAGGCCCTGTGGGCCGCCGATCGGCGGGGCGGGGGCGGTCAGGGTCTTGAACGCCAAGAACAGCCCGATCGCCACCAGGACCGCCACGATGCCCAGCACGATCGGGGTGGCGTTGATGGTCTTCCGTTCGGACTCGGCGGAGCGGCTGATGAAGTCGTCGAAGTCGTCGGGCAGTCGCCGCACGGCCGCCAGCCGGACGCTCGGCGGCAGGGACGGTGGCGCCGAGGCCGGAACGGACGCGGGCATGGAGCCCAGCACGGCCGTCGCGCCGCCACGCGCGGAGGACGCCGCCGGTGGCTCGGGGCGGCGGAAGGCCGGTGGCGTCGGCGGCACCGCCGGCGGCGGGGTCCCCGGGCGCACCTGGGTCCCGGACGGCTGCCCGAACGACCGGCGCACCGACTGGCGCCGCACCGGGTGGACGGTCGGCGCAGCGCCCAGCGCGCCGGCGTCCGCAGCCCCCCCGAGGCCCGAACGCGCCGCAGCGCCGGCCGCGGAACCGTCTGCGCTCCACGGGCCGGACGGGATCGTGACCGACCGGTTGACGCCGTCCAGTGCGTCGTAGATGCCCTGGGCGTCGACGGGGCCCCAGGGCTCGAGCTCGCGCACCAGCTCACCAGGGCTGTGCGGGCCGTCGTCGTTCGGGCCCAGGGTCACGACGCAGAGCGTGTCGAGGTCGTTCGGCACGGCCGGCGACAACTCGGCCGGTGGCACGGGGTTGCCGCCAACCGCGGGCGCGACGGTGGCACCCGCTGCCGGCCCGAGCCGCGGCACGTCCGGCCACCGACCGGTCAGGCCCAGGTAGAGCAGGGCCACCAGTCCGACGGTGTCCGCCCGCGACGTCGTCTTGGCGTCCCGCTCGTCGTGCCCGATGAGCTCGCCGTCCATCGCCAGGCCGGAGACCAGCACCGCCCCGTCGGGTGTGACGTGCACGGCCGAGGGCCGCAGGGCGAGGTGGTGCACGCCGCGGCGTCTGGCCACCTCCAGCGCTGCGGCGGCCTCGCCGACGATGGCGCGCACCTGGTCCGCCGACAGCGGGCCGTGCGCGGTGAGCTGGGCGAGGTCCTGCCCGACGATCGGCTCCGTGACCGTGTACGCCACGCCCTCGTGGTCCCCGACGTCCAGCACTCGCAGCAGACGCGGGTCGGTGACCAGCGCGGCGCGGCGGACGGCGTCCTGCGCGGCCGCGACGTTCCCGGACCGGACCACCAGGGCGCGCACCGGCCGGTCGAGGATCTGGTCACGTGCGGTCCAGCTCTCCACACCCGGCAGGTCGGTGCTCACGGGTTGGTGCAGGCGGTAGCGACCGGCCAGCAGCGTGCCGCGACCGATGACGGTGTCCAGACGATCACCTCCGTGCTCGCCGGCCTGCACCACGCGCGCCTCCTGCTGAGGCTGCTCGCCCTCGGGCAGGCCCTCGCGCGCGGCCACAGGGGCCGGGGTGCTCAGCCTACGGCGGAGACGAGCCACGATGGGCCCGAGCAGGTCGTCGAGCTCGGTGACCTGAAGCCGGCGGAGCAGCCACAGGTAGGTGCCGAGCATCACGGCGCCGACCACCAGGCACACCGCGAGCGCCTTGACGAAGCTCGCGCCGGTCAGGTTGCCGAACATCCGGCTGACCAGCCAGCCGAGTGCCGCGGCGGCGGTCGCGGCCAGACCGGCCCGCACGTGCAGCCGGACGATCCGGCTCAGCCCGCCGCCCAGCCGCCGCCACACCTGTGCCCCGCCCCAGACCGCACCGACCACGTAGGACGCCGAGATTGCGGCGGCCGAGCACGCGACCCACCATTGCGGCTCGGCGATCAGGTAGCCACCGAACGCCCCGACGACCACGACGCCCGCCATGATCACCTGGATCCGGAACAGCCCCTTGGCGTCCTCGTAGGCGTAGAACACGCGCTGGCACAGCGACCAGGCACCGAGCGCCACCAGGCCCGCCATGAACGCGACGATGATCGGGACGAGCGAGGCCGACTCGGCCGGCCGGTTGGTCGGGTAGATGACGCGGACGAGGGGGAGCGCGAGCACCGAGAGGGCGACCGCGGCGAACACGGTGAACACCGCGACGGTCCGCAGCCCGTAGGAGAAGTCGGTCCGGACGGCGCCCGTGTCCCGGGCGGCCGCGTGGTCGGACAGCCGGGTGAACAGGGCCGTGAGCAGGGACACCGTGACGAGCGAGTGCGGCAGCATGAAGATCATGAAGGCGTTCGAGTAGGCGTTGTTGGCCGCGACGTCGGCGGCGCCGCCGGCCGCCGTGATGTTCGCCGCCCCGACGGACACCCGATAGACGATGTAGATGGCGACCTGTCCGACCACCAGTGCCGCAAAGGCCCATCCGGCCACCCGGCCGGCGGTGCCGAGCCCGGCGCCCCGCCAGTCCCAACGTGGCCGGTAGCGGAACCCGCTCCGGTACAGAGGGATGAGCAGGACCAGCGCCTGGACGACCACGCCGAGGGTGGCGGAACCGGCCAGCAGGGTCACCCGCCCGCTGTCCCATGCGGCGAGGTCGTCGGCCGGCCCGCCCTCCGTGTACTTGCCGAACGCCGACATGAACGCCAGCAGCCCGGCGATCGCCACGATGTTGTTGAACACGGGCGCCCACATGTACGGCCCGAAGTTCCCGCGCGCGTTGAGCACCTGGCCGAGCAGGGTGTAGACGCCGTAGAAGAAGACCTGCGGGATGCACCAGAACGCGAACAGGGTGGCCAGGGTCCGGATGTCGCCCTGCGCGTTGTACAGCCAGACGACCAGCGGCGCCGCAACGGTGAGCACAGCGGTGATCCCGAGCAGAAGTGCCCCGGACAGGGTGAGCAGGCGATCCACGTACTGCTGGCCGTCCGCGGACCGGTACGCGCGGACCACCTGGGGCACCAGGACCGCGTTGAGCACTCCGCCGGCGATCAGCATGTAGATCACGTTCGGGAGCGTGTTCGCCAGGTTGAACGAGTTGCCGGGGAAGCTGTTCGTGGCGATGACCGCGACCAGCAGCGATGATCGCACCACCCCGAGCACCCGCGACGCCGCCGTGCCCGCCGCCATCACCGCGGCGTTGCGGCCGAGGCCGCCGTCCGCGGCGGACGCGTCGCTGACGCTCATACCTTCTCCTCGTCGGGCGACAGGGACTCCTGCTCCTCCGGCGAGAGCGCATCGGGACCCGCGACAGCGGGTGGACCGACCCGCCGGCTGGTCCGTCCCCGTCGGATGGTCCGCACGACGCCGACCACCAGCCCGAGGGCCAGCAGGGCGCCGGCCACGGCCGTGCCGATGCCCTCCCACTCCGCGCGGACCCGCACCTGGAACTGCGTGCTGTCGTCCAGCAGGGCTCCGTCCGGGGTGCGCAGCTCGACGGTCACCGTGACGTCGCCGCTCTGAACGGCCCGAACGGGGACCTGCACCAGGGCCTCGCCGTCGGCCGGGACGGTGACCGGGACGACGGCGTCCGCAACCAGGCGGCCGTCGGCGGGCCGCAGCCCGACGGCG
>Ga0209386_1001093_pt1 | contig 11672 bp, 14 predicted proteins | sample NGEPertwo_FD_184510 | JGI IMG/M metagenome (GOLD analysis project Ga0209386, IMG submission 184510) | Arctic peat soil microbial communities from the Barrow Environmental Observatory site, Barrow, Alaska, USA - NGEE Permafrost154B-two... | ecosystem: Environmental > Terrestrial > Soil > Wetlands... | reverse complement strand
AACTTGATCTTAAAATCTTCAAATAGTTTCATGGTGTATCTTTTCTTAAAACTAATAAAAATGGATACACAATAAAAGGCTGCATATAATTAATTATCAACAATTTGATGTTTATAGACAGACTCTAAATAGTCAAACTCCAATCAGCAAAAGGAAACTGCCCGAAAATAATTTAAAGCTTCGATTACGCGAAATGGAAGAAATTAATGTTCAGCTCATGAATCGTGTGGACAAGGATGCAAATAAACTTTCTGAAGTTATTTCAACAAACGCTAAATTCCTTTCTATAGTAGCTCACGATTTGAGAAGTCCCTTCAATTCCATTATAGGTGTTCTGGATATATTAGGAGATAGTTTTGATGAGTTTAGTAAAGCCGAATTAGAAAAGCTGATCCATATGGCATCAGCTTCGGCAATTAATACATTCCAACTTCTGGAGGATCTTTTAGCATGGTCAACTTCGCAAAACAAAGAGAAAAGTATCAATCCGGTTAAAATAGATTTGAACGAAATAATTACCAGTGAATTTGAAAGTTTCAGTGTATCATCTGCCCGAAAGCAATTATCGTTGGAACATTCCATCCATCCAAAATTGTTTTTAACGGCAGATATTCAGATGGTTAAAGTGATTTTTAGAAATTTGATCAGCAACGCTATTAAATATTCAAATGCTGGCGGCGTCATTTTTATTAGCGCAAAAGAAGGTAGCCAATTTGTTGAAATTTGGGTAAAGGATCATGGCATTGGAATTTCACAAAAGACAAAAGAGAAACTCTTTAAAGCAGATGAGTTTCATTCAACAACCGGCACAGCCAAAGAACAAGGAACCGGATTTGGCCTTTTGTTTTGTAAAGAATTTATTGAGATGCATGGTGGAAAAATCTGGGTAGAAAGTGAAACTGGAAAAGGGAGCGTATTTAAATTTACACTACCACATTACATTTAATTCTACTTTAACAGATTCAATTTAAGGAACAATTTTTCAGCTTTTGGGATTCAGGGCAAAAAAGGTTGATTTTTCAAATGTGTTAAAGTAGAATTAAAAATCAATCAGGCAATTTCCGGACATTCAATGTATGAATTGTGTGATTTTTTCCAAAAGTTATGTAACATCTTAATCAATAAAGGTTTGTATGTTCATTCTAATAAATTTATTATTCAGGTATAAAACAGAAATTATGCAGAAATATGCAGAATCGCCAAACTTCGCCGATGATGTCGTTGTTACATTTCTTAATCTTTTATTGGCCGATGAATATGTACTTTATACCAAAACCAGAACAGCACACTGGAACGTTGATGGTGAAAATTATTTCGAAACACACCTATTCCTGGAAAACCAGTACAATGTGTTAGACTTAATAATTGATGATCTGGCTGAACAGATCCGGTCGCTCGGACATTTTGCATTGGGTTCACTGAAAGATTTTTTGAGTATTTCTCAAATGAGCGACGACAATCAGGATTTTGTTCATTCCGGGCGAATTTTTGAAACCCTGTTGATCGATCATGAAAATATTATACACACTATTCAACGTGAGATATTTCCGATTTCAAACAGGTTTAATGACTTGAATACTGCTGGTTTTTTAACTGAATTAGTGATGCAACACATACAAATGGTACTGAGGCTTAAAGGGTTTATCAATGAATCGGTTTATACTGAAACAATACCCATTCAAGCTAATACAAGATAAAATAACAAAAGTAGGAGTAAAAAATCCGGGAATCACTATAATGAGAACTTGCCCATTGCATCCGAGAAGTTTTTCTTTTCGGTAACCAGTAAAAGATTGGCCAGTCAGATCGATAACATACAAGGGCAAATGGTAATTGTGCATTATGAGCAAAAGAATGGAGCCTTGTTCTGGAATGGCGAATCGGAATACCTCGTTGGCAGTGTGAAGCTGACACCATAGTTCCGGATTAAACTGAATTTTACACGATAGAAAAAGATTAAAACTATGAACCAGGAAACATATTTAACAGATGCTCAGTTGTTGCGCAAAAATGCGGAGAAGAAGTTGAATGAAACGCAAAAGAATTCGGCTGACACAGCAGTAGAAACCGATGTAAATAGACTCGTTCACGAATTGCAGGTGCACCAGATTGAACTGGAAATGCAGAACGAAGAGTTGCATCAGGCCAATGAAAGAGCTGAGACGGCCCATAAAAAATACACCATGATGTACGATTTCGCACCAATGGGCTATTTTACAATCGATCAGAACGGAACAATTTACGAATTAAATTTTACCGGTGCCGAGTTGCTGGGCGACCGACGTTTCAGTTTGATAAACAGTAGTTTTAAGCTATTCATTTCAAAGGAAACGCTGCCCGCGTTTAATATTTTTTTGAATATTGTTTATTTGGGTAAATCTAAAGAATCGTGCGAAGTGATGCTTGGAAGTGACCCGGAACAATTATATCCTGTTTATATGGAAGCCATTGTAACCGGCGACGATGGGAAATGCCTGCTGTCGGTGGTCGATATTACCGAATTCAAAAAAAAGCACAACGATTAAGTACGGAAAAAAGAAACTGCCAAAGAAGAAACAAATACCATACTAAAGTGTTCCATTTATATTGCGCCCAATAATTCCTGATAATGACCGTTAACAATCCATCTGAAAAAAAGAAGGATTTTATAAGTATTGATACTTACAAAAATATATAGCAGCATGGATCTTCACATCAGAAATATGGTAAGTAATCGCGACAAACTGATTTTGAGATCTGAGCTTGAAAAACTCGAACTGCACTTTAAAACTATAAGCTTAGGTGAAGTGGAAATAACAGATTTCCTGTCAACCAAAAAGAAAAACCAGTTGAATATCAACCTGAAAAAATCAGGATTAGCTTTAATTGAAGACAAAAAAGGCATTCTGGTTGAAAAGATTAAAAATATAATTGTTGAATTGGTTCATTATTCTGAAAAACAACTTAAGATAAACTTCTCCGATTATTTGAGCCAAAAGCTGGGTTATGATTACACCTATTTAGCAAACATTTTTTCTGAACATCAGGGTATCTCTGTCGAACATTTTATTCTGAGCCACAAAATTGAAGGGGTAAAGGAACTGCTTATTTACGACGAATTGAATATTACTGAAATAGCCGACAGAATGCACTACAGCAGTGTGGCTCACCTGTCGAACCAATTTAAAAAAATGACCGGGTTAACTCCTTCCGACTACAAACGTCTCAAGGTTAGAAAACGCATATCACTCGAAAAAGTGTGAACATGTAACTCCATTGTGCAATTGTGTAATACTTCCATTTTCCAGTTCTATTTCTGACTGAATGATCGAAATATGAACCTTACCTGTTTTTTAGATAGTCATACGAGTTTTCATTAAACGTGGTCTGATTTTTTTTCCTTACCAATGACTCAACAACAACTGACATCAGGAACATCTGCAATAACACAAAAGCAACTATGCCTGCCAAAAAATTCAAAACTATTTTCGATTTCATCTTTTGATTTGAACTTTATAAACAGTTTTTCCGTTTATACTATATCAAAGATGCTGAAACCTGCTTCAATAACTGTTATAGAATTCAAGAAAAAAATTACAACATTCACACTTTAACTACTTAATTTATAACACAATCAGCATATATTTCTTGAATCTAAAATTTAAGCCCTTCGGAAAAACGTGTGAATTGTGTAAATAATTACAAAAGTTATGTAACACTTTTCGGGGTTCAATAGCATATTTTTAGATCTCTTAATATTCATTATAAAAAAATACGACCATGAAAGGAAACGAAAAATTAATTACAGTCTTAAATTCACTTTTGGCAGATGAACTCACAGCTATAAACCAATATATGGTGCATTCAGAAATGTGCGAAAACTGGGGTTACGGAAAGCTTCACCTGGCCATCAGAAGTCAGGCAATGGATGAAATGCACCATGCCGAGTGGTTGATTGAGCGAATCATTTTCTTCGAAGGTGCGCCAACAGTTTCAAAACTCAATCCAATGAAAATTGGCAAAACAGTTCAGGATATGATCAATAACGACAATGGCGATGAACTTGAAGCTGTACGAGCTTACAACGATGCAATTACACTGGCCCGTGAGGTTGGAGATCAAGGCACTGCGGACTTGCTGACTAAAATTTTGAAAATGGAAGAAGGTCATGTTGATTGGGCTGAAATACAACGCGCACAGATTGACCAAATGGGTTTGGAGAATTACCTGGTCAGTCAAATCTAAAATTCATTAATCTGATTATTCAATCAACATGAGGGATTAGCAATGAGAACACCAAAACATATTGGAATAATACCCGATGGGAACAGAAGATGGGCTGAAGCAAAAAAAATGACAAAAGAAAAGGGTTATGAGAATGGCTTGGATCCTGGCTTAGTACTTTTTAAATTGTGCAAAGAGGCTGGAATTAAAGAAGTAACTTATTATGGATTTACTACTGACAATGTGAAAAGACCGGTAAAACAGCGTGAAGCCTTCACCAAAGCCTGTGTAAATGCAGTAAATATTTTGTCAAAAGAAGAAGCTGAATTATTGGTCGTTGGAGATTCTGAATCGCCGATGTTTCCCAAAGAGTTGAACAAATATACCACTCGACAGACCTTCGGAAATGGAGGTATTAAAGTAAATTTTTTAGTTAACTACGGTTGGGAATGGGACTTAAATAATTTAAAACTATCTGATTCATCTCAAAAAAACATCACCAGTAATATCAAATCTTCTGATGTTTCCAGAATAGATCTGATTATCCGTTGGGGTGGTCGGCGCCGCCTAAGTGGTTTTCTTCCAGTTCAATCTATTTATTCAGATTTCTATGTGTTGGATGACTACTGGCCCGATTTTAATCCAACACATTTTTACAACGCATTAAAGTGGTACAAAGATCAGGATGTTACCCTGGGAGGATGACAAGCATTGAATACTTAAAAATTTAAAACTAAAACTATGACAGCATTAGCAGCCATTTCGAAGATAGATTTCCCCTATAAAGTTGAACAGCAAAAAGTGAAAGAAGGTGCAAGAAAATTATTTGCACCTTCTTATCCACAAGTAGAACGGATGATGAGTGTTTTTGACAACACAGAAATCAAGACCCGAAACATGTGCAAACCTCTTGATTACTATACTACTTTGCATTCGTTTGAAGATCAAAATGCTGAATACATTCGTCTTTCTCTTGAATATTCTATCAAGGCAATTGAAGAATGCATCTCTTCAGCACAAATAAATAAAGACGAAATCACCGATCTGATTTTTGTTTCAACGACCGGGCTTTCAACTCCAAGTTTGGATGCGCTCATCATCAACAAAATGAGACTAAACCAGAATATCAACAGGATGTCTGTTTTTGGTTTGGGTTGTGGTGGTGGAGTTTCAGGGTATGCAAAAGCAAACACTCTGGCGATCGCAAATCCGGATGCCGTGGTATTGTTCGTGGCTGTTGAATTGTGTTCGCTCACTTTTCTGCGAAATGATTTTAGTAAAAGCAATTTTATCGGTTCTAGTTTATTTGCCGATGGAGTTGCGGCCTGCATCATTACTGGTGATAATCATACTAATAAGACCAAAAACGCTTTTACATTTCTGGCTTCACAAAGCAAATTGTACTACGATACACTGGACGTTATGGGCTGGGAATTTCTGGATAAAGGATTTAAAGTTCTGTTTTCGTCTGACATTCCAACCATTATCGCGGAAAATATTCATAACGATGTTACTTCATTCTTAGAAAAACAGCACCTGAAAATTTCAGATATAAAAAATTTTATTTTTCATCCCGGAGGAAAAAAAGTGCTGACAGCTTATGAAGATGCTTTACTGGTAGATGGCGATTTCCTGAAAAACACACGTGAAGTGATGAATGACAATGGAAATATGTCGAGTACCACCGTTTTGTATGTGCTGGAAAGATTCTTTTCCAAAGGATTTGAAAATGGCTATGGATTAATGGTATCAATGGGTCCGGGCTTTTCGAGTGAGATGGTTTTACTTCAAATGAACAAAAAATAGAATGACATTTATTCTTTTCATATCATTTGTAATTCTTTTACGAATTGGAGAATTGGTACTTTCCAAAAGCAATGAAAAATGGTTGTTGCAAAATGGAGCAATAGAATATGGGAACAAGCATTATCCGTTTATTGTAGCGCTTCATACCCTGTTTATTATCTCACTGATCATCGAATACAGCACAAAACAGTCGGTGTCATTCAGCATATACATGCTCCTTTTTTATTTTTCACTGATTGCATTTAAAACCTGGGTCATTTTATCCCTTGGAAAATTCTGGAATACCAAAATTTATCACATTCCAAATTTTCCCCTAATAAAAAAAGGACCGTACCAGTTTTTTAAACATCCGAATTACCTGATTGTAATTGCTGAAATTGTAGTTATTCCACTGATATTTCATTTGTATTTCACTGCAATTACGTTTACTCTGCTTAATGCAATCATGTTATTCATACGAATTAAGGAAGAAAACAAAGCAATGCTGGCTTGAATCCGGCAACATAAATTAAAAATCAAATACAATGGAAAATCATCTGGTCAAAATAAAATCAATAAAGCACATCACTCCTGATGTGTTGCAAATTGTTACACAGAAACCTGACAACTATACTTTTGCCCCGGGGCAAGCCACTGAAATTGCCATAAATAAAACCGGTTGGAAGGATGAAAAAAGGCCTTTCACTTTCACTTCCTTACCTATCGATGATTTCCTGCAATTTACCATCAAAACTTATCCTTCGCACAAAGGAGTAACCAACGAACTTCTTCAGGCGAAAAAAGATGATGAGTTGATCCTGCACGATGTTTTTGGAGCAATCGCATACCAGGGCGAGGGTTTATTTATTGCCGGAGGAGCAGGCGTCACCCCCTTTATTTCCATTTTCAGGTATCTTCAACTGAAGAATGAAATACGCGGAAACAAGCTTATTTTCGCCAATAAAACGAAAGAGGACATTATTCTTGCAATCGAATTCGAAGAGATGTTGGGTGAAAATTTCATCAATATTTTATCCGAAGAAAGAACAGCTGATTATGCATACGGGCAAATCGACGAGGAATTTCTTAAAGCCAACATTGCAGGTTTTAATCAGCAATTTTATGTATGCGGCCCTCCGCCCATGATGGATGCCGTAGAAAAGCAACTGGCAAATTTAGGAGTAGCTAAAAAAGCAATCACTGTAGAAGAAATATAAATAAAACGACATCATGCGATATATTGGAAATAACAGAACATCCGTAAATAATCACACGATCAGTTACAACGATGACGGACCGGACGGGGCGCCTGCAATCATACTGATTCATGGCTTTCCTTTCAATAAGTCAATGTGGAGCAAGCAGGTGGAAGTATTAATCGAAAATTACCGCGTTATTTCGTATGATATACGCGGGCATGGAGACTCTGATAACGGAACTGATGATTTTTCCATCGGGCTTTTTACAGATGATTTACTCGGTTTGATGGATCTCCTGAAGGTTGAAAAAGCAATTTTATGTGGCTTGTCTTTGGGCGGATACATCGCTTTAAATGCTATTGAAAACTTTCCAAAGCGCGTTGACGCTCTTGTATTATGCGACACTACCTGCACGGCCGATACACCCGAAACGAAAGAGAAACGAAATAAAGCTATCGAAAATATATCGGAATACGGCGTTGAACAATATGCCAATGAAAGTATAAAAAATCTGTTTGCTCCTGAAACCTTTGTATCAGGCAAAGAAAAAACCATTGCAATAAAGGAAATGATTATGAAAACTTCGGTACAATCGCTCTCTGCCACATTGCTGGCTTTAGCCGGGCGTAACGAAACGTGCAGTAAATTGCCTGAAATAACGGTGCCTGTATTGATCATGGTTGGGAAAGAAGATAAAATCACTCCTCCTTCAGCAGCCAGGTTTATGCATGAAAATATCAAAGGTTCAATACTGCAAATTATTGAACATGCGGCTCATTTAAGCAATATCGAAAATCCCAACGAATTTAATGAACACCTGGTGAAGTTTGTTTCCTCATTACATCGCCAGTCAGATAAATTCAGGAAGGGAGATTGGTTGGGTTCCGGAGTTATAAATTCGAATAAAACCTCTGAATACGAGAAAATGGTAAAGGATTTAAATTCTAAAATTCTAAAAACCACCTTAATAATTAAGGATAAGTATCCGGAGTTGTCTAAATATCTGGAAGAAATGCCGGACACCATTCCAAATGAGAAGGATCCGGAAATAAACGTGAATAATTTAAGCACTTATTATGAATCACTGAATTCGTTTTTGAAGAAATATAAAGCGGATCACCCGTCGAGTTAATTAAAGTAGAGTTGATATTCAATCCTAAGGATGCTATAAGAATTACAATAAACAGCACCCAAATATTGGTGCGGTTAAATACCAAGTCATCTTCGAATTGTTCCGTACAACATAGAAGGCATCCTTTTCTTTTCTCAGCCCAAAAGTCTCAAGTAATTTTAAATTCATTTGTTAACCTTTTTGTCTTCATAGTATAGCCGATAGCTCCCCGGCATACTCTTTCCATGAATCAAAAACTCGTTTAAAAAACTGAAGTTGACTGCTGTTTTCAACAGATAAATACTGAAACAATAAATACCCCACCTGGATTTACCCGCGAATAACTCTAAATACGATTGCGATGATTGCAATTACCAACAAAACGTGTATGATTCCGCCAACCTGAAAAGCGAAAAAACCAACGGCCCAACCAATGATTAAAATGACTGCGATAAGATAAAGTAGATTTCCCATGATATTTATTTTTAAGTTATTTGAATTTGACGATGTAAAGTTGCTGTCATTTGGTTACATAACTGTTACATAATTCAGAGAAAAAGTTACAAGATTCACACATCAGTCTGTTTTACAAAACGGTTAAAAACACATGCCAACTACTCCCCTCTTTTGGTATTTTATTGTTTTATAATCAGGCCACTCAAAAATGTGTGAAAGATGTAATTCTTTCCAAAAGTTATGTAATACTTAACCGGCAAAAGGTTCTCAACTTAGCATCTTAAAATTCATTATTCATTAAAAAAACGGAGTGAAAATCAGCATCACTTATAAACAAAAGTGAGCAGGAATTAATAAGTATGTTGTACAAAGAAGTTTTCAAATTATAAAACATCCTTTAAGAACATCAAATAATTAAAGCTATGGAAAACAGGACAGAAAAAACACATGCCGGCAAGGCCCGGGCTGAATTTATTAAAGTAGAAACCAATGTGAACCTTCATATTACCGATGCTGGTGAAGGCAAACCAATTGTTTTAATACCCGGTTGGCCATTAAGCGACGAAATGTATGAGTATCAGTACAACGATCTGATTAATAACAATTTTCGGGTCATTGGAATTACCTTAAGAGGTTTCGGAAAATCGGATAAACCATACGGATCATACAATTACGATGTACATGCATTGGATATTAAGCGGGTTTTAGACAAACTGGATATTAAAGATGCTGTTTTGGTTGGTTTCTCCATGGGCGGTTCAATTGCTATTCGGTTTGTTTCAGCTTATAACGATGGGCAGGTTGCCAAATTGGTTCTGGCAGGAGCCGCAGCTCCAATCTGGACACAACGTGAAGATTTCCCATACAATCTGCCGCAAAGTGCGGTTGATGACCTGATTAAATTGAACTATAAGGATCGACCAAAGCTTTTGTCTGATTTCGCAAAAATATTTTCAGCTACCGAAACTTCCTTAAATGAAGGGATTGGCAATTGGTTGAATGGAATTGGATTAAGTGCTTCTTCATATGCAACGGCTGAATGTCTGGTTGCTTTACGCGATACTGACCTTCGGCCAGATCTTGCAAAAATAAATGTACCCACATTAATCATGCATGGTAAAAAAGATAAAATATGCTCTTTTGATCTTGCGGAACAAATGAAAGCCGGAATCGCAAATTCACACCTCGTTGCTTTTGCCAAAAGTGGTCATAGTTTATTTCTGGAAGAAACTCATAAGTTTAATACTGAACTGATCAAATTTACCGGGAAATAAGATATGGTTAAATTATCCCGTGTCTTGCCAGTCATAAAATAAAAATCTATGAAACCCTTCAGAAAAAATGAAAACTAATATTAATGCTAAAGACTTTCCAATAATTTGCGTGGGCGGTTCTGCCGGAGGTCTCGATGCCTATACCCGCTTACTAAAGAATCTCCCGAAGGATATGGGTGTTGCAATCGTCATTGTAAATCACCTGAGACAGGTAGCCACCATGTTACACGAGATTCTTCCACGCTTTACCCAAATGCCGGTAGAGTTGATTACGGAAAAATTAGATATCAAGCCCAATCATGTGTTTATTATTCCGGAAAAGCGTGATTTGCATGTACTTGATGGAGAATTTCGCCTAAAGCCAATTTCAAAACCCCATGGCTGGCCCGACGTGATTACTGTTTTTATGCGTTCGCTTACGGAAAATTGGGATGGCAAACTAATCGCAGTCATTGTTTCCGGCTATGATGGCGATGGCGCAGATGCACTCTGCGGAATAAAAGATGTTGGCGGTATTACCATCGCTCAGAAACCTGAAACCGCTGCACAGCCTGATATGCCAGTGAGTGCAATAGAAAGTGGATGTATCGATCTTATTCTTTCGCCTGAAGAGATAGCCAAAGAAATCAAACGAATTGCCAGTACAGATAAGGAAGAAAGTTAGTATCGTGTTTTTGCATAGCCGGGAATCCGCTTCAGAATCTGGTAAAGATCTATACAAATATTCGGTCAATTTTACCAGCCAAATTAAAATCCACTTGAGTTATACCCTTAGCTTCATGATTGGTTAAAGCTATACTCACTTTATTATACGAATTACTCCAATCCGGATGATGATCCAATTTCTCAGCCTCCAGGGCAACTGCTGTCATAAACGAAAATGCCTGAACAAAAGTCTTGAACTTAAATTCCCGGGAAATCGTATTCTTTTCTAGGGTCCAGTCCTTTAAATTTTCTTTCAGGAAACGGACAACTTCTTGTTCTGATAATGCTTTCATGGTTACGTTTTAAATTTGGATTCACATCAAAAAAACTTCCAGGTCAAATATAAAGTCTCATGCCTGACAGATTCTTTATTAATCGAACAAATTAGAATACAAAGTGTTCATAATAAATAATTTATAATTTTTTAGGCAAAACCGGTATTGGTAAATTGAATCATATGATTTGGATGATCTTCTAAAAAATAAAATCATGAACTACAGAACTGAAACCGACACCATGGGTGAAATACAAGTGCCTGCCGATAAATATTGGGGAGCACAAACTCAGCGTTCATTACAGAATTTCAGGATTGGTTCGCCTGCATCGATGCAATATTGAATGATTATTAAAATTAAATAAACTTTCAGCTACCTTTTAGAGTTTGAATTACCAAGTTGTTACACTATTTTAACATGAATAATTAAAAATGACTATTTGAAGAATACTTATAATTCTATTAAGTAATGGTTGGTAATTCCGGATTGTTGATGTCCAGGGGAAAATCATCGCCCGAACAGATCCAGTAAATCTCAGGACTGATGATTTTCGAGATGGCAATCTTTAAACTCCCGAGCTGTCCTTCCAACTGCTCACTGGCTCCGCGTTTATGCGCATTAATGAAAGGATTAATAATGTTGGCCACATCTTTTTCCTGTTCCA
>Ga0209386_1001092_pt1 | contig 11689 bp, 11 predicted proteins | sample NGEPertwo_FD_184510 | JGI IMG/M metagenome (GOLD analysis project Ga0209386, IMG submission 184510) | Arctic peat soil microbial communities from the Barrow Environmental Observatory site, Barrow, Alaska, USA - NGEE Permafrost154B-two... | ecosystem: Environmental > Terrestrial > Soil > Wetlands... | reverse complement strand
AGCACCTTCAGGGCTAAGGATAACTCCATAATTATCAAGTTCATAACCATCACTTACTTCGTGTACTTTTGCTACTTTAATTGAGCGTGAACCAAAATCAATTGCAAACATATCTACTCCTTATTTCTATTATGCTTGCCCTGTTAAATTGCATTTAATATTTATACAGGGTCATTGCGAGCTCGTCTTTGACGAGCGTGGCAATCTCATAGTATATTATCACAAAATACAAAATATTAATATATTTACACTATACGACAGAACCTATTAAAAATCCTTCTTTTTTTTAAAAATATTTATGAAAATATAAAATAATTTACTTATGTTCTATTTATTTAAATAATTATCCATTTGATTCCATCCAATAAATTGGTTCATAATTACCAGTTGTAGGGAAATATGGAGGTATCGCATCTAAAATCGGGTTAGTCATCCTCTCATCAAAATTATAATCTTTATCATATCCTGTTGAAATTTCATTAGTCGAACTATTAAACGTACCAACCGGACCTCTTTTTACTTGAATCAATCCACCGAATATGGTTAATATGCCAGTGTCTTTGTTATTAAGATTATAATCTTGATTACGAATAGAATCTCCAAGAGCCATCAATATTGCATGAATTTCAAGGTCTGTAATACTATTACTGGTATCCAGAACAATATCCTTTTCAGAAATCAATCCCAGTGAGTCTGTTATCGATGATAAATCTGCACCATCAGCATGAATATCAATTAAAGGATTATCAATTATTGTTTTATATTTGATATCATTAGTTATAGTAATATCTTTTGTGGCGGCTATGGTTAATTTACCCTGATGACCACCATCTGATTCTTTCGCTTCTAAACTTTGGATTTTCCCATTAACATAAAGCAAACCATTAGTCAATCCATCATAATAAATTGGAGGAACGCCTTCTTCTTCAATAATTGTTTTATCATTTAAATAAGAAACCCCCCCATCATAAGGATAGACAATACCAGCCGGGAGTGAAGTAATGGTTGTAACATGTGATCCCTTTTGAAATTTAATTACGGAAAGATCATTTACTGTTTTAAGGGATAATGCATCTAAATTACCATTTACATAAATACCGCCGGTGCTATTATTGCTACCATCGTGGGGGACATAAACTTTATTATCTCCCGTATTATCTCCCGGAGGTGTCCATGAACCCATAGCAATACTTTCAAGACTAAGGGGATTTTCTGTGCCTGATATATCTCCGGTTTTTTCAGGTAACTTTATATACTCATCAGCTCCAAGGCGATATTTATAGGTATCAAATATTTCAAAATGGGGTTCATTGTCACCCCAAATAATAGGTTCAGTAGCAGAGGTAACCAAGCCTTTAAAGGTAGGACGACCATCAATCCTCAATTGTCCATTAGTATGCAGCCTTCCATCAATAATATCCCCATCATAAAACCATATATTGTCTCCTTCATTGTTTGAAAAATAGGAGTATTCAGCAAAATTAGTGATATCTACTAATTGTTCGATAGCGCGTGTAGCATTTCTATTGGGACCTACTAATTTTCCAGTAGAAATAATTTTATATGCTCGATTGGAATCTATATCGGTTTGCAAGGTCAAATTTATTTTGTAATATTGTCCAGGGATTAAAGTAGCGTTTTCGGGATATTCATTACCTTCACTGTCAATCCACTTTGTTCCATTGTAAGTGTAATTTGCAATTATAACGCTAGCGGTTGGAGGAGATGGTCGTCTTTCCAGCCAATTAATTGCTCTACTAATTCCGGAATCAGCAAGATAGAAAGCTTCACTTGATTCCTTCTGCAAGGTAGTCAATTTTGTTTCGTTATTAGTCATGGTAAGTAAGGCAATGCCAAGTGTAGAAATGACAAATGTAAAGATTAATGTTGCCAATAGTGCCATTCCTTTTGAATCATTTAATTTTTTCTTTAGCTTTTGGCTGATCTTATTAAATTTCATAATTTCACTTCCTATATCATTCAAAATATATTAGTTTCATTAAAATTCCAAATCATAATTATTTAAAAATAAATAAAAAATTAATATTTTTCTTAATTTTTATATTCCAAAATTCCTTAATCTTACATGAGTTTTTAAGGTAATATCCGGGTTAGAATCATTATCTACATCGACTTCTAATAAAATATCTAATTTTGCCGAATCCGGAAGTGTAAACTCAAGTTTTGTTACATTATCCAATAGATGATTAGTGCCTAAATTAACAGTTCTGTCTAAATATCTTCCGGATTTTTCAAAAGTAACATCATAGGCATCAGTGTCTCTTAAATCTGGAATAAGAATGGTTATTGATTCATTAGAATTAAAAGTGGCACTTTGACCAAGCCTTATTTCCTTCACCATTCTATCCATTGTCTGACGAGCTTCTCGTTGGGCTTTTAATTGAGATTGCCCGCTAACCCAGGCACGGGTTCCCCCGGTAAAGAAGGTAACTAAACCTAAGATCATAATGCTAAGTATAGCAATAACGACCATCATTTCAATGATGCTAAATCCTTTTTTATTTTTTATAACATTATTTTTTATTTTCATTTTCTTTTTTAATATCATAAAATATTCCTTTATTTTATTCTATATTCTGATTTCCACCATTTTTCGTTTTCCCTATGCCTGTAAGTCGTGTACTCACAATCCTTACGAAACAATCTTCAGTGGTCACGCCAGGCCTAAAAAACCATAAAAAACTCTCTGGTTAGGGCTTACGTCCTCTGCACTTCCTTAATGGTTAAATGGTTAAAAAGCCCGGACAGCACGAACCCTGTAAGTATTGGCCTTATAGCGGGTGCGCTGGGCGCCATTGCCGAAATACTGGTACCACGCGTAGTACGTACTGTAGTACGCGTGGTACCAGTACGTACTGTACTCAGACGAACTCCAATAGTAGTAGTAGCTAAAACCACCGATTTTTACCCTGTTAATCCACAGCTTGTTCAGTTCATCCCTACTGGGCAAATACCAGTCTGTATAGCCACCACCGTTATAAGATCTTGCTAAACCAGCCGCATAACTGGTAGTAGTAGCACCTTGTATTGAAATGATTGTATTGGTATTCGCAAATCCTGTACCTAGTGCAGTTCCTGATGCTCCAGTAGTTATGTAGCGGCCGTTGTACCATTGTATTCCATTGCTTTGGTCAGCTATAGCAGCAATCAATCCGTGTTGTATACTTGCATTGTAACCGGGGTCACCAGGAACAAGAATATAGGCTACAATGCCACCGCCATAACTGTCGCCAACATTCTTTATCAGCATACAAGTTACAGTTATAGTAACCGAGTTTGAAGAACTTAATACACCAGAAGGGTCTGAAGCGGTTATTTCCACATCAACATCGTCTTCATGAGTTGAAGTAAAGAAGCAAGGTATCACGGTCTCGGCATTAAAAGATATTTCATATAATCCTGTTGATATTTTTGATATTTGAGCTTCAGTTATATCTATTTCTCCTCCATTTTCTCCTCCATCTAGCGGGTACAAACTCAGTCTAATATCGCCAGTATAGGGAGTTGCATTATCATTCTCATCCCAGATGGTCACTGTAATAGTTGATTCATCATCCCCATCATTTGTTATACTGAGTGCTGTCGCACTTAAATGAATTTTATATGGTTCACCAGCTGTAGTAGTGATTACATCGCTTCCGGAATCCAAACCTGTTGAAGAGGCAGTAACTGTAACAGTTCCTGGTATAGTCGAGGATGTAAATGTTACTATTTGAGATACTTGGCCGCTGAAAGAAATGGCATAATCTTCAGGATTACCTTCTCCTATCTGACCTATTTCCGGATTAAGAGAAATGTTTACTTCAACAGGTGAACCGATAGAGCCCAATGCTGTCGTATAATCGTTTTTATCTTTTGCTGTGATTGTAATTGTAGATGTGGTTTGTCCATCAGCAATGATAGTATCTGGTTCTGCTAAAACCTCTAAAGAATAAGGGGGACCTGTTGTGATGGATATTTCAACTATATTTGAATTGCCAAGTTCACTATTATTAGCAATGATAAATACCTTACCTGCAGAGCTTGATGTTGAGAAATTAGAATTTAAAGCATTTTCTCCAGTAAAAGTTAAATTAGCGGAATCAAATGCACCATCTATACCTGAAGGATCGGAAGAATTTATTGATAACGTTACCGGGTCACTACTAGTATATGTAATTGGATATTCATCAATATCAGCTACCGTTACAGTTAATACGGCTGTGTCCTCTCCATTATTTTGGATACTTCCTCTATCAGAAGATAACAATAAATGATCCGGACCGCTTGAAACCCTTACCGTGGCTGAACCTTCCGGTAAATCCACTCCTTCATACTGAGCATTTGCTTTGATTGTTATTACTTCTGCTTCTTCCCCGGCGAATAAATTAAAGGTTTTAGTATCTTCATTACTAAATTCAATTGTCATTGTCTCCGCACAACTTAAAGTTGCACTAATAATTTCTGGTAATGTAGTTATAGTAACGGTACCACTAAATTCAACAAGTTGACCTTCACTATCCAAAATCTCGATGGTTACAATCGACTGCCCAGTGTCTTTCAAAATAACTGCCGGATCGGAGGTTAACCTGATTATTGCTGGTTTTAGGGTAATTTTAATGGTTTTAGAATCGGAATATAGGTTATTAGCATTATTTCTTGCTTCAATCTCTGCTTCTCCTGTTTTTTCAGGTGTAAATGTAGTGGTTTGATTTGTTTGTGAAGAAAAAGAGAGGGTTGTTTGACTGAAACTCCCCAAATCCGGGTCAACTGATAAATTAACTTGGCCATCGAAATTAATAGGGTATCTATCCTGATCTAATATGGTAACGGTGATATATGCGATATCTGTTGGATCCTCATCCAAGATAAGAGAAGTGGGGTTTACTGATAATAATATATAAGTTGGCACATCAGTTTCGGGTTTTTGATAATAAGTATTTACTAAGGTTTCAAGTGTGATTTCTTTATCATTACTATTTCTATCTTTCCATTGGACTGTAGCAATTGCTTTATTTAAAGTTTTATTCAAAGGATCAGGCCCTTCGGCAATATATATACTTGTAGTAAATTCTTTACCTGAAATAGTTTCTGGTTCCAAGCTCGCCGAATATTCTACTTTCAAATTCTTACTTTTTACCTCTTCCAATATTTTTTGAGCAATAGTAGTTGCAACTGTTCGGTATTTAGCATCTGCCATGACTTGAAAGCTTGTGGTATAAGCTTTCAAAATTCCAAAAGAAACCAAGGCTAAAATTGCTACTGCTACCATTAACTCAATTAAAGAAAAACCCTTTTTAGATAATTTTCTATTTATTTTTAACATTTTAACCACCTCGAAAATTAGTCTACCGGTCTACCAGTCTGCCGGTCAAGACAAATAGTATCGAGTATATAAATACAGTAATAAGTAATGAGTAATAAGCATGTAATATTGAATAAAATCAAAAAGAAAAATTCAATTCAGATCAAAAACCATCCACCTTGTAGAACAGGCGTATCTTATACTCACAAACTAACGACTATTCTACCAATTCTCCGGAGGGTCCGGACTTACTCTTACCCTCGCAGTAACCGGAGTCATGATTACGTAGAGTATCTTCCCTCTTTTATTTTTCAAGGTAACTGTCCCTCCCATGCTGGGCACTCCGTTCGGATAAAAGTAAACTTTATCATCCGTAAAATTACTATTAAATAAATCTATATCCTCTAATTGTACATCTTTATATACTTCTGTTTGCTTATAAATTCTATATCTATCTAAAGATTCCCAAAAATCTATTTTATACCACACACCCTCGTAAAAAGCCCTTGATTGAGTATCTTTTAATTCTGAACTTAAAATTGCCGCCGCTCTATTTAATTTGCTCCATTGAATTAAGTTATATAATCCATTTAAAGAAAGACCAAGCAATAGGGAAATTATTCCTACTACCACCATTAATTCGATAAGAGTGTAACCCTTTGTACGATTAGTGCTGTGAATCATACTGCGTCTGATTATTTTTCCTCATCTGAAAATTATTTGTTTTTTCTAATTATTTTTTCTATTTTTAAAATCCCAAGTACCAGGAAATAATTTTTTCGCCCCAGAAAAGGGTGATAAACGAACCTAAAACAATGAATGGTCCAAAGGGAATAACATCTTCTCTCTTTTTAATCTTCGACATAATTAAAATTATTCCTGCTAATGCTCCTAAAAAAAATCCTAAAAACAGAGAAATTATAATATATCTCCAGCCCAGGAAGGCACCAATCATTGCCGCAAGTTTAACATCTCCCCCGCCCATCGCCTCCTTCTTAAAAATTACCGAGCCAGCTAAACCAATGATTAATATTATTCCTCCGCCAATAACTACTCCTAAAGCTGAATTTATAAATGAAATATAAGGAACAAAAAAACTTATAACAAACCCTATTACTATTCCCGGTAAGGAAATTACATCAGGTATAATCTGTTGGTTTAAATCTATAAAAGCAATAATTATAAGAGCTGATGATAAAATGATATAAACTAAAGTTTGGATAGTTAAACCGTATACCAAATAAATTATTAAATAAGTTAACCCAGTTAAAAATTCTACTACAGGATATCGGATAGATATCTTACTTTTACAATGACGGCATCTGCCCTTAAGCAGGATATAGCTTAATAGAGGTATATTGTCAAATGGCCTTATTATCGTGCTACATTTGGGACAATGAGATGCCGGAAATATTATTGATTCGTTTCTGGGTATTCTATAAATACAAACATTGCTAAAACTTCCTACTATTAGCCCTAATAGACTTAAGATGACTATTGAAATAATTTCTATCTCATAATACATTTATATCCCTATGTTCTCTTTTTATCTATTCATTTTATTTTTTAATCATAACATTTAAATGGAGAACTTCACCTAGACGATTAATACCATCAACAGTAAGAGTATCTATCCCATCAAAGAAAACTACCACTTCGCCAGGACTGCTCCAACCATTTTTAATTTGAGCTTCTTTGGTAATGGGGTTTTGTATACTTAAAGATTTAATAACATTATCTATATCGTTCCAGATAAGTACCGGATGTTTGTCTATTAATTCCGATCTTATTTCTTTTTCTACCGATTCCACATTTGATTCAATAATTTTTATGGTATTTTGTTCGACATACCAATTATAAACACGAGGAGCATAAATAATTATTGCACCAATGATTATAATCCAAATTATTAAAGTGATTATAACTACGCCACGTTTGTTGGCTAACATTGCTATTCACATCCTTTAATCTATTGTTGATTTTTCTGCTTTTTCTTTTTCTTCGCTTCTTTTTATTTTTTTTAATCTTTCCTCAATTGCCTTAGATACAAAATGGCTTATTAAAAAACCATGAGATTTACAATATTTTCTTAATTCTATGATAATTGACTCAGGAATTCTTACTCCTATTAATTTCTTTTTTGTATCCATAATGCTAACCTCAATTAACTAATGATAACATGTGTTAACATTATTGTCAAAAAAATGAATCAATTCACCAATTAGCCGATTTACCAATTTACCGATTAAAGAAGAAATCTTAAAGTATCAAGCTCAAATCAGTCTTCCGGTCTACCGGTCGAGCAGTCTGCCAGTCAATTAATTCTTTAACTATAATTTCAGGATAAAAAGTTTTTGGTTTTTGGTTCTACTTACAATTCAAGCCAACAAACTAACGACTAAATACTAACGACTAACGACTATTCCTCCAATTTACTTTTATAAATCTTATTGATTTCTTCTTCTATCTCTTTCTCAATAGGGTCACCTTCCGGTACTAATTCCAAAGCTTGCACAAAATATTCTAAAGCCCTGTCTGGTATTTCTTTTTTATTGTAGGCTAACCCAATAAAATATAAAACATTATATTTTTCTGAAAAATCCGGATCAATCTCTAATATTTTATTCCATTCAGCAATAGCTTTATCATATTCATTTTCATAAATATACAAGGATGCTAAATCATTATATGCCTTATAAAATTTTGGATCGAGATAAATGGCATACATAAGTTCTTTCTCTGATTCTTTATATCGACCAGAGTTCATGTAGGATAAACCTAAATTTCTAAAGGTATTTCTATCGATAATATATTTTTTTGTCTTTTGCAAAATATTTTGAGCTTCATCTTGAAGACCTAAATAATAATAAGTAGTTCCTAAGGCATGAGTAATTCTTCCATTGTAAGGATCTAATTGAACAGCATATTGAAAATTGGGTAAAGACTTAGTAAAATTTTTGTCAACATTATATCTCATCCCTTTGAAATAATATAATTCAGCAATATATGGTTTCATCACCATACAATTAATTGCTACTATCATAAGCAATAAGATTAAGAGAGTTAAAACTGTTTTGATTAGAGGATTTTTTATGTTTATTTCTTTTTCTATTTTTGATAAATTAAAATCTTTAATATAGACCACGGCAAGACCAAAGATTATAAAAAAAGTTGAACCCAGGGTAGGAACATGCAAAGGAAATGTAAATAAACTATGTATTAAAAAACAATTAATTCCTAAAAATAAACCAAGACATACTAATCTTTTCTCATTATCCTTTTCTTCCTTTAAAAATTTCCAAACTAATTTATAAAAAACAAAAATAATTAATAAAAATATTCCTAAACCAATTATTCCTAACTCCGACCATATTTGTATGTACTCATTATGGGCCTCTCCTGCCTTTCCGGAATATTTTATATAATAGGGATTATCCTTTAAAAAATCTGCCTGATAGTTTAAATAATTCATTTTAAATGTTCCAATCCCCGAACCAAATATCGGCTTATCTTTAATCATTTCAAAAGTAGTTCTCCACATTAATATGCGGGTGTTTATGGAGGGATCTTGCGCATCAAAAGTGGATAAAGCCCTTTGAGGAATAGTTAAAGCACTTCTATTCAGGGGATTATCAGTAGAATAAATAACTGTAATTATTAGGAAAGTAGACAATAATACAATTGACCATTTTTTGTTTTTTTTAAATATTTCGAAAATATTAAATTTAATAATAAGATAAATTGCCAATATTACGGTAAGACTGATGCTAATCCATATTCCTCTACTCTGACAAATCATTAAAGTTACATAAAGAATAGATAGCAATATATAGTAAAGTATTTTATTTCTCTTGATATTTTCTAATAGAAAATAAATTAATGCTATTGGAAAAAACATTCCTATATAATTAGAAATCCAGTTTTTTTGACCAATAGTTGAGGTTAAACTACGGATATCTGTGAAATAGGGACCAAAACCATAATATTGCATAAGAGTATAGAGGGAAATAATAAAAGAAGTTAGAAAAAATAATTTAACAAAAAAATTAAATTCATTTTTTTGTTTAATAACGTTAATAATTATAAAATACAAAATGATATACGATATGAAGATTATATAATCTCCAAAACTTACCTCTATTGTATTACTTATCGTTAGAGAAAAACTCAGTACTATGATAAATAAAAAAATGGGCAGGTTTAGTTTATTTTTATTCCAGGTAATTTTTGGTAATAATAATATTTTTATCATCCATAAAGTAATCAATATTATGGTAAATAATTTTAAAATCATTTCCTGGTTAACTCTAGTGTTATAAACGTATTTACAAATAAATAATGAAATAAATAATATAAATAATTTTAAGGTATTTAAAATAATCTTTTTATAAGTTTTATCATTTAAAATATCATTTTCCATGAATAAAAACATCCTTGACTTTTAATTATTATATAGGTACCAAAATTACTTAAAAACAATTCCTGTTCTGAACTTAAGAAATAGTAAAGAAAATTATATTTGACAATTAGCTATAAAAGAAAAGCCCCCTTAAAAATATTTTAAATTTAAGGGGGCTTTTCTTACCGTTAAATATTAAATTTATCTTTGAGCAGTGAGTTCATAATTAGTAATTGCTTCGCCATCTGCCTTAATACCTGTGAATGTATAGCAAGTTCCTGCTACTGATTCGGTAACAACTACAGCACCAGCAATTTCACTACCGCTTGCAACTACTGCAGCAGCATCATCATCAAATGGATTATGCATTTGAGCAGCTTCAACAATTGTAACAGCACCAGTAACACCAGAAATATTCCCATCTGCCATTTCAGCTTGAACTAAGGTTTGCGCAGTTCCTACGTTTGCTTTTACAATAGCTTCTTTGGCTTTATTCTGTTGCCCAGTATACATTCTTAATCCTAATAGTGCTAAAATACCTATAATAGCTACTACGACCATTAATTCGATCAAGGTAAAACCTTTTTTACTTTTTCTAAAATTATACATTTTAAATTTCTCCTTTTTTTTTGAATTAGCCAATTAGCCAATTGACCGATTGACCGATTTTAATTCATTTAAGTTAATTTATTTTCGTAACATTAATGTAAAATTATTCCTTATTGTTTCTTGATTACTCACCTCCTGATTTTTATTTTGTATTTTCCTTTGTAATTTTTATGTCGTCTTGCTGTTAGAGCTGATAGGAATTTAGAGAAAAAAAATAAAGCCGGTAGTTTGGCGGTCATCGTAATAAATTACCTTAGACCCAGAACTTTGCGTCCTATCCTTTCGGATAGTTTGCCTTTATCAACTTTTAAAAGTTTTTTATTCTTTTTTCTACTTATATTATTCCCAAATTTGGTAGGTTTTAGACAAGATTGTATAAAAAAATTGTAAATTTTATTTTCTGGCGGTGAGGATATCGGGGAGTAGGCCATCAGCTCCGTAGCCTTGGATGGAAAATACTCCGTCATCAGATAATGTAATCTTAATTTTTCCAGGAGCAAGATTTTCATCTTCTTCGGGAAAATCACCAGCATTTTTCATAGAAACATTATTAAAGGGATTGTGTAGCCCAGCCTTTGTTGCTATGCTTACAGCTTCTAAAAGAGTAACATCTTTATCTGCAAGCTCTGCTTGTATTAAAGTCTGGACTGTTCCGGCATTTGCTTTAACGATGGCATTTTTAGCTTTATCTTGTTGAGTTAAATAAAGCCTTAATCCCATTAAGGCTAATACGCCAATTATGGATATTACTACTAATAGTTCTATTAGGGTAAAACCTTTTTTGTTTTTCATTGAATGTCCTTGGAAAATTTTTTTAATAAAATTTAAATACTTCTATTTATATTATTCCCAAATGACAGGGGTTTTAGACGGGGATAAAAAATTTAATAAATTTTTAATTCATCGATCGGCTAATTCACCGATTTACCAATTCGCCGATTTACCAATTAGCAAAAATATTAAGTTGAGAAGTCTTCCAGTCAAAAGAGTCGTTGGTCGTGGATATTTAGTATTTCGTAAGGAAAACGCAGGAATAAAAGAAGAAAATGTTTCACCCCCACCTTAATCGCTCCCCCCCTCAAATAGGGGGAGGAGAGTAGTAATGGTTTTTTGACTGAGTTGAAAAAAAACATGGCATCGCCGTGCTCCTACATTAATTGGGCGTATGCAATACGCCCCTACATTAAAATAATAGACAGGCGAGACGCCTGTCCTACATTGGTAAGGATAATGGCGGAAAGTTTATATAGTTTCGTAGACGTGTATTTGGAAGTCTTTGCTATTAAATTTTTGCAACTTAACACTGTTTATTGCCGGAGAAACTACAAAAACTCTATCATTATTATCTTTTGGGTCTATAGGATAGGCAAAAAATC
>Ga0209386_1001091_pt1 | contig 11691 bp, 10 predicted proteins | sample NGEPertwo_FD_184510 | JGI IMG/M metagenome (GOLD analysis project Ga0209386, IMG submission 184510) | Arctic peat soil microbial communities from the Barrow Environmental Observatory site, Barrow, Alaska, USA - NGEE Permafrost154B-two... | ecosystem: Environmental > Terrestrial > Soil > Wetlands... | reverse complement strand
GGAGTGGAAGCGAGCTACGCCTTCATCGAGCAGCCCCAGACCAACGGCGTCGCGGAGCGCTTCTTCCGCACCCTCAAAGAGCAGATCATCCACGGCCGCATCTACCGCACGGTGGCCGAACTGCGCGCCGCCGTGGAGACGTTCGTCGACCTCTACAACGAGCAGTGGCTGCCCGAGAAGAACGGCTTTCTCAGCCCCTCAGCGACCCGGGCGGCGTGGTACGCTCAGCATGGCATGGAGGTCGCCGCGTAAGGCAGTTCCGTGTCCAGGTATCCGCGTCCGTTACACGGCCAGAACCCGCGTCGTCACCTGCACATTGCCAAAGAGGCAAATCTGGGAGGTCTCGAAGATGCGCGCCTCGGCGAGGCGATCTCGCTTTTGCCACACCTCGAACACCTCGCCGCTCTTGGAAACTCGCGCGCCCTGTTGCTGCACATAGAGAGGCAGAGCGTCATCACGCGCCGGCAGCAGTCGCCGCACACCGTCCTCTTCCGTCTTGACGCCGCTTGCCAGGAGGTTGACCTCATCCGGCAAACAGATTGCGACAAGTGAGCAGCGCGGACACTTTGGGCTATCGCAGAGAGGCTCTGGTATGGGACCACTTTCACTCAACTGCCGCAGCTCTTGCACCGCGACTCGCGTGCGCGACACGAGATCCTCGTCGAAGGCCACTGGCACTCTGGTGCGCGAAGCTGAGTAGTAGATGACCCCTTGGTCGCACTCGAAGCCATTGGCGCGAAGCACGAGTGCCTGGGCGCAGAGCTGGGCCTTGTCTGCCTCCCACGCACCCCCCGGAACGTCGGGCGCCGCTCCGCGCTTGTAGTCCACGGGTGTGGCTGTCTTACCACGCGCCTCAAGAAGATCGAGACGCGCTGTCAGGTTTTCCGCCGCCGCAGACAGCCAGACCGAACGAGCATGAATGACATCCCCGTCCTCGACCTCTGCCGGTAGGCAGCCCTTCTCGTCATCTACCGCCCGGTGGCGATACTGCCCGTCAACAGTCTCGAAGTTGTGGGCAAAATCGCTCTGCACCCACTCGATGTAGGCCAAGCGCGGACAATACACGTACTCATTGACCATGCGGGCCGGCACACACTCGGGCATGTTCAACGCGGCACCGTCGACAGATGCCTCACTCACCGGGGCCCTCGGGGCCGAAAAGCCCCAAGCCGAAATGGCAGCCGTAGCCAAAGGCAAGCGGCCCTGCGACCGGCTCTGAAAACTCGAGCCGAAAACCGGCGCCAGGATGCGTACCTCGGCGCCCACCGCCGCTCACCCGCTGACGACGGAACTCGAGCCAGGACACGCTGCGCGCAGCTGTTGAGCGCGACGTGCCCAGCGGACGACCGAGTTCGCAACGAGCAAGAGGGTCGACGCGCAAGGGAGGCGCAAATCCCTGGCGAGTCAACTCTTCAAGCAGGACCGCCTCAGGTAGTTCATCGCGCGTGCACAGATCGCGCTTGGTGCCACGCTCTTTGAAGTGGCGGGTTGAGATGAACGGCGTCAGCGACCGCCACACCCGGGCCGGTGCAAGCAAGGGAATTCGCTGAGCCTCGGAGAGTGAGCACACTCCCGTCAAGAGGAGTCTAAGGTCTGTTCCACTCGGTCCATGGAGACCAGCAAATCTGTCGAGCGCCTGAAGCTCGCGGCCGCCGAACCCCTCAGCCGCCACAATGGTGAGGTGGTCCAGCCGCCCGTCGCCATCCTCGTCGCTCGGCAGATAGAAGGCATGTTGATGGTTGTGCGCGAGAGGTTGACCATCGGCCGTCTTGCCGCTGAGAACAGGAGACCACTCGCCCCCGTGCGCCGCACCGAAGATCCCCTGAAGGTAGCGTCGCGCGATTTCAGCGAAGTAGACCGTTTCTATCACTCGCGGCAGAACGGTGCCGTCAAGAGCATACCGAGCCACATGATAGCTACCGGTCGGCCGAGCGGCGGAGCGGAGCCGTGACTGCGACGACAGCGCGTCCTCGGGAATGACGTACAGCAGCCACTTGGCTCCCGCCGGATCGCTCCACCTCTCCTTATGCATCGCCCCCGTTTCGACCAGGAGATTCCAGGGAGGATCCGGACAAGCCGGCTTCTTCTGTTTGTAGCTCCACGCGTCCCAGCGACGTGAGACATCGAGATGATCGCCATCGGGTGTGAGCGTGCGCACCATACGGGTACTCGCGCCATTGGCGACAGTCTCGCCGGACTTCGTCTCGCCGGTGATGGCGTCGATCCAGCCACAGAGAGCGCCCCTGGTCTCTCGCCATTCTCCGTTGGAGCAGAGCCCAGCCACGCACCACGACTCCGCTCGGCCAAAATAGGTGAGACGCGAGAGCACGGTTTCCAGCGCCTCCGCTTCACGTGTCTCGAGTTCGGACTGCGGCCAGACAAAAACCACCGGTTCGTCTGCGTCAACGCTGACAAAAGCGTCGAATACGAGGGTGGTCTTCTCCGCCTTGACTCCAGGCATGTAGTGACGGGTGTGGCCCGTCGTGGCAGGTGGGAGCTTGATCAACGGCGGCGTTGCCGCCAGTTTGCGAATGACGCCGAGCATCTCCGCTTCAGGCGTCTGCGAGAGATCGGGGCATTTGACGCGCCAAACCGCGACCAGAGCACGCAGCAGGCGCCACGGAGAAGGCGGCCACTCCGTCAGGCCCTCGTTGACGTGCTGGTTCCAGGGAGTGGCATGGAAGCGGCCGTGCGGAAACTGCACAGTAATAGCTACAGCCATGACAACCCCCCTCCTACTCCTCCTCGTCGCCGGCTGCGGCGCCAGAAATCACTACCGGCTCATCGTCCCGGTCCTTCTTTGACGCCGACTTGGTTTGCCACTTGACCTCAGTGACCGCAGGCTGAGCAAAGAGACCTTGCTTCTGGCACGCGCCGATGCCGGCGCGCACGGCTGCCTCCAGATCGACCAACGAGGCAAGGGCGAAACCGGGCGGCCGTGTTACTGAAAGGTCGCTCACTGGTTCGAAATCGCACGCAGTTCTGAAGCGGAGGGCCGACGCAAGCAACCGTCGGATCTTCCAAAGCGCAAACGCGATGAGGAACTCAGTAGCCTCATCACCGAGGCGATAACTGCGCAGCAAGGCGAGATCCAGACTGAAGAACGCCGTGATGCGCTTGGCGGTGAACTCGGTGCGATGAAACGGTACGTTGCCAAAACCTTGGTTGGTTTTGCCTGAAGGGTCGACGCGATCGTTCTTCACGCCGCCGCTCTCGACCTCCATCACACCCTCGGCCTCGACAAAGCTGCTGATCGCGCGAGTCATGCGCAGCCGCCCCCCAGCGAGCTCTTTCTTGGCCAGGAACACACCGTGCAGAATCGCGTTCGGATCGTACTTGAAGATCGCTCGCGCCAGCCGCGAGAGATCGACTGCGGCCTTCTCCAGCCCTGCGACCTCACTGCTGAGAAGATCGATCACAGTGCGGTCTTTGCCTTCGAGAATGTAGGGAGAGTTGATGCGATGGGACTCTAGGAGGCTATTCGTCAAAACCTCGCCGGCCTGCGATCCATCACCCCGGATCACACGAATGTAGGGCATCGCCTGAAGTGCTGCGACCGGTTCGCCGGCCGCCTCATCCCAGCACACCGCCTCGAGCCTGTTGGCCATCGATTGCGCTGACTCCACGAGCAGCATCTCGGTACCATCTGCGCGCCGAAAGCGTGCTGGCCCCAGATCGGGGAAGCCGGTGGTCTGAAAGCGGCTGCCCTGCAAGGGCTGCAGGTCGACTTCCATGGTGAGGCGGGGGACGGTATCAAGCTGAGTCATGTCGAGCATTGAGGTCACTCTCCTTTGCAGCTAGAGGTTGCGGCGGACTGTGTCACTCGACGGCAGGTTTTTGCGGTCGCAGGGCCAAGCGGCGAAGGCCCTCGACATCGTGGATGGGAAGGAGCAGAGCGGCCTGCAGCAGTTGCGGGTCGATGTCGTCTACGTAATCGGTGGTTCGTTCGTACCCACCGGCAAGGGGGCCGGGCATGGGAACAAAGCCGGCTCCGTGCAACTTCCTGGCTGCTCGCCTGCAGGCGCTGCCTACATCGCCGCCGCGCAAGTGAGCGAGGATGGCGGCCTCAGGTCCGACCATCGCGCCAGAACTCGAAACGAGAGCACGCGATGGAGGCAGGAAGACCAGCTTGAGAAGTGCATAGGATCGCGGCAGCGGGCGAACCGCCCCGGCCGTGCGACTTGATCCACGCCCGAGCCTACCGCTATCGGGATCGACAAGGATGAGGCCCCACAGCAGGTCGAGAACGCGAGCATTGTCAACAGCACCCGCAAGAAAAGCCGCGACCGCATTTCGGGACAGCGTTCTCGCCGAGCCAAGTCCCCCTGGGCCATGCTCCAGTAAACGACGCTCAAGGGCCGCCGTGGCGAAGGAGACGAGCCGCTCGCTGGGCACAAGGCTGCGACTGCCCGTGGACCAGTCCACACGACGACCGCTCACGGTCGCTGGCTCGAGATTCTCACGCAGCGGGGAGGTCGTTGCCGCTTGTCTGCCGGCCGACAGGCTCTCCACATGTATGGACGCCAGCGCCCCAGCAACCTCGAACTCTAGCGAACCATCATCTGCGTCTCGCCACCATTGAGCAGAGAGGAAGCGGATCGGAGGCAGCTGGCGGTCTCCGACCATGCCCGATCTTGCTGCCACTCGCGACAACTCGCGCTCCATGCCACCAAGGGCGCACAGGACCTCCGCGAGCCGCCTCGATCCTCCATACCGCGAATGGTCCGTGGCGCTCTTTTCGAGCTGACGCAAGGCGGCCGCGTAGCGCACAGGCGTGCGGTCTCCAAGAGCCCGGCGATAGCTCGCGAGCCAGGAGTCGACCTCGCTCAGGAGATCGACTGTCGGGTCGCGACGGACCCTGAAGCGCCCCGACGGTACTGCAAAATGCGCAAACGCGTTGCGAGTCAGGAAGCCGAACCGCACGAACTCCGAAAACCCGCGATCCACACCCAGGCTCGCGACGGCTCGTGCAAACTCAGCTCCGTCCCGCACCTGCGCACTTCCCACCGTGGCGCGGCCTTCGGAGAACACGAGCTTCAGCTCCGGCAGTGAAGCCCATGATTTCCACAGCGGAAGCCAGATTTCGCTAGTCGTCGTCAGCTCGGATGCAGCTGCCGAACTGTCGCTTGCCGCCGTCACTTTCACCGTGAAAGGAAAGGCAGCGCGGCTGCCGGACTGCGATCCGTAGCGCCGAGTAGCGGATCCGGCCAGCACCAACGAGCCCTCAACCATGAGCAGGTAGTCCCACGGGTTCACGACCGTGCTGCCGCCACCTTGACCGGAGTTGGCGCCGCCGGAGTGCGCAGGATCAAACTGCCCAATGCTGCAATCGCGAAGCCCTGCAGTCGCATCTCCGAACAGGGAGTTGCTTAGCCAGGAAGCAAAGTGGTCGGTAGGGGGGCCGGTGAGGCCGAGCTCGACCACGCGTTGCATGAAGTTCACACTGAAGTTCATGCGACCGTCGTTGCCGCCGCTGCCCAGGAGCGGCGAGTAGGCCGACTTTTGGTCGCCGAGCACGGCGACCGCATCCAGCCACGTGTTCGCCGCGTCAGACCACTGCGCCCGATACAGCCGAAGCAGTCTGGGCTTGTCTTCTTTGGCGGGTTGATCAGGTGCTTCGCTACCGTATTCTCGAAGCAGTACCGCCCTCGAAGCCGCGATCACTGCTCGATACTCGTCCAGCCTTTCGACAGAACTGCTCTCGATTGCCCTGACAGCTTTCACCGCCTCAACCGAGGCCTTTTCATCCTTGGCGAAGAAGCCACAACCGCCAGCCCACGGACCCACGATCGGCGTGGGTCGGTACTCCTCGGCCAGGAACTTCAGCAGGGCTGCTTCGCCGAGATCAGACTGCAAGAAGAACGAATCGTTGCGCCACGCGGCTCGAGCTCGTGGATCCTTCTGCTCGGCCACAAGACGGATCACGCCAAGCGCCTTGAGGTATGAGGCGAGCGGCTCCGGTCTGCACCCTCCCAGGTTCACGTCAGGCATGTGCGCTTCCTTCCTGCATCTCAAAAGAAACGGCGGGTTGGCGCTCTGACGCTGCGCCGACATCGTCCTGTGCCGCCTTCGCGCTGGCCCGCATGTCTGCAACCCGCAAGAGCGATTCGAGAAACGCCAGACGATAGGGGCCAACGGCCGCCTCGTCGCGCAAGCGAAGCATACGGTCGGCCCAACTCGGCTCGCCCGTGGAAGACAGGCCGAGCTCTGACGGCTGCATGGAGAGCGTCACTTCTGGAGCGATGTGCCCCCCACCAAGGTCAGCCTCGGGCAGGACGTCACCGTCCCAAACGCCGCGCGCGAAACGTGTCTCTGTGTCACGGGGCTTGGTCTCTTGTGGCAGCGAGCGAATCGAGAGCCGCACCTTTCCGTGGTGGGCAGCGACGAGATAGCAGGCCAATTCGGGCAGGCCCGCCTGCAGCGCAGCGAGAGCCCCGGGCAACTCGTGGCGAAAGCCCTTTCGTCTGTAACGCAACTGACCCGAGTGTCCGCTCTTGGCTAGGAGCTCACCTGTAGCCGGGCGTGGGGCGACCAGCAGGCTCTCTCCATCGACGGAGTCGCGTTTGCTGAGCGCCTCTTGGCAGACAGGATGAGCCTTGCCCCGATCATGCCAACGAGCAGCCGAGCACAAGGCCGACGTGCAATCGTTGTCCAGGGGCAACTTGAGTTGGCCTAAGAGCGCGTCCAGCTCTGCCGCGACCTCCTCGGTGTGCTCCCTGAGGGTCTGCTGCTTGCTGGTCTCTATCTCGCTGTCGTTTGCCTCCGGCGCAGCGTGTTTGTCCGCCTGAACGCTGGCCAACGATGTGACCGGAGCACGGCTGCTGGCGCTCCAACCGATCTGCGAGTGGTAGCCACCTTCGCTGCACGGGACGAGAAACAGGCGACCGGGAGCGATGTCGAAGGGTGCCGCCTTCTTCCAGCAGCCGGCAAGAAAATCCCAGACAAAGACCGAGCGACTCTTGAAGAACTCGCGCAGCTCGCGCACCGGGACCGAGCACAGCTCGTTGCGTGACGGCGCTTGCCCTTCGGCGGTCTCCGCGTCAGGCACTTGCCCACTTGGCACATGACGCCAGAAAACCTGCGCATCCGTCTCCGTGCCGTCGCGAATGAAGCGCGAGATGTCGATGTCACCGCCGGCCAAGTCGGCAGTAGTGTCGAACAGTTCAAGGAAGTCGCGGCGGCGCAGAAGATGGTCGGTCTCGTAGCTGTAGAGTTCAGCACCCGCCTCCCCCATGTCACTGACATGACTCTCCAGGCTCAGAATACCGACATTCGCCAGACCAGCCAGGGCATTGCGAGCGCAATCGAGGTCGTTGTCAGCGTAGGGAGGCGCCTGGCTCTTCCCACCGCTCGTCGTCAGGTCGACCCAGAAAACTCGTGCCTCCTCGCATTCGCCATATCGATTGCAGCGTCCAAAGCGCTGCACGAGCGACGGCCACGGAGCAAGTTCGGTGAACAGGGTTTCAGCTGAGATGTCGACTCCCGCCTCGACCACCTGGGTCGAGATGACGATCCGTCCCTGAGCCGGCATCCCTGACTTGAGCTTGGCGATGAGCTCGCGGCGCTCATCTGGCCGAAAGCGAGAGTGGATGAGCAGCAGCTCGGGATCGGCGGCACCTCGCTGACTTTGATCGTCGGCCTGACCGCGCTTACGTTTGCCGGGACTGAGGCACTTCTCGACTGTTTCGTAGAGCTTGGTGGCGCGCGCCACAGTATTCACCACAACGAGCGTGAGTGTCTTTGACCGGTGCTCGGCGAGGATTGCCTCCGCCATGACGACGTTCTTGCCGATATCGGCGTCGATGGACGAAATCGCCTTTCGGGCGCCGAGACGCTTTGCTAGAAGCGGAGAGGCTTTGTCTGCCGGACCAAGTTCACACGCAGCAAAGCGTGGGACAGACGGGGCAAGGTCGTAGGTCTCAAGCCATTCACTCTTGAGAGTAGCCGACATCCAGAGCTGGCGCATGGGTCCGAAGCCGCCGAACGAGCTGCGAAAGGCTGCAAGCTGAGCTGAACTGGCGAGACCGGGCCCCAAGAGCTGGACCTCGTCGTAGACCCAGAGACAATCGTTGCCGAGAAGGGCGAAATGCAGAGGCCAACGGTATCGACTCATGCCGTAGCCGCGATTGAGCGCACGAGACAAGAGCATGTCCTGCGTGCCGATGATAATGGCATCGCGCTCGGGCTGAAGGTCCCACTTGGCCGGCTCCTCGCCACCCATGAGCACTGTGAGGTTAACAGGCGATTCGCAGGATCCGGAGTTGTCGCCTCCTGGCGCCAGGCCCAGTCGTTTAAGCCAGATCTCGGCGTTGTCACGAGTCTGCTCCACAAGAACGCGCATCGGCAAGCAGTAGACAAGACGTCGTGGCGTTGCGCTGCGTACAGGCTCTTCCGCGAAGCGACGTCGCCACAGCCAGCCCAGAACAGCAGCGGCTGTCTTGCCGGCTCCCGTTGGCGCCTGGAGAAGATCCGGCAGCTGACGACTGGTGGCGAGATCCACCTGATAAGGAAACGGCGCTCGTTCGGTGGCTTCTTTGAAGAACTCCTCGAACGTCACAGGTGCCTCCTTGATGCCATCTGGGACCCGCCCTCAGAATCGCCCTGGCAACACGTCAGCCAGCATTTCACAGCACTTGTTGAAGCGTACAGCTCGTCTCGGACGTAAGACAGCGAAGAACACGTCAGTCTGACCAGGGAGTGACAGGAGAGTCCGGCGGCTTCCGGCGCACCCCGGTCAGTCCGTCGCCACTCTCAGCACGGCAGACCCGCGCACACGGTCCTCCTTGAGATCGAGCAGCGCCTCGTTGGCCTGCTCGAGGTCGTACTCCTGCACGCGACTCACGACGGGGATGACGGCCGCGTCGCGCAGCAGCTCGCGGGCGTCCTGGCGCGTGGAGTTGGCGACGCTGCGCACCACGCGCTCGTGGTAGATCCATGGGTACTCGATGGGCGGGATGGGCGATGAGTAGATCCCGCCCATGGCGACGATGCCGCCCTTGTCGAGGTGACGCAGGGCGTCGACGGCAAGCTCGCCGGCCGGCGCGAAGACGATGGCCGCGTCGTAGAGGACGCCGGGGTCGTCGCCGCTCTCGCCGGCCCAAACGGCGCCGAGCTCGCGCGCCATGGCGCGGTGCTCCTCGTCGCGGGCGACGCCGTAGACAGTGGACGCAAGCGACCACCTGAACTTTCCCCGTCGTGAATAGCGCGACGACGAGGTGAAGACGAATCGGTGGGCGTGTAGACTCGAAGCCGGCGGCACTCTCGGCGGGAGACGAAGGATGCGACACAATCTCAAGATCGAGCGCCGGTGGCTCGCACCGGTCACCAGCGGGCACAAAAAGGCGGAGATCAGAAGAGCGGATCGCGATTTCTCAGTGGGCGACGAGCTCCTCCTCTATACGCCTGATAGGAACGACGCCGAGATCGCGGTCGTCACGCATGTGCTGCCGCTCGATGAGGTCCCTGGGTATGACGGGGGTCCGTTTGTCTCGCTCAGCATTAGACCCCTCCGGCGACTGTCCGGAGAGGCCGTGCTCAAGGAGCTTGAGATGGGGAGCTTCGGGTGAATGGCGCCTACGAAGGCAGGTAGACAAACGACTGTGGCGCGCTGGTGACACCGACGTCGGCGAGTCGCTTCGGACTCTCGTACTTCCTGACCTCGCCGAGACGATAGGCGATCGCCTTTTCCTTCCCGGTGTAGTAGCTGTCGAAGAGCTCCTTGGAGATTCCCGAAAGCCCGGCCGTCTGCTGCCAGACCTCTTCGGGGCTCCCGCCCACGGTGCCCGTGACCTCGACTTCGCCGACGATCATGCTGACCGGCGCGGTGGAGTAGATCACAATGCGATTGACCGGGCGCCGGCTTCCAACTTTCCTGAACTCGAACTTCTTCGTCCCGCGAAGGATATTCTCCACATGCTCAGGGTTGATCGACAACAAGAGCTTCAACGCCCACATCACCCCGTTCCACAATGCTCATGAATTCGGCTCTCGTGTACGTGGTCTGGTTGGGATGCCCCGCGTGCCAATAGCCGTTGTCACTCAGCCATCTCCAGTTCACGTTGTGGCCGAGTCCGAAGTAGCCCAGGTAGACCATCTCGATCACCATCAGATTCCACTTGCCACGGTACCAGGCGGCAAGCTCGTCGTCGCTGAATACCGACTTGTTCTTGACGCGGCGCATGAAGTCCTCGAACGACATGAGCTCTCGTCCTTCGTGCTTGACCTGCGCGACGTCTGTCACCATGCAATACGACGTGATGACGGACTTGAAGCCGGGCTGCCCATCCTTCCCGGTGTACTTGCGGTAGACGAGAAGCGGCTGGCCCGGCGACGCCGCCGTTGAGGCCGCAGCACCAATGTAGATCTTCGTGACTCCGTTCGCCGCCGCGGTCTGGAATGACTCCTGGAACTGGTTGGCCAGTTCGGAGTACGGAAAGAGCTGGTCGTGGAAATCGTCGTTGATGGCGAGAAGGGTGGCGGCCTTGAAGCTGGGATCGATGAACGGGAAGCATCGATAGGGGTCACTGTAGTCGAGCCGGCGCTTGTCCTTGACGTAGACGGACTCCCCATTCTCCTTCGCGCCGACGTTGTTGAAGCCGAACTTCCGCAACATGCCGACAAGCGACGCATGCTTCTCGAAGACCGTGACGTAGACCTGAGCGTGCCCGATCTTGCGCCACCGCCACAGCGCAAGGCCGATCGCCCCCTCCCCGAGCCGTTCACCCTGAGCACGATCAGCGACCTTGAGGGTCCCGATCTTGAGTCTCGGGAGCGCTGAGAGAATCCCGTCCTCCAGCTCGACGGCCTCGTTCTCCTCTTTCACGTAGACGAACGCCCCGATGCCTTCGTCGTCCCGGTGAACAAGGGCGGCCTCACCCGCTGCGCTCTTGCCGACGAACCACTCGTCGAAACCCGGGTAGTCTTCTCTCAGAGAGTCAAAGAAGCCGTCGCTGAGACACACTTCGTTGAACGGCGTAGATCGAAAACTGCCGGGCATCTTCGGGCATCTTCCACCCCCCGCGTCGCGGGCTCGCGCGATTGCTGCATCTTCAAAGCAGAAGCATACGCCGACGCGGTCCGGGAAGACGGGGGAGCCGGGTAGACAATGTGGGCCGGCGGCCGCAGGCGCTCCGGCCCTCAGTCCTCCGCCACGCGAAGCACCGCCGACCCGCGCACGCGGTCCTCCTTGAGGTCTAGCAGCGCCTCGTTGGCCTGCTCGAGGTCGTACTCCTGCACGCGGCTCACGACGGGCACGAGGGCCGCGTCGCGCAGCAGCTCGCGGGCGTCTTGGCGCGTGGAGTTGGCCACGCTGCGGATCACGCGCTCGTGGTAGATCAACGGGTACTCGATGGGCGGGATAGGCGACGAGTAGATCCCGCCCATGGGCCCGCGGTCTGGCGCTGCTGGAACGACCGCGGCCGGAGGGCCCGCTTCCCGCCAGGCCGCCGGCGTCACCCGTGCGCGCCGGTCAACGTCCACCGCGTCGGCGATTCGTGAGCCTCGCAGCCCCACCTCCACGCAGCTACTCTGGCAAGCATGACGCCGTCTGGTCGATCATGCGTGTCGCAACGCGTGGCCCCGCTTCGAACCGCGGGCCGCCGCAGCCGCAACGTCAACGTTGACTGGGGAAGCCGTTCTGCTATGCTTGTTTCCTATACTCCCCGCTGGCAGCGCCGCAAGGCCCCCAGCGGG
>Ga0209386_1001089_pt1 | contig 11707 bp, 10 predicted proteins | sample NGEPertwo_FD_184510 | JGI IMG/M metagenome (GOLD analysis project Ga0209386, IMG submission 184510) | Arctic peat soil microbial communities from the Barrow Environmental Observatory site, Barrow, Alaska, USA - NGEE Permafrost154B-two... | ecosystem: Environmental > Terrestrial > Soil > Wetlands... | reverse complement strand
AGAAGAGGAATTGAGTCGTTGCATAAGAATTCCTCAGGGAAAACCCGGACCTGAACTTACTGAAATACTAGAAATTATAGCTGATAACCCACAGATTTATCTTGTTACAGGACATGTTTCTAATGAAGAAGCATTTAGATTAATTGAATTGAGTAAAGAATTTGGAATTAAAAAGGTTGTTGTCTCCAATGCCGTTATAGAAAATATGTCTGATGTTGAAATAAAAAAAGTTATAGCATCCGGTGCGTACGTGGAACGCTTATTAGCTGCTCATACACATACCACTCCAATTCCCAAGACTCACTATTATATTGAAGAAGAATATAGGGCTATGGACGAAGGTCTTCAAGGAACAACCAGTACGGGTGTTGCGGGAGTAGCTGCACAAATCAGGAAATTTGGGTCAGAACACTTTATTATCGGAACAGATTTTGGAGTATATACGCTGCCAACACCGGTAGAAGGTATGCGTGAATTTATAGCTTGTATGCTCGATATGGGATTAAGCGAAGAAGAGATACGTACGGTAAGCAGTACAAATCCTGGAAGACTCCTTGGACTTAACGATTAAGCCCGTAAGAATAAATAATTTACAGGGAGGAACAAAGTTGAAAAAAATAAAGATTACTTTTCTAAAAGAAAATATTTGGGCGGTAGCCATTTTACTCGAGGACAAGGCTCCTCAAACATGTAAATTGCTTTGGGATGCTGTAGAAACCCCCTTGGAAAACTATGCAATCCATGCAATGTTTACCGGCAGAGAGCTGTCCTTTCCAATTTCATATCAGAAGTTGGATAATGAAAAAGCGTTAAATATACCCCCGGAGAATCAGATAGTATTTCCAGTACCGGGTGACCTTATCTGGAATGCTTACTATCCATATCAATGGCAGGGAGTTCCACACCCGGTTTATGATTTTGGAATTTTTTACGGAAGAGATGCTCGTATCTTTCTTCCTATGGGCTGGAGACCAAGTAACCATTTTGGATGTATCGTGGAGAATCTTCAAGAATTCGCTGAAATTTGTGCCAACTGTCAGAGCGAAGGAAAAAAGTTAATGAAAATTGAAAGAGTAGAATAACCTTGAGGGAGCACATAATTGCTACGAACATCCGTTATATGATTTTTCAAAAAAGTTATAATTACAAATAATAATAAAAAAATAGTTGCTATTGTTGGGGGTACCCATATTTATTAAATTTTCTAAGAATATTATAGGAATGGAGGAAAAAAAATGGCTATTTATACCGAAGAGATTGCAGATTATATCTGGAGAAACGGGGATATTATTCCCTGGAAAGAGGCTATGGTACATGTAAATTCCGTGGGCCATGCGTCGGTGGCAGGAGTCTTTGAAGGAATCAAGGCGTACTGGAACGAAAAAGAAGAACAGCTTTATGTTTTCCGGCTTCAGGAACACATGCGGCGTTTTACTCAATCGATACGAATGGTGCGATTTGCTTTTGATTACAGCGTAACCGATCTCAATAACGCAGTACTGGACCTGTTAAAGACCAACAAGTATAAAAAAAGTGTCTATGTCAGGCCGTATATATTTCAGAAAGGAATGGTCCGTGAGCTGCTGCAGGCGGTTCCAGGTAAACCGGTAGAACTTATTATCGACTCCTGGCCCTTTAAGGCCTATCAGGACCCTTCCATGTCCTTAAATGTGGGAGTAGTCTCATGGGTACGAATTGCCGATAATGTGATGCCTCCCCGATTGAAAGCCTTCTCAAACTATCATAACGGACGTCTGGCTGCCATGGAATCGCAGGCCGGTGGATATGATTGGCCGATCCTTCTGGATTCTACAGGTAAAGTGACCGAAGGTCCGGGAGCTTGTTTACTTATGGTGCGGGATGGAAAGGTGATAGCTCCGCCTATTACCAGCGGTATTCTGGAAAGCGTTACCCGGGATACGGTAAAAATATTGGTTGAAGAAGTGCTCAAAATACCTTTTATCGAACGGGTGGTAGACAGGACGGAATTGTATCTGGCCGACGAAGTGTTTTTTGTAGGAACCGGTTGGGAGATTAAACCGGTTGCCTCAGTGGATCGTATTGTTGTCAATGACGGAAAAGTGGGGAAAATAACTTCCCAGATTCAGGATTTGTATAGGAAAGTTGTTATGGGTGAAGATTCCCGATATATGAAGTGGTTGACCCCGGTATATTAGAGTTCCGGCTTAAACAGAATGGATGGAGAAAAAAATATGAAACAATCGAGATTATCGGCTCTTTTAAAACCACGCGTTATTGCTGTAGTAGGGGCTTCCGAAAAACCGGGACCGGGATTGCAGGTTATTAAAAACTTGCGGGCTTTGGGATTTGAAGGAAACATAATTCCCGTAAACCCAAAGTATGAAAATGTTTTGGGTTTAAAGTGCTTTTCCTCCCTTACTGCGGTCAAGGAAGCCAATTTTTCAGTTGACATGGTGGCCATCTTATTGGGAAAAAACAGTGTGCTGCCAGTTATGGAAGAGGCGGCCGCCATAGGAGCAAAAGCCGTTTGGGCATTTGCTGCTGGTTTTGGTGAGACAGGGATGGAAGGGAAAGAACTGGAGAACAGACTGCGCAACTTGTGCATGGATAACGATATGCTTTTTCTGGGACCTAATTGTGTCGGGTATCTTAATCCTAATGATAAGGCTGGAGCTTATAGTGCCCCGGTTCCTAAAGAAATAAAGAGTGGTAATATCGGGATGGTTACCCAGAGCGGATACCTGGGACTTGCGGTTGCCAACAACAGCAGGGATCTCGGATTTGGCCTGATTTGCACCACCGGAAACGAAGTAGTGATAGATGCGATTGACTGTATGGACTATATGTTAGATGATGAAAGAATTGAGGTAATATTGGCCTTTATCGAACAGTTTCGAAGGCCCAATAAACTGATTGAGGTAGCCTGGAAAGCGAAAGAGAAAGGGAAGCCCATTGTTCTGCTAAAGGTTGGAAAATCTGCTATAGCGCAGAGAGCCACCATAACCCACACCGGTGCTCTGGCTGGTTCGGATGATGTTCAGAACGCCTTGTTTGAGAAGTTGGGAATCATTCGGGTATACGATTTTGATGAAATGTTTGAAACCGCTGAACTGTTGTCCAAGTTAAAATCTAAAATGCCCAGAGGAAAAAAGGTTTTCTCCTTGACCCTTTCAGGCGGGGTGATCAGCCTTATAGGAGACTTGAGCGACTCATTGAATATCAAATTTCCTCCATGGAGTGAAGAGGGCAAGACCAAACTACAGGGAATCTTGCCAGATTTCAGTTCCATAGCGAATCCTCTTGACGCCTGGGGCAGCGGACGAATAGAGAAAACCTACCTGCCCTGCCTTCAAGCCGCAGTGGACCAACCGCAAGCTGATATTGTTCTAGTTGTCCAGGATGTCCCTGGCGGAATGTCCTATCAGCAAGTGGACCAGTATAAGGTGGTAGCCAACGCGGCAGTAGAAGTGGCGAAAAAAACGAAAAAACCTGTGATCATGTTGAATAATCAATCCAGTGGTTTTAATGAAGAAATTCGTGATATTATGGAGGCAGGTAATGTTCCTCTTTTACAGGGTACCCGTGAAGGGCTTCTTGCGGTGAGTAATCTTATAAAGTATGCTGAGTTCCTGCGTAAGCCGGTACCCGTATTCACGGTAAAACGTAATGACTCTGCCCACAAAATGCTGCCGGAGGGCAACGCGGTTTTAACTGAGTTTGAAAGCAAGAAGCTTGTGGCCCAATACGGTATTCCTGTTACGAAGGAATACTTGTGCCGTTCACGAGATGAAGCATTGAAGAAAGCCGAAGAATTTGGTTACCCATTGGTTATGAAGATTATATCAAAAGAAATCCAACATAAAACGGAAGCAGGCGTGGTTAAGCTCAATATAAAAACCACAGCGGAAGCCGGGCAGGCCTATGACGAATTGATTAGTAATGCCACAGCGTACAACCCGAACGCAATAGTGCAGGGAGTATTGTGTTACAGGATGATCGAAGAACCGGTTGCCGAAGCCATCGTGGGTGTTTTAACTGACCCTTACTTTGGACCCGCGATAATTTTCGGTTTAGGAGGAATTCTGGTGGAGATTTTTAAAGATCGTGCCCTTTTGATTCCTCCTTTCGAAAGAGAAGAGGTACGCAGAGCGATTGATTCGACCAAAGGAAGTAAACTTCTGTATGGTTTTCGGGGTAAACCCAAAGGCGATATCGAGGCTCTGATTGATGTTATTGTGAAAGTGGGAGAGATGACCGTGGACTTGGCAGGACGAATCGACGCACTGGATATAAATCCATTGTTAATTCTTCCGGAGGGAAAAGGCGTTATTGCGGTAGACGCATTAGTTTCTATAAAGCGAAACTCATAGATAAATTGGATAGGGGGTAAGTGTATGAAAGAAATTTTATCAGGAAATGAGGCATTTGCACGAGGTGCCTATGAAGCTGGTATTCAGGTGGTTACCGGTTATCCCGGAACACCAAGTTCTGAAATAATTAAGACTATTGGAGAGTTATACAATGAAGATATCTATTCTGAATGGTCTACCAATGAAAAGGTAGCTATGGATGCCGCGGCAGGTGCCGCATATTCCGGCCGTCGGTCCATGGTTACCACGAAACAGGTGGGAATGAATGTTTTGTCGGATTCATTGTTGTATACCGTATATACCGGAGCCGAAGCGGGATTGGTAGTGGTTACTGCCGACGATCCCGGACTGTTCAGTTCCCAGAACGAACAGGATAACCGCTGGTACTCCAGACTGGCAAAGATACCAACTTTGGAACCCCAGGATAGCCAGGAAGCCAAAGATTTTGTAATCAAGGGAATCGAGATTTCAGAAAAATTCGATACCCCGGTGCTTATCAGAACAGTAATGCGCGTTTCTCACTCTAAGACTATAGTGGAATTGGGAGAACGACCGAAGGCTCCGAAAGAGGTTGGCAAATTCCCCCGTAACATACCGAAATATAACTGTACTGCCATGTATGCGAAAGAAATGCATGCAAAGGTGGAAAGAAAAATCATAGAAATCCAAGAATGGTTAGAAACTTCTGATCTCAATAAAATAGAATGGAAAGATACAAAGATAGGTATTATTACTGCTGGTGTTATTTTTACCTATGTTCGCGACGTTTTTCCAAATGCTTCTATTTTAAAACTAGGCATGATCAATCCTCTCCCTAAGAAATTAATTAAAGATTTTGCTTCAAAAGTTGATAAGTTGATCGTTATTGAAGAGCTTGACCCTGTTTTAGAGGAACAGATTAAAGCACTAGGTATAGATGTACATGGTAAAGATATTTTTTCTCCCTGTTATGAATTACTTCCTGATAGAATGAAGGAATTTGCCATGAAAGCAGGATTATTAAAAGCTGAAAAAATGCATAAAAGTAAATACGATAAGTTAGTGAAAAATCTTCCAGTACGTTCTCCTGTATTTTGTCCCGGATGTCCTCATCGTTCAAGTTTCTATGTAATGAATAAACTAAAAGTGCCGGTAGCCGGTGATATTGGTTGTTACAATCTTGGCAGCATGCCTCCGTTTAATGCACAGCATACCATGGGAGCTATGGGAGCCAGTATCGGCGTTTTGCACGGGATCTCCCTGGCGAAGATTCCGGAAAATACAGTATGTACCATCGGAGACTCCACCTTCTTCCATTCCGGAATGCCTCCCCTGGTGAATATGGTGCATAATGGCGGCCGCGGGGTCGTAGTTATTATGGATAACAGCAGTACCGCGATGACCGGCCATCAAGATAACCCGGGTATCGACTGGAGTGTAACCAAGGATAGAAAGGCAAAAAAAATTGAAATTGAACCCTTGGTGCGGGCTATGGGAGTGGAAAAGGTGGTTACGGTCAATGCTTTTAACGTTAAAGAAGTAAAAAATGGTTTTGAAGAATGTCTTAAATTTGATGGTGTATCAGTTCTTATTACTAAAGGTGAATGTATCTTTGTTTCCAGAAAACCGAAACCGGCACTTACCGTGGATACAGATAAATGCATTGCCTGTCACGCTTGTTTTGAGGTGGGATGTCCGGCGGTAGTGATGGATATAGTGAAAAATGAGAAAAACAACAAGTTTAAAGCTAAGATAGATCCAACCCTTTGTAATGGGTGTAGTGTCTGTTCTCAGGTATGCCCTACGGGGGTAATTGAAGCAACCAAGACTAGAAAGGAGAGTTTAACAGAATGAAAGATATTAATTTTCTTATAGCTGGTGTAGGTGGTCAAGGAACGATTCTCGCAAGTGATATCATGGCAGAGGTAGGAATACTAGCTGGTTATGATGTTAAAAAGACTGATGTTTTAGGGTTGGCTATCCGCGGCGGTAGTGTAATTAGTCATATCCGGTGGGGAGAGAAAGTGGATGCGCCCATGTCTATGAGAGGCAAGGTGGATTACCTTCTAGCATTTGAACCTATTGAAGCCCTGCGGCAAATAGAATTTCTTAAAGGGGGAAGCACCATTGTTTTCAATGAGTACAAAATATCTCCGGTCACAGTATCCAGTGGCCTTGCGACTTACCCTGCGGATAGTGTGATTGAAAAAGCGCTGAAAGATAGTGCTAAAAATATATACAGTATAAATGCCACTAATAAAGCGGTGGAGATTGGAAGTGTGAAAACCATGAATGTTATACTGCTGGGGGCGCTGACTCCGTTTTTGGACACCAATATGGAAATATGGGAAAAGGCGATTAAGAAATTTGTGCCTGAGAAATTCAAGGAACTCAACCTGAAGGCTTTTCATACCGGTCGTGAGATGATGAAAGTAAAAATAAAGGAGAAACTTGTATGAAAATTATGGTAATCAACCCGAACAGCTCAGTGGATATGACCAATCATATTCGTAAAGCCTTGGAAGTGATTAAGCGGCCGGAAACGGAGCTGGTCGTAACCTGCCCAGATAAGGGTCCTGTAGCCATAGAATCGGCTTATGATGAAACTTTGGCCGCTTTTTACTGTATGGATCTGGTAAAAAAGGCCAATGCGGAAAACTATGTTGCGGTTATTATTGCCTGCTTTGCCGATCCCGGATTGGTGGCGATGAAAGAAATTTCGGATATTCTAGTGGTGGGAATACAGGAAGCTTCATTACATGTGGCTTCCATGTTGGGGAATAAATTTACTATTTTGACGCCTATGAAAAAAAGGATTCCCAGCAAATATAACGATGTCTGGCGAAATAAACTTCCTTATAACCTGGCATCTGTCCGGGAGTTAGGTATGACGGTAACCGAAACCGATGAAAAACCGGATCTCGCGCAGAAGCGTATCATGGAAGTAGCTAAACAAGCCGTGGAAGAAGACGGTGCTGAAGTGATCATTCTTGGGTGTGCGGGAATGGCCGGATATGCTGAAAAAGCAGCAAAGGAACTTAATATTGTGGTTATTGACCCGACTTTGGTAGCATTTAAGTATGTTGAGGCGATGGTAGAGGTAGGAATTAAACAATCAAAACGGGCTCTATATGCTCATCCTTCAAAGAAAGAATACAAGATATAATATTTTTATTTAATATATGGATGAATATATGAGTTTTAAAGGTAGGTATATCTTGAATGCCGCCAAGCTTACCAGAGAGGATATCCTGAAAATTATGAAAGTAACCGAGGAGATGGAAAAAATTGCAAAAACCGAAAAAGCAATCGTCCTCATGTCGAACATGCTGATAACCGTTCTTTCCCCAAAATCTTCGACTCCGATTCGTCTCCCTTTCGAGACTGCAGTGTATCGGCTTGATACGAAATCGATTATCATAGCCAATACGTCAAGTTCTTCTGTGGCAAAAGGCGAGTCTCTGGAAGACACCGAGAAAACCGTATACAGGTAAGTGGACGCTATTGTTGTTTGGCAACCTCAGAAAGGCGGAGCACAGATAATGGCTGATGCCGCCAAGGTGCCAGTTATAAACGAAGAGGATAGCGCTGAACAATATTCTACTAAGGCCTTGCTGGATATCTATACCCTCCAAAAAGAGAAGGGGTCCCTGAAAAACCTAAAGGTGTTAATGATTGGTGACTTGAAATATGACCGAACCGTGCACTCTCTTTCCTACGCAATGGTGCCTTTTCATTCTATGGAAGATATTTATATGCCCCCAATGTGCTGCAGATGCCGTATGATATCGTCGATGACATGAAAAAGAAATCTATCACGTGTAATATGACTAGCGACATCAAGGAGCAATGGATAAAGAATCCCTTTGAGATGACGTGTAACTCGTTAAGAACAAAATATATCTACACTAAACTCTAATGACCTCAGACTAACGGTAAGGTTAAATCCTTTTGGAAGATCATCAAAAATAAATTCTCCTATCCTAATTCATTTGATCTATTATAAATTTCTAATCTATAATTTATGAGACTTCTTACTCGAATATAACCATTTAAGAAGACAAGGAAAAATGAAATATATAATCTCTTAGGAAAAGTTAGAAAAAGTTACCGAATTATTGAGCTAGTACAACGGAGCAGAAATATTAATTCTGGGAAGTGCTGGGATGGCTGGCCTTAATAAATAAATGGAAAAAATAGTTGGTGTTCCTGTTTTTTTGTGGTGCGGTTAGTGCTATAATAATTAAAGTATCAATTAGATATGGTGTAAAAAAAAGCAAAATAAGTCATTACTTATAAAATATATTTAGAAGAAAGTTAAAGCGAAAAAAATTATGTAAATTTATATTTTTGATCATAGAGATGAAAAATAAAATTAAATAATTGTAGTATGGTAAAAAATAGTTTTAACAGAAAAAGAGAGTATAAATAAAGTAAAAAGATGAAAAAATAATATTTGGGAGGAATATATGAATAAGTTTGATATGTTGATTAAATCAGATAAGATATTTACAGATGGCAGATTAATAGATGGTTATATAGGAATAAAAGATGGAATAATTGCTGCCATAAGTAAAGAAAAATTAGAGGCTGATGAAGTTATTGACGCAGAAGGGAAAATGGTTTTACCAGGCACAATAGATCCCCATGTCCATATTAGAGCTCCCGGACATGATGAAAGAGAAACCTTTGAAAGTGGTACAAAAGATGCTGCTTTAGGAGGGGTTACTACCGTAATTGAAATGCCGTTCGCCTCTCCCCCTCCGTATTCTCCCGAAATAGTAAAAAATAGAATGAGTGTTGCAGACAAAGAAGTAGTGGTTGATATAGCTTTTTATGGAGCGGCAGGTACAGATCGTTTAGATGATATCATTCCCTGTTCAAAATCTGGCATTGTGGCCTTTAAAACTTTTTTACATGGAGCACTTCCAGGTAGGGACAAAGAATTTATCGGGCTAACTGCACCAAACACCGGAGATCAATACGAATTGATGGAAAAAATAGCTCAGACGAATATAATGGTTGGTTTTCACGCAGAAAACAACGATATGATCAATAAGAATATTGCTCGTTTAAGGAATGAAGGTAAAACCTCTCCATTATATCATGGCAGATCTCGGCCGCCAGTAGTGGAAATAGAAACAGTTTCTAAGATATTGCTCTTTGCTGAAACAATTGGCACAAAAGTAGAAATTTGTCATATTAGTACACCAGAAGTAGTAGAATTAATAAATAGAGCAAAATCTAAAGGTGTATATGCTATAGCGGAAACCTGCCCTCACTATTTATTCCTTAATGAGGATGCTCTTAATAAAGTTGGGGTATTTGCCAAGTGTAATCCTCCCTTAAGAAGTGAAGAAGAAAGGCTGAAAATGTGGGAATTTGTGAGAGATGGAAGTATCGATATTATCGGAAGCGATCATGCCCCTTATACAAAAGAGGAAAAAGAAAGAGGCAGCGAAGATATATTTACTCCACCGGCAGGATTCCCGGGTTTATCTACCAGATTGCCCCTGCTTTTCACTGCAGTAAAGGAAGGAAAAATGGAATTAGATAGAATGGTTGAACTTATCTGCGAAAATCCAGCGAGGATATTTGGTTTATATCCTAAAAAAGGTACAATTGCGGTGGGTTCAGATGCAGATTTTGTAATCTTCGATCCTGACAAAAAAGATGTCATTTCCAAGGATAAAATGTTCACCAAATGCAGAGACAGCGCCCTGGTATATGATGGATGGGAAGTTTACGGAAAACCGGAAAAGACCATAGTTAGAGGGAAAGTAGTCTTTGATGGTGGTAAAATAACTGTCTCTCCGGGATACGGAGAAATAGTAAAGGTGTAAGTTTAGGGAAAGTAAAAAATAATTAGGTTAGTTTGTTCATATTTTAAAAGAAAGGTAAATAAAAAAATGACTATTTCAGAAAGAGTAAAAAATATTAATCCATCGCAGACCTTGGCTATTGCAGCTCAGGCTCTAAAAATGAAAATGGACGGGAAGAAAGTAATTAGTTTTGGGGCCGGTGAGCCTGACTTTGATACACCGGAAAATATTAGAGAAGCAGCTATTTTAGCAATTAAAAAGGGATTTACTCATTATACCACTAATTCAGGGATAATCGAACTCAAAAAGGCGATAGCTGAAAAGCTTAAGAAAGATAATAACATAGAATATAAAACTTCAGAAATCATGGTCTCTACTGGTGCCAAACAATGTCTTTTTAATACCATTCTAACGATTTGTAATCCGGGAGATGAAGTTCTTTTACCAATTCCCTGTTGGGTTAGTTATACCGAACAGATAAAATTTGCTCAAGCTGTTCCTGTTTTTATTCCAACTTATTATCACGAAGCTTTTAAGTTAAATGCAAAACAAGTAGAAGAAAAGATTACGCCCCGTACTAAATTAATTATTTTAAATAGCCCCAACAATCCTACCGGAGCAGTTTATGACTCGGAAGAATTAAAGAAAATAGCTCAACTTCTTTTAAAATATAATATTTATTGCATCTGTGATGAGATATACGAAAAATTGATTTATGATGAAGCCAAACACCTAAGTATGGCTTCTTTGGGGGATGAAGTAAAAAATAAGATTATTACTATCAATGGTGTATCAAAATCTTATGCTATGACTGGTTGGAGAATTGGTTATGCAGCAGGTTCGGAAGAGATTATTAATGGAATGTCTAAAATACAGGGGCATAGTACTTCTAATCCTAATTCCATTGCTCAAAAAGCAAGTGTAGAGGCTTTGGGCGGAAAACAAGATACGATTGAAAAAATGAGAAAAGAATTTGATAAAAGAAGACAATACATGGTAACAAGATTAAATGAAATAGAAGGTATGTCCTGTCTTATGCCACCAGGAGCTTTTTATGCTTTTCCGGATGTAAAAGAAATATTAAAAAGGGAAATTGATTATAATGGGAATAAAATAAAGAATTCTTTTGACCTGTCTAATTATATTTTAAAAGCAGCGGAAGTAGCTGTAGTGCCTGGAATTGCTTTTGAGGCAGAAGGATATTTAAGAATATCTTACGCTACTTCTATGGAAAATATCAAAGAAGGCTTGGACAGAATAGAAAAATTACTAAAGTAGTATGGCATTCTAACTAAGGATGGTTTGTGTAGTTTATTTTAAACTTAGGGAAGGGGAGGAAAAAGTTAATAATGGATATGGTAAATCAAGAGAAATTAAAAAATCTAAATAATGAGCACATAATAGCGAAAGTTAAAGAGGCAATTGAACTTTGCAAGCCGGCGAAAGTAACCGTGATAACTGATTCAAAAGAAGATATTGTCTATGTAAGAGAATTAGCACTTGCTATCGGTGAAGAAAAGAAATTAAAGATGGAAGGCCACACTATTCACTTTG
>Ga0209386_1001088_pt1 | contig 11718 bp, 11 predicted proteins | sample NGEPertwo_FD_184510 | JGI IMG/M metagenome (GOLD analysis project Ga0209386, IMG submission 184510) | Arctic peat soil microbial communities from the Barrow Environmental Observatory site, Barrow, Alaska, USA - NGEE Permafrost154B-two... | ecosystem: Environmental > Terrestrial > Soil > Wetlands... | reverse complement strand
TAGACCGCAGAGATCTCGTTTGGATCGCTGTCACAACAAACCCGACGGCCGAATGGATTGCACGTCAAATAACGGAGGCATTTCTTTGGGATGATGCCCCGCAACACCTCATTCGCGATCGGGATCGGATTTACGGCACCAGCGTCACACGCCGATTGCGCGCCATGGGCATCCGGGACAAACCTACTGCACCAGCCTCGCCTTGGCAGAACGGCTTTGCCGAACGGCCGATCGGATCGATCCGGCGCGAGTGTGTGGACCATTTCGTCGTCTTGGGCGAGGCGCATCTGCGCCGAATCCTGCGAGCCTATGCTCGCTATTACAACGACATCCGAACGCACCGGTCATTGGACAAAGATGCGCCGGTCTCTCGCCCCGTTCAGCGGACCGGAATCATTAGTTCACACGCGATCCTTGGCGGACTTCATCACCACTACGTCCGGGTTTAGGTTTTCGGTACAGACAGGGCTTGTTCAAGGAGTGAATGGCCGCTTTGCGGGTGAAGCGGACAGCGCCAAGCTAGATCACGCCAGTGGCATGTCGCGCAATGACCCAAAGCCGCCTTCCCGGGGCTCCCGCTTTTGACCCTAAGCGGACGAGAGTTTGCTGACCAACTCAGCGATCGCCGCCAGAACGGGTCACCCAAGGTCACGTTCCTGGACGTGCGTTCGGGAAGAACAATTGCTGTCCGTCGATCTTGTAGCTCGCGATGGCCTTTTGCCCTTCGCTGCTGGTCAACCAGTCGACGAACGCTTGCCCCTTCTCGGCCTTCACCCGCGGGTGCTTCTCCGGATTGACGAGGATCACGCCGTATTGGTTGAACAGCTTGGGGTCACGCTCGACGAGAACCTCGAAGTCGTCCTTGTTCGCGAAACTCAGCCAGGTCCCGCGGTCGGTAAGTGTATAGGCATGCTTGCCCACGGCCGTGTTCAAGGTCGCGCCCATGCCCGACCCGGTTTCCAGATACCAGTCGCCGCTTGATTCGCCAGGATCGACGCCGGTTTTCGCCCACAAGCTCAGCTCAGCCTTATGCGTGCCGGAGTTGTCGCCGCGCGAGGCGAATGGCGCCTTGGCTTGGGCGATCTTCTCCAGCGCTTGGTCGGCGTCTTTCAGCCCCGAGATGCCGGCGGGGTCGGACGCCGGGCCGACAATGACGAAATCGTTGTACATGACGTCGTGCCGTTTGACGCCCCAGCCTTCGGCGACGAATTTCTCTTCGTCGGGCTTGGAGTGGACGAGCACCACGTCACCGTCGCCATTCCGGGCATTCTTGAGCGCCTGACCCGTGCCGACGGCAACCACGCGCACCTCGATGCCGGTCCTCTCGGTGAATTTCGGCAAGATGTGATCGAACAGGCCGGAGTTCTGCGTGGAGGTCGTGGACTGCAAGATAATAAAGTCGTCGTCAGCCGCGAACCCGGCGGTGGTTATCGCGCCGAACAAAACTGCGCCGATTAGGAAAACAACGTGCCGTCTGTGGGGAGAAGCAATCACGGAACATCTCCTGTGGTTCACAGCACGAGGCCGCCGCTCAGGAATGCACGTGCGCCTTCGCTGCGGGGGTCGTCGAAGAAACTTTCGGCGTCCTGGTGCTCGATAACGCGGCCGTGGTGCATAAACATGACATCGTGCGCCAGCCGACGCGCCTGACCGATGTCGTGTGTCACGAGAATGACCTTGATGCCGCGACGCTGGGCGTCAAGGAGCAGACGCTCGATGGCCAACGTCGACGCGGGGTCGAGACTCGACGTCGGCTCGTCGAGAAACAAGACGTCGGGCTCCAAGCTAAGGGCGCGAGCAAGGCAGAGCCGCTGCTGTTCCCCACCTGACAAGACGCGAGCCGGCGTGGACGCGTGACGTTCGAGGCCTGCGAGCTTGAGAGCCTCGTCGACGCGGATGGCGCGCTGGTCGCGCTCGATGCCGCGTAATCCGAGGGCGTGAGAGACATTGGCGGCCACCGAGCGGCGGAGCAGGACTGGGCGTTGAAAGACCATGGCTTGATGGCGGGCGAGCAGGCGGTCCGTCGGCCGTCCCGCCCAGAGAATTTCGCCCTCCGTTGCGGTGATCAGTCCGTGCATCAGCCTGAGTAAGATGCTCTTGCCGGCGCCGTTCGGGCCCATGATGGCCGTGATGCGGCGCGTCTCGATCGTCGCGTCGATCCCGTCGATCACACGTTTTCCACCCGTCTGGTAGACGATGCCTTTGAGTTCGACCGGCAACGGGGGACTGGCGAGACGGTCGCCGACGCCTTGAAGCGGGGAGGTTGGATCAAGCATAGGCGAGACGGTTGGCAAGACGTTGAACCCCGATCAGCCCCGCGTTAACGGCGAAGGCGATGGCCAGGAGCACGATGCCCAGGGCAAGTGCGAGTGCGATGTTTCCCTTTGAGGTCTCCAAGGCGATGGCCGTTGTCATGGTGCGGGTCACATGGTCGATATTGCCGCCGACGATCATGACGGCGCCGACTTCCGCAATCGCCCGCCCAAAGCCGGCCAGCACCGCAGTGATCAGCCGGTAGCGGCCGTCCCAAAGCAGTGTAACGACAATAGCACTGGATGAAGCGCCCAACGAGCGCAGCTGCTCGTCATACTCTTCAAGCAGGTCCTGGCAGGCCTGCCGGGTCAGGGCGCCAATGATCGGCGTCACCAGCACGACCTGGGCGATGATCATGGCTGTCGGCGTATAGAGGAGTTGAAGGACGCCCAAAGGCCCCACATTCGACAGGAGTAGATAGACCATGAGGCCTGCAACGACCGGCGGAAGGCCCATGAGAGCGCTGAGCACGGCGGCTACGGCGCCACGTCCCGGGAAGCGGTAAACCGCGAGCGCACCGCCGATGGCGAAGCCGAGAACACTGGCGATGGCCACCGCCGTGACGCTCACTTGGATAGAAAGGACAAGGATCTCCACCAGGTCCGGGTTGAGCGTGACGATCAGGCCTAAGGCCGTTCGGAAGGCGTCGATAAAGTCGGCCATGTAAGGAAACCGGCTGTCCTTTGATCAGAAATCCCGATCGGTCATTCAGCTTTTCCGATCGCTCACTCGACGGAAGTATATCTCTTTGGTGCCAATCTGGGCAGGTTGTCCCTGCTCGCTTGCTCCCTTACGTCAGTGGCTGGTATCACAAGTTTGTAAGTCTTCAAATTTTCCGTTGGGCTCAGTTCGATCTGAGAGGAAGATTGGTAGAGTGGAACAGTTGAACGGTGGGGCCGATCGGCCCGCAAGAAAAGTCGGCTCTCGCAAGCGTGCCCGCGGTTTCCCCAAGGGGCGACAACTCGACCTCGCCGCGTTGGAGCAAGTCCGTGAACTGTTGGATGATCGTCCCCGCCGTCACGATCTCCTCATCGAATACCTTCATCTGATTCAAGATCGCTATCATTACATCTCCAGCCGGCACCTGCGCGCGCTGTGTGACGAGCTGAAGTTGCCGCAAGCGGCAGCCTACGAGGTCGCGACCTTCTACGCGCATTTCGACGTGGTGAAGGAGGGCGAAACACCCCCACCACCGACGACGATCCGCGTATGCGACTCCATCACTTGCGCCATCAAGGGTGCCGAGGCGCTTTACGAGGCGGTGAAGGCCGGCGTCGATCCATCGGAGGTGCGTGTGGTGAAGGCCCCGTGCATGGGGCGCTGCGATACGGCGCCCGTGTGCGAGATCGGACACAATTTCGTCGACCACGCCACGCCCGACCGCGTTCAGGCTGATCTCAACAGCGGCGAGCACGACGCACACATCCCTGATTACAAAGATCTGGCTGCCTATCGCGCAGAGGGCGGCTACGCCATGCTGCAAGAGTGCCGCGACGGAAAGCGCAGCGTCGAAGACGTCATCAATGAGATGTCCGACGCCGGCTTGCGCGGTCTCGGCGGCGCGGGCTTCCCCGCCGGCAAGAAGTGGCAGATCGTGCGGTCGTTTCCAGGTCCGCGTCTGATGACCATCAATGGCGACGAAGGCGAGCCCGGCACGTTTAAGGACCGGTACTACCTGGAGCGTAATCCGCACCCAATGTTCGAGGGGGCTCTGATCGGCGCCTGGGCCGTGGAGGCCGAACGCATCTATCTTTACATGCGCGACGAGTATCCCGCCGTGCTTCACATTCTGGCGCGCGAAATCTACGCCCTCGAAGAAGCCGGCATCATCAAGAAGGGTGACATCGAGCTACGCCGTGGCGCCGGTGCGTATATTTGCGGTGAAGAGTCGGCGATGATCGAATCCATCGAGGGCAAGCGCGGCTATCCGCGCAATCGCCCGCCCTATATTGCCGAGGTCGGGCTGTTCGGCCGCCCGACGCTGAACCACAACGTCGAGACGCTCTACTGGGTGCCTTCAATCCTGGAGAAAGGCGCCAAGTGGTTTGCCGATCACGGGATGAACGGTGGCAAAGGCTTCCGATCCTGGTCCGTGTCCGGACGTGTGAAGAAGCCCGGCGTTATCATCGCGCCGGCCGGCATCACCGTGAACGACTTGATCGAGCGGGCTGGCGGCATGGAAGATGGCCATGCGTTCAAGGCCTATCTTCCGGGCGGCGCCTCCGGCGGCATTCTTCCGGCGCGTCTCGGTGACGTGCCGCTCGATTTCGGCACGCTGGACAAATATGGGGCCTTCGTGGGCAGCCACGCGATCGTCATCTTCTCGCAGCAGGATCGCGTGGCGGACGTGGCGATCAATCTGCTTCAGTTCTTCAAGAACGAGTCCTGCGGCCAGTGCACGCCCTGCCGCGTGGGCTGCGACAAGGCCGTGGCCCTCCTCGAGAAAGACGAGTGGGATGGCGAGCTCTTAGGTGAGCTCGCGCAGGCCATGCGCGACGCCTCGATTTGTGGACTCGGCCAAGCCGCCCCGAATGCCTTTGTGACCGCGATGGAGTTCTTCTCCGATGAGCCCGTCCGCTCCGACGCCGCCGGACGGCCGGCAAGATACTGATGGATGACGCCATGACAGACGAGCTGCAGTTCACCCTCGACGGGAAACCGGTCTCCGCGAGGCCCGGTGAAACCATTTGGCAGGTGGCGAAGCGCCACAATGTCGATATTCCCCACCTTTGCTGGCTCCCTCAGCCGGGATATGCGGCCGACGGAAACTGCCGCGCGTGCATGGTCGAGGTCGAGGGCGAGCGCACGCTGGCAGCATCGTGCATCCGGAAGCCGACCCCCGACATGGTCGTGAAGACGGCGACCGATCGCGCGGTGAAGGCGCGCCGCATGGTGATGGAACTGCTCCTCGCCGATCAGCCGCCACACGAGGATTCACCGGACCGCGTCTCGCCGTTCTGGCATTGGGCCGAGGCACAAAACATCCAGACCTCGCGGTTTCCGGCCAGTGACATCATCAAGCCCGACCTGTCGCACCCCGCCATGGCCGTCAACCTCGATGCCTGCATCGAGTGCGGCTTGTGCGTGCGCGCCTGTCGCGACGTCCAGGTGAACGATGTCATAGGCATGGCTTTCCGCGGGTTTGACGCTAAGCCCGTCTTCGATTTTGACGACCCGATGGGCGACTCTACCTGTGTGGCATGCGGCGAATGCGTGCAGGCGTGCCCCACCGGCGCGCTTATGCCCAAGTCGATCGTCGACCCAATCACACAACACGGCTCCCGCGAGGTCGACCGCGAAGTCCACTCCGTGTGTCCGTATTGCGGTGTCGGCTGCCAGATCAGCTACCAGATCAAGGACGAGAAGATCGCGTTCGTGCAGGGGCGTGACGGCTATTCGAACGAGAATCGGCTGTGCGTGAAAGGTCGTTTCGGCTTCGACTATATCAGCAACCCTCAGAGGCTGATGAAGCCGCTGATCCGCAAGCCGGGGATGCCCAAGGGCGTGAATGTCGATCCCTCGGATCCTTACACTCATTTTCGCGAGGCAAGCTGGGAAGAGGCGCTCGAAGCCGCAGCGTCCGGCTTGGCGCGCGTCGCCGACGAAGACGGCGGCGAAGCCATCGCCGGCTTCGGCTCGGCCAAGTGCTCCAACGAGGAAGCATATCTGTTCCAGAAGCTGATCCGCACGCGGTTCCAGAGCAACAATATCGACCACTGCACGCGCCTGTGCCACGCCTCGTCGGTCGCAGCGCTGATCGAAGGGATTGGATCCGGCGCGGTGACGGCCACGTTCAACGAGGTCGAGCACGCCGACGTTATCGTCATTATCGGCGCCAACCCGACCGAGAACCATCCGGTGGCCGCGACCTTCTTCAAGCAGGCGGCGCGCCGCGGTGCCAAGCTGATCGTGATCGATCCGCGCGGCCAGTCGCTCCGCAATTACGCGACCCATATGTTGCGCTTCAAGTCGGGAAGCGACGTGGCGCTGCTGAACGGCATCATGCACGCGATCGTCGAGGAGGGTCTCTACGACGTTCAGTATGTGCAGGCGCACACCGACAATTTCGAGCGCTTGAAGGAGAAGCTCGCTGCCTACAGCCCGGAATCTGTCGCCCCGATTTGCGGAATTGACGTCAAGACGATTCGCGAGGTTGCGCGTATCTTTGGTAGTGCCAGCCGCGCCATGATCTTCTGGGGCATGGGTATCTCGCAGCACGTGCACGGCACCGACAACTCACGCTGCCTGATTTCTCTCGCGCTTATGTGTGGGCAAGTCGGCCGTCCCGGCACGGGTCTGCATCCGCTGCGTGGGCAGAACAACGTGCAAGGGGCGTCGGACGCCGGCCTCATCCCCATGTTCTATCCGGATTATGCCGACGTCGAAGCCGAACCCGTCTACAAGAAGTTCGAGGAGCTTTGGCAGACACCGCTTTCAAAGAAGGCCGGCCTGACGGTGGTCGAGGTCATCAATGCGGCGAACGCAGGCAAGGTCAAGGCCATGTACATCCAGGGTGAGAACCCTGCCATGTCCGACCCGGATCTCGACCACGCGCGCGCCGGTATCGCCAAGCTCGAGCATCTCGTCGTGCAGGATATCTTCCTGACGGAGACCGCGATGATGGCCGATGTCGTGTTACCCGCATCGGCGTGGCCTGAGAAAAACGGGACGGTCACCAACACCAACCGCCAGGTGCAGATGGGCCGCAGAGCGCTGAACCTCCCCGGGGACACGCGCGAAGATCTTTGGATCATCATCGAGTTGGCCAAAAAGCTGGGGCTGCCCTGGACCTACACTCATCCTTCGCATGTCTTCGATGAGATGAAGCGCGCGATGCCGTCGCTCGATAACATCACCTGGGAGCGCCTGGAGAACGAATCGTCGGTTATCTATCCCTGCCCCGAGCCGGATCATCCGGGCAATGCGGTGGTCTTCGGCGACGGCTTCCCGACCAAGACCGGGCGCGCCTATTTGGTGCCGGCAGATCTACTGCCGCCTGCCGAAGTCCCGGATGACGAATATCCGTTCGTACTGATGACGGGGCGGCAGCTGGAGCATTGGCACACCGGCGCCATGACCCGCCGCGCTGATGTTCTCGACGCGCTGGAGCCCGGGCCGACGGCAAGCCTGCACCCCAACACGCTCGCGCGCTACGACCTCGCCCCCGGCGAACTGATGCGTGTCACCACCCGACGCGGCTCGATCGAGCTCACGGCCCGCGCCGATATGGCCGTTCAGGAAGGCACGGTGTTCATTCCGTTCGCCTATGTCGAGGCCGCGGCCAATATCCTGACGAATCCACAGCTCGATCCGTACGGCAAGATTCCCGAGTTCAAGTACTGCGCGGTCAAGATCGGCCCGGCGAACGGCCCGCCTCAGCGTGTGCCGGAACCCAGTCTCGACGTGACAGCCTCGGGCCTATAGCCGTAACATTCGGCATGGCTTTGCCAGAGAGTGTCGTCGGTGTTCTGCTCGCGGGCGGCAAATCGAGCCGCATGGGAGGCGGCGATAAGTGCTTGCGGCCGCTTGGCGGCAAGCCGATCCTCGCCCGCATTATCGATCGCCTAAGCCCGCAGGTCTCCGATATCCTCATCAATGCGAATGGCGACCCAGCCCGCTTCGCCGCCTTCGGGCTTCCGGTCGTCTCCGACAGCGTCGCCGGATATCAGGGGCCGCTTGCCGGCGTCCACGCCGCACTCGAATGGGTGAGCGCCAACCGGCCCGGCATCGATCACGTGGTGACGGTTGCGACCGACACGCCCTTCTTCCCGTCCGATCTCGTCGACCGCTTTCTCGACGCGGGCGGGGGCACGTCCGGCTTCCGTGTTGCGCAATCCGAGGTGGGCACCCATCCAGTCATCGGACTTTGGCCGGTCGGGCTCGCTGCGGCTCTTAAGGCCTCGCTCGAACGAGGCGAACGGAAGGTCACGGCCTGGACGAAGGATCATGGGGCGGTTCCGGTGTTCTTTTCGCCGGTCGAAGTCGGCGGGAAGAGCATCGACCCGTTTTTCAATATCAACGCGCCTGAAGACCTCGCCTCGGCCGAGGTCTTTCTCAGCCAGCGCGCGTCATGACTCGCCCGATCTTCGGCGTCATCGGCTGGAAGAATTCGGGCAAGACCACGCTCATGGCCAATCTTATTCGAGAATTCACAAACCGGGGGTTCGCCATTTCCGTTATCAAGCATGCGCACGAAAAGTTCGAGATCGATCACCCAGGACGCGACTCCTTCAAGATGCGCGAGGCCGGAGCACGTCAAGTGATGCTGTCGTCCCCGCGCCGCTTTGCGTTGATGCGGGAGCTCGGAGACGCGCCAGAGATGGCCTTCGAGGATCTGTGGCCTTACGCCGGCACCTGCGATCTCATCCTGGTCGAAGGCTACAAGCGCGAGGTTTTTCCCAAGATCGAAATCCGCAGGGAAGGAGCCGGGTCGCGCGAGCCGCTGTCCGCGGAATTTCCTGGGGTCGTGGCGATTGCCTCCGACCGGCCACAGGATGAGCGAGAGTCCCTGCCGACCTTCCCAATCGATGACACCGGGCGCATCGTGGACTTCATCACCGAACTACTGGGGCTTAGCCGCCTATGATCGCCAAGCTGATCGACGATTGCTTCGTTCTCGACAAGGACCGGCTTCCTCATGACGAGGCTATTGGTATCCTCAAGGCACGAGTGCATCCGGTAACCGGAACGGAGCACGTGCCGCTTGCCGAAGCTTGCGGGCGCTTCCTGGCGGAGCCGATCATCTCGCCGCGTCCAATTCCTGCCCACGATAACGCTGCTGTCGACGGCTATGCCTTTGCGTCGTCGGACTACGACTTCGCGAACGGCGCGGCGTTTAGGGTCGTCGGCGAGGCGGCGGCGGGACATCCTTTTCAGGGGCCGTTGCCCTCAGGCGGTGCGGTCCGCATCTTCACGGGCGCGGTTGTGCCGTTGGGCCTCGACACGGTCGCTATGCAGGAAGATGTTCAAGTCGAGGAGCGTAGCGGAGAGGGTTGGGCGGTCATTCCGCCGGGGTTGAAAGTGGGCGCAAATCGACGGCTTGCGGGCGAGGATACGAAGCCGGGCGAAACGCTCGTCGCGGCCGGTGCGCGGCTGAGGCCTCAGGAGGTGGCGAGCGCTGCTGCCACGGGGCTCGGCGCCGTGCGTTGTTATGCGCCCCTCAAGGTCGCCGTGCTTTCGACAGGCGATGAGATTCTGCGGCCGGGAGAGGTTTTTGTGGACGGCATGGTCTACGATGCCAACGCGCCGATGCTGCACGGGCTCATTGCGGCAACCGGGGCCGAGGCCATCGACCTCGGCGTGCTGCCCGATACGCGTGATCGGGTAGTTGCCGCCCTTTCCGAGGCCGCCCAAACATTCGATGCCATCGTGATTTCCGGCGGCGCCAGCCAAGGCCAGGAGGACCATGTCGTGGCCAGCATAGACGTGCTCGGCAAACGGCATCTCTGGCAGATCGCGATCAAGCCCGGCCGGCCGATGAGTTTCGGGCAGATCGGCGATTGCGTGGTTCTCGGTCTGCCCGGCAACCCCGTGGCCGTGTTCGTGTGCTTCCTGATGTACGTGCGGCCGGTCCTGACACGACTTGCCGGAGGGGTGTGGCCAGAGCCGGTGCGGTTTCCGGTTCCGGTCAATTTCACGCAAAGGAAAAAGGTGGGGCGCCGCGAATTCTGGCGTGCGCAGCTTGTGCGCGAGAACGGGCAGCTCTCCGTGGCCAAGTTCCCACGGGATGGGTCAGGGCTCATCTCGTCGCTGCGTGAGGCTGACGGATTGATCGAGCTCGGTGAAGATCTGGACGAGATCCGGGCCGGGGAGTTGGTGGACTTTATTCCGTTCTCCGAGTTCGGCCTCGACCAGCGTTAAAGCGGAGTTCGGAACGGCAAGTCTTGGAGCGTTTCTTAATGGGAGGTCGCCATGCAGAACTTCACTACCGACCGGGAGCGTGCCGCCAGTGATTTGGCAGAGCGGTTGTTTTTCGAACTTGAGAAGAATGGGGACCGCTTCTCGCTGCGTCGCAAAATTGGTGATCGTGCGCGCAGAGATGATCTGACCATCGGTGAGGTCGAGCAGGTGCTCGAGCGCTGGAAGCTCGAGGGTCCGCACGGAGGTTGATGCTTGCCGTCGTCCGCTATTGGCACTTAGCGCAAGTGCCGAAGGCCGAGCCTGACATCCGCTTCTGACGGCGGGTTCAAAGGGTGGCCGCAACACTTCAATCTTTGAGGAAAGATGGAGTGTTCAGGATGGGCTATCGCGGACGGATCTATTTCACGGAGAAGCAGAAGGCGGAGATCTGGGATCGCTGGCAGCGCGGGGAGTCGATGAGTTCGATCGGGCGGATGTTCGATCGCAACTCGTCGTCGATCTATCCACTTCTGTCCCGGACCGGCGGGATCCGACCGCCGGCGCGGAAGCGGTCGCGCCTGGCGTTGAGGCTGTCCGAGCGCGAGGAGATCTCCCGAGGGCTGAGGGCGCAGCTGTCTCTTCGAACGATTGCCCGTCAGTTGCGACGTGCGCCATCGACGATCAGCCGCGAGGTGCGGCACAATGGAGGCCGCACAGGCTATCGGGCTGCGCGATCGGATCGGGCGGCTTGGGATCGCACACGTCGCCCCAAGCCGTGCAAGTTCGCTTGTCGCCCGGCGCTGTGCCGGACAGTATCGGTTAAGCTTGAGCTCAAGTGGTCGCCGCAGCAGATCGCGGGCTGGCTGAGGCGCGAACATCCCGACGACGAGCCCCGCCGCGTGTCCCATGAGACTATCTATCGAAGCCTGTTCATCCAGACGCGCGGCGTGCTGAAGAAAGAACTGCTGGCTCATCTGCGGGCGACCCGCGCGATCCGCCGCTCCCGGCACGCCAGCCTGAAGTGCGACGGGCTTGGCCAGATCAAGGACGCGATCTCAATCCGGGAACGGCCCGCTGCTGTGGAGGACCGCGCCATCCCCGGCCACTGGGAAGGCGACCTGATCGCAGGCTCCCGGAACAGCTATGTCGCAACCCTGGTCGAACGCCGGTCCCGCTACGTGCTCCTCGCCAAGGTTGCGAACAAGGACACCGCCAGCGTCGTGGCTGCGCTCGTGAGACAAGTGCAGCACCTGCCGCGGGAACTGCGCAGGTCGCTGACCTGGGACCGGGGCAAGGAGTTGGCCGACCACAAGCGCCTGACGCTGGCCACCGACCTTGAGGTGTACTTCTGCGACCCCCACAGTCCCCGGCAGCGCGGCACCAACGAGAACACCAACCGTCTTCTGCGCCAGTACTTCCCGAAGGGCACCGACCTGTCGGTGCACAGCCAGGCCAAGCTGAACGCCGTGGCGCGCGAGCTTAACGAGCGACCAAGAAAGACGTTGCAGTATCACTCACCAGCGGAGAAGTTCGCAGAGTGTGTTGCGGCGATCGGTTGAATCGGCA
>Ga0209386_1001087_pt1 | contig 11727 bp, 10 predicted proteins | sample NGEPertwo_FD_184510 | JGI IMG/M metagenome (GOLD analysis project Ga0209386, IMG submission 184510) | Arctic peat soil microbial communities from the Barrow Environmental Observatory site, Barrow, Alaska, USA - NGEE Permafrost154B-two... | ecosystem: Environmental > Terrestrial > Soil > Wetlands... | reverse complement strand
AGCCGATCTCGGAGGAGGTGTAGCCGATCCGGTGCAGGACCTCCCGCACCACCTGCGGGATCTCCACGTACGCCTCGGTGGTCACCTCGCCCGCGACGTGCACGAGGCCGGTGGTGACCAGGGTCTCCACCGCGACGCGGGAGTGCGGATCCTGGGCGAGCATCGCGTCCAGGATGCCGTCGGAGATCTGGTCGCAGACCTTGTCCGGGTGCCCCTCGGTGACGGACTCGGACGTGAAGAGGCGGTGGGAGGTCTCGGTCATGGCGGCCAGCGTACTTGCTTCGTCGACCCGTCCCGTCACCTGTTCAGGAGCGGCACGACGGCGTCCCAGACCGCGTCCGCGACCTCGTCCTTGGTGCCGGCCGCAGTGCCGACGGTCTCGCCGCGCGCGTCCAGCAGGGTGACCTCGTTGTGCCCGACGCCGAACCCGCGGTCCGGCCCGACCTCGTTCACCACGAGCAGGTCGGCACCCTTGCGGAGGGCCTTGGCGCGTCCGTGCTGCAGGACGTCGCCCGCCGCGTCGCCGGTCTCGGCGGCGAAGCCGACGACGACCTGACCCGGACGCAGCCGTTCACCGGCCAGCTCGGCCAGCACGTCCGGGTTCTGGGTCAGCTCGATCGGCGCCGGACCGGCGTCGGACTTCTTGATCTTGTGCACGCTCGGTGCGCTGGGCCGGAAGTCGGCCACCGCTGCGGCCATCACGACGACATCGGCACCGGCGGCAGCCGCCCGGACGGCGGTCCGCAGCTCGGCTGCGCTCTGCACCGGCACGACAGTCACTCCGTACGGCGCCGCGACGGCGAGGTTGGCCGCGACCAGCACCACGTCGGCCCCCCGTCGCCGGGCGGCAGCCGCCAGCGCGACCCCCTGTCGGCCGGTCGATCGGTTGCCGAGGAAGCGGACCGGATCGACCGGCTCCCGGGTTCCGCCGGCCGAGACCACAACGCTCCGTCCGGTCAGGTCCTGCGGCGCGACGAGGGCCAGCGCGCTCGCTGCGATCGCCGTCGGCTCCGGCAGCCGACCCGGCCCGGAGTCCGCACCGGTGAGGCGCCCGACGTCGGGCTCCATCACGTGCACTCCTCGCCCACGCAGGGTGACAACGTTGGCGCGGGTCGCTGGGTGCTGCCACATCTCGGTGTGCATCGCGGGCACCATCAGGATCGGGCAGCGCGCGATCAGCAGGGACGCGGTCAGCAGGTCGTCGGCGCGCCCCGCGGCAGCGCGGGCCAGCAGATCGGCGGTCGCCGGTGCCACCACCACCAGGTCGGCGGACTGGCCCAGGCCGACGTGCTCGACCGCGGGGACGTCGTCGAACACCCCGGTGGTCACCGGGTGACCGGACAGCGCCTCCCAGGTGGCACGCCCGACGAACTCCAGGGACGACCGGGTGGGCACCACCCGCACGTCGTGCCCCGCCTCGGTGAACAGCCGCAGCAGACCGGCCGACTTGTAGGCGGCGATGCCCCCGCAGACACCGAGCAGGATGCGCACGGGCGGTGGGTCAGCCGTCGGTGGGCTGGATGGTCAGCAGGCCGGCGTTGATCTCCCGCAGCGCGATCGACAGCGGCTTCTCCTGGTGGCGGGTCTCCACCAGCGGGCCGACGTACTCCAGCAAGCCCTCGTTCAGCTGGGAGTAGTAGGCGTTGATCTGCCGGGCGCGCTTGGCCGCGTAGATCACCAGGGCGTACTTGGACTCAGCGGCGGTGAGGAGCTCGTCGATGGGCGGGTCGGTGATGCCCTCGGGCGATGCGACTGTTCCGGACATGTGTGCGCAGCTCCGTGGTCGGGTGGTCGGGTGGTCGGTGGCCGCCTGGGCGTTCCGGGCGGCGGTCGGCCAGGTGGGCCGAGGCGAACCGCACCAGTCTACCGGGTGCGCAGCCGCATCACGGAGATCAGCTCGTCCGTGGCCCGACGCACGTCGTCGTTGACGATCACGTGGTCGAACTCGTCGGCAGCGGCGAGCTCGACGCTTGCCGTCGCGAGCCGTCGTTCACGCTCCGCCGGGCCCTCGGTGCCCCGGCCGACGAGCCGCCGCTCGAGCTCGGCCCGGCTGGGCGGGGCGAGGAAGACGAACCTCGCGCCGGGCAGGGCGGCGCGGACCTGTCGAGCCCCGGCCAGGTCGATCTCCAGGAGGGTCGGCCGACCCTCTGCCAGGTGCTGCAGCACGGGCTGCCGGGGGGTGCCGTACCGGTGACGACCGTGCACGACGGCCCACTCCAGGAACTCGCCGTCGGCGATCATCCGGCCGAAGGTCGGCCCGTCGACAAAGTTGTAGTGCACGCCGTCGACCTCCCCGGGGCGCGGTGCACGTGTCGTGGCGGACACCGACAGCCACACCTCGGGGTAGCGGGCGCGCACATCAGCCGAGACAGTGCCCTTGCCGACCGCGGTCGGGCCGGCCAGCACCGTGAGCCTCGAGCTCTCGGACCCGAACTCGCGCGGGACGGCCAACGCGCCGATCAGCCGAAACGCTCGACGAGCGCCTGCGCCTGGTGCGGACCGAGCCCCCTCAGCCGTCGGGTCTCGGAGATCCCGATCTCGGCCATGATGGCGCGCGCCTTGATCTTGCCGATGCCGGGCAGGGACTCCAGCAGCGACGAGACCTTGAGCTTGCCCAGGACGTCGTCCGTGCGCGCCTGCTCCAGCACCTCGGCCAGCGAGCCCTGGGAGTACTTCAGTCGGTTCTTCACCTCAGCTCGGGCCCGCCGGGCGGCGGCAGCCTTCTGCAGTGCAGCGGCGCGCTGTTCCGGGGTCAACGGTGGTAGAGCCACGCGGGGTCACCTACTTCACGAACGGCAGTGGCGGTCAGGTTGAACCTAGCGAGCCGGACGGTCCCTCGGCAACGCGGAGCCCAGAAAACCTGCTGGTCAGCGCAGTGCGGCAGCGGCTTCCGCAGTAGCGCGTGCTGCCGCATCGAGCAGCGCGGCGGTGTCCGGACCTGCCGCGAGCACCGCGCGGGACGTCGTCGCGAGCACCGCCCGCCGGGCGGTGCCGAACAGTTCGCGGAGCTGCGCCGGCCCCGCGCCCTGCGCCCCGACGCCCGGGGCCAGCAGCGGACCACGGACCGCCGCCAGGTCGATGCCGAGGTTGCGCACCGCCGGCCCGACGGTGGCACCCACCACGAGGCCCAACGAACCCAACCGGCCCCCGCCGGCCAGCTCGGCCGCGTTCAGGTCGCGGACCTGCCGGGCGACCGCCGCGGCCACCGCCTCCGGCCCGTCCGGGCCGGCGGCGGTGGCGTGCTGGACGCCCGCCCCCTCGGGGTTGGAGGTGAGCGCGAGCACGAACAGACCGCGGCCGGAGCCCAGGGCGGCGCGCACGGCCGGCTCCAGCGCCCCGACGCCCAGGTAGGGACTGACGGTGAGGGCGTCGCAGGCCAGCGGCGCGCCGTCGCGCAGGTACGCGTCGGCGTAGCCGGCCATGGTGGAGCCGATGTCGCCCCGCTTGGCGTCCAGGATCATCTGGGTCCGGCCGTCCGCCCGCCCAGCGGCCAGGACCTCCTCCAGCACCGCAACCCCGGCGGCGCCGTGCCGCTCGAAGAACGCCGACTGCGGCTTGAGCGCCGCGACCTTCCCGGCCAGCGCGTCGACCACGGTCAGCGCGAACCGGCGCAGCCCCGCGACGTCGTCCGGCAGACCCCAGGAAGCCAGCAGCGCCGGGTGGGGGTCGATCCCCACGCAGAGCGGTCCCAGGTCGTCCATCCCGGCCGCGAGCCGATCACCGAAGCCGCTCACCCGCCCGGCACCGGTGCTCACCGGGCCACCGACCGGTCACGCAGCTCGAACGCGTGGTCCTGCAGACTTCGCACCGCGAACGGCCCGGCCTGCAGGGACTCGATCGCCTGCACGGCCGCGGCCAGCTGCTGGACGGTGGTCACGATCGGCTTGTCGGCCGCGACGGTGGCTGTCCGGATCTCGTACCCGTCCGCCCGCGCGCCCTGCCCGGACGGGGTGTTCACCACGATGTCCACGTCGCCCGCCGTGATCAGGTCCACGATCGTCGGCCCACCGTCGACGCGGCCCTCGGACGCCTTGCGGACCACCGTCGAGGCGACGCCGTTGCGGTGCAGCACGGCCGCGGTGCCCTCGGTCGCCAGGATCGTGAAGCCCATCTCGGTCAGCCGCTTGACCGGGAACGTGATCGCGCGCTTGTCCCGGTCGGCCACCGAGATGAACGCGGTGCCGCCGGTCGGCAACCCGCCGAACGCGGCCGCCTGGGACTTGGCGAACGCGGTCGGGAAGTCGACGTCGATGCCCATCACCTCGCCGGTCGAGCGCATCTCCGGTCCCAGGACGGTGTCGACCACCGTCCCCTCGGCCGTGCGGAAGCGCTTGAAGGGCAGCACCGCCTCCTTGACCGCGATCGGGGCCCGCAGGCTGAGCGAGCCGCCGTCGCCGCTGGCCGGCAGCACGCCGGAAGCCCGGAGCTCGGCGATCGTCGCGCCGGCCATCACCAGGGCCGCCGCCTTGGCCAGGGGCACGCCCGTGGCCTTGGACACGAACGGAGCCGTGCGGGAGGCCCGTGGGTTCGCCTCGAGCACGTAGAGCACGTCCGAGACCAGCGCGAACTGCACGTTGAGCAGGCCTCGCACACCGACGCCCCGGGCGATCGCCTCGGTGGACCGGCGGACCCGGGCGAGCTCCGCGGTGGAGATCGTCACCGGGGGCAGCACGCAGGCCGAGTCGCCGGAGTGGATGCCCGCCTCCTCGATGTGCTCCATCACCCCGCCGAGGTACAGATCGGTGCCGTCGTACAGCGCATCGACGTCCAGCTCGATGGCGTCGTCCAGGAACCGGTCGATCAGCAGCGGGGGGATCTCCGCGGCGGGGCCCGACGCCGCGGCCCGGGCTCCCTCCAGGGCTCGCCCGACGTACTCGGCCAGCTGGGCGTCGGAGTAGACGATCTCCATCCCGCGTCCGCCGAGCACGTACGACGGCCGCACGAGCACCGGGTAGCCGATCCGGTGGGCCACCGAGGTGGCCTGCTCCAGGGTCCGTGCGGTGCCGAACGCCGGGGCCGGCAGGCCGGCGTCCTGGAGCACACGACCGAACACCCCCCGGTCCTCTGCCGCGTCGATGGCCGCCGGCGGCGTGCCGAGGATGGGCACGCCGGCCGCCTGCAGTCGCTCGGCCAGGGACAGCGGCGTCTGGCCGCCGAGCTGGACGATCACGCCGGTCACCGGCCCGACGGCGAGCTCGGCCTGGTAGACCTCGAGGACGTCCTCGAAGGTCAGTGGCTCGAAGTACAGCCGGTCGGAGGTGTCGTAGTCGGTGGAGACGGTCTCCGGGTTGCAGTTGATCATGATCGTCTCGTAGTCGTCCCGCAGCGCCAGCACCGCGTGCACGCACGAGTAGTCGAACTCGATGCCCTGGCCGATCCGGTTGGGGCCGGACCCCAGCACGATGATGGCCGGCCGGGTCCGCGGCTGGACCTCGGTCTCGTCGTCGTAGGCGGAGTAGTGGTACGGCGTCCTGGCCGCGAACTCGGCCGCGCAGGTGTCGACGGTCTTGAACACCGGCCGGATCCCGAGCGCCTGGCGCACCTCGCGCACGGTGTCCTCGGAGATCCCCCGCAGGCCGGCGATCTGCGCATCCGACAGACCGTGCCGCTTGGCGCGGGCGAGCAGGTCAGGAGCCATCTCGGGTGCGGCCGCCACCTCGCCCGCCACCTCGTTGACCAGGAGGATCTGGTCCAGGAACCATGGGTCGATCCCGGTGGCGGTATACACGTCCGCGATGTCCGCGCCGCCCGGTCGGCCCACCGAGCGCAGCACCTGCTGCACCTGGATCAGCCGGTGCTCGGTCGGCACCGCGATCGTCGTCAGCAGATCGGCCAACACCCGGTCGGACGGGACCGGGCCGTCCCAGTGGAACACCGAGCCGGCCTTGTCGATGGACCGCATCGCCTTGCCCAACGCCTCGGTGAAGTTGCGGCCGAGCGCCATCGCCTCCCCGACGGACTTCATCGTGGTGGTCAGGGTCGGGTCGGCCGCCGGGAACTTCTCGAACGCGAACCGCGGCATCTTCACCACGATGTAGTCGAGCGACGGCTCGAAGGACGCCGGGGTTGACCCCGTGATGTCGTTCGGGATCTCGTCAAGGGTGTAGCCGACGGCCAGCCGTGCCGCGATCTTGGCGATCGGGAAGCCGGTCGCCTTGGACGCGAGAGCCGACGACCGGGAGACCCGCGGGTTCATCTCGATCACGACCACCCGGCCGGTCTGCGGGTGCACGGCGAACTGGATGTTGCAGCCGCCGGTGTCGACGCCTACCTCGCGGATCACGGCGATCCCGATGTCGCGCAGCCGCTGGTACTCCCGGTCGGTCAGGGTCAGCGCCGGGGCGACCGTGACGGAGTCCCCCGTGTGCACCCCCACCGGGTCGACGTTCTCGATCGAGCAGACCACCACGACGTTGTCGACGTGGTCCCGCATCAGCTCGAGCTCGTACTCCTTCCAACCGAGGATCGACTCCTCCAGGAGCACCTCGGTGGTCGGTGAGTAGTGCAGCCCCGAGCCGGCGATCCGCCGCAGCTGGGGCTCGTCGTAGGCGATCCCCGAGCCGAGGCCACCCATGGTGAACGACGGCCGCACGACCACCGGGTAGCCGAGCTCCGCCGCGCTCGCGAGCACCTCGTCCATCGTGTGCGCGATCAGGCTGCGCGCGCACTCGGCCCCGCACCGCTGCACGACGCCCTTGAACGCCTGACGGTCCTCGGCAAGGCGGATCGACGCAGGGTTGACCCCGATCATCTGCACGCCGTACCGCTGGAGCACGCCCGCCTCGGCCAGCGCGATGGCGATGTTCAGCGCCGTCTGGCCGCCAAGGGTCGGCAGGATCGCGTCCGGCCGCTCCTTGGCGATGATCGCCTCGACGACGTCGGGGGTGATCGGTTCGATGTACGTCGCGTCGGCGAACTCCGGGTCCGTCATGATCGTCGCGGGGTTGGAGTTCACCAGGATCACGCGCAGTCCCTCGGCGCGCAGCACCCGGCACGCCTGGGTGCCGGAATAGTCGAACTCCGCGGCCTGGCCGATCACGATCGGCCCGGAACCGATCACCAGGACGCTGGAGATGTCAGTTCGACGCGGCATCGGACTCCTCGGCGGTGCGCGGGGCGGTGGCCGGAGCCGGGGCGTCGCCGGTCCCGGGGGGCCGGTCGGTCCGAACGGAGGCCATCAGCTCGATGAACCTGTCGAACAGGTAGTCGGCGTCGTGCGGACCGGCGGCGGCCTCTGGGTGGTACTGCACGGAGAAGGCCGGCAGGTCCAGGCACTCCAGACCCTCGACGACGCCGTCGTTCAGGGCGACGTGGGACACGGTGACGCGCCCGTACCGGCCGCCGTCGTACGGCGCGACGGCGTCGTGATCGGTCGGTGCATCCACCGCGAAGCCGTGGTTGTGGGCCGTGATCTCCACCTTGTTGGTGCGCCGGTCCAGCACCGGCTGGTTCACGCCGCGGTGCCCGTAGATCAGCTTGTAGGTGCCGAAGCCGAGTGCCCGGCCGAGCAGCTGGTTGCCATAGCAGATGCCGAAGAACGGGATCCGGCGGTCCAGCACCCCGCGCAGCAGCTCGACCTCGTGCACGGCGGCCGCGGGGTCGCCCGGACCGTTGGAGAAGAAGACTCCGTCAGGGGCCAGTGCCAGCACTTCCTGAATCGTCGTGCCCGCCGGGACCACGTGCGTGCGGACGCCGCGCTCGGCGAGCCGGTGCGGCGTCATGGACTTGATCCCCAGGTCGACGGCGACCACCGTTGCGACCGGCTCGGTGCCGCTCGCGGGACCGCGCAGTGGCTGGACGGTGTACGGCTCGGCGACCGTGACCTCCCGGGCCAGGTCGGCACCGCTCATCACTGGCGCAGCCGTGACGACGTCCAGCAGGTCCTGCTCCACCCGACGGCGTCCGGACTCGTCGACCAGCCCGTCGCCGGAGAAGATGCCGGCTCGCATCACACCGCGTTCCCGCAGGTGGCGGGTCACGGCGCGGGTGTCGATGTCGCTGATCCCGACGATTCCCTCGGCCTCGAGCGCGTCGGTGAGGCTGCGCGTCGACCGCCAGCTGGAGGGACGGATCGCGGGGTCGCGCACGACGTAGCCGGCGACCCAGATCCGGGTCGACTCGGGGTCCTCCTCGTTCATCCCGGTGTTCCCGACGTGCGGGGCCGTCATCACGACGATCTGCCGGTGGTACGAGGGGTCGGTGAGGGTCTCCTGGTACCCGGTCATCCCGGTGTTGAAGACGATCTCGCCGACCGTGCTCCCGGTGGCCCCGAACGCTCGGCCGGTGAAGGTCCGGCCGTCCTCGAGCACCAGGACGGCTGTCTGCCCGTTCATCTGTTGTCCTCCCTCGTATGCGCCATCACGGCGCGGACCGCCTCGATCAGGCCGGCACGGTCGGCGTCGTGCCGCGGCAGCAGGCCGGTCTCGACCACTGTCTCGCCCGCCTGCCAGCCGATCAGCACCAGTCGTGCCCGGCCCACCGCGGTCCCCGCGATCCCGGCGGCCAGGGTGACGTGCAGGACGGCGGCGGCCCGAAGGTACAGGTCGGCGCTCCCGGTACGCCGGACCAGCACACCGGCGTCGTCCACCTCGACGACCGCCGGTGACCGCACGCCCAGGCCGTGCACGGCCAGGCGCTCCAGCGGGCGGCCGGCCAGGGTGCTCGACAGGTACGTCGCCTCGACCGGTCCGAACCGGACCGGACCCCGCTCGGCGGGGACCTCGGGCAGGCTCGGCAGCGCCGACCCCGACCACCGCGCCCGCCGGGACCATCCCCGGCGCATCGCGATCAGTGCGACCACCGTGATCAGGACCAGGACACCGATGCCGAGCCCCGTGCGGGTCACCGGGCCGCTCCCCCACCGACGGGCGTCGCCGGGCGGCTGTCCAGGACCGTCGGATGTCCCCGCAGGAAGGTTGCCACCACCCGACCGGTGAGCTCGCGGCCGCCGTACGGCGTGTTCTTGCTCAGGCTCGACAGGGCCGACGGGTCGACGGTCCAGCGGGCGGCCGGATCGACCAGGACGACGTTCGCCGGCTCCCCCACCACCAGCGGGCGGCCCTGCGGGAACGGCCCGTCGTCCACCCGACCGATCCGCGCCGGGGCCACCGACATCACGCGCGCGACATCCGCCCAGCTCATCCGCCCGGTGTCGACCATCAGCGTCGAGACGACGCCCAGTGCCGTCTCCAGCCCGAGCATGCCGAAGGCACCGGCTGCCCACTCGCAGTCCTTGTCCTCCCGGCTGTGCGGGGCATGGTCGGTTCCCACGACGTCGATCGTCCCGTCAGCCAGGCCGGCCCGCAGCGCTTCGACGTCCTCGGCGGTCCGCAGCGGCGGGTTGACCTTGAACAGGGGGTCGTAGCTACGTGCGAGCTCGTCGGTGAGCATCAGGTGGTGCGGCGTCGCCTCGGCCGTCACGGAGATGCCGCGGGACTTCGCCCACCGGATCAGGTCGACCGAACCCGCGGTGGACACGTGCAGCACGTGCAGCCGCGACCCGACGTGCTGGGCCAGCAGGACGTCCCGCGCCACGATCGCCTCCTCGGCCACCGCCGGCCAGCCGGTCAGGCCGATCTCGGCCGAGACGACGCCCTCGTGCATCTGTGCTCCGCGGGTCAGCCGCGGCTCCTGCGCGTGCTGGGCGATCACGCCGTCGAACGCCTTCACGTACTCCAGGGCGCGCCGCATCAGGACCGGATCGTGCACGCACTGCCCGTCGTCGGAGAACACCCGGACCCGCGCGGCGGAGTGCGCCATGGCGCCCAGCTCGGCCAGCTGCTGCCCCGCCAGCCCGACGCTCACCGCACCGATCGGGAACACGTCCGCCCAGCCCGCGTCACGGCCGAGCCGCCACACCTGCTCGACCACGCCGGCGGTGTCCGCCACCGGTGAGGTGTTCGCCATCGCGTGCACGGCGGTGTACCCACCGACCGCCGCGGCCAGCGTGCCGGACGCGACGGTCTCGGCGTCCTCCCGGCCCGGCTCGCGCAGGTGGGTGTGCAGGTCGACCAGTCCGGGCAGGGCCACCAGCCCGTCGGCATCGACCACCGTGGCACCGGCGACGCGCGCCTGGCGCCCGGTCGCGGCGATCCGACCGTCGTCGAGCAGCAGGTCGGTGCGCTCGCCGCCCAGCGGGGCGACCCCACGCAACAGGTAGCTCATGCCCACGCCTCCCTCTCGCCGGCCAACAGCAGGTACAGCACCGCCATCCGGACCGCGACGCCGTTGGCCACCTGCTCGACGATCACCGCCCGGGGCGAGTCCGCCGCGTCGGCGGAGATCTCCAGACCCCGGTTCATCGGGCCGGGATGCATGATGATCGCGTGCTCGGGCAGCATCGCCAGACGCCGCGCATCGAGTCCGAACTCCCGGGTGTACTCCAGTGGGCTCGGGAAGAAACCGGTCGCGCCGGCCGTGCCACCACCGTCGCCGCCCATCCGTTCGCGCTGCACCCGCAGCATCATGATCGCATCGGGCCGCTGCCCGGCGATCACGTCGTCCAGGTGGTAGGACGTGTCGCAGGTCCAGCTCTCGACGCCCACCGGCACCAGCGTCGGCGGCGCGACCAGGGTCACCCGAGCACCAAGGGTGTGCAGCAGCTGGACGTTGGAGCGGGCCACCCGCGAGTGCAGCACGTCGCCGACGATCGCCACCTGCAACCCGGCAAGGTCGCGGCCGACCCCATCGGGGTTGTCGGTGCTGCCGGCGAGGTGGCGGCGCATCGTGAAGGCGTCCAGCAGGGCCTGGGTGGGGTGCTGGTGGGTGCCGTCCCCGGCGTTGATGATCGCCGAGCTGAGCCAGCCGGAGTGCGCCAGGCGGTGCGGCGCCCCTGAGGCCTGGTGCCGGACCACGACGGCGTCGGCCCCCATCGCCTGCAGGGTCAGGGCGGTGTCCTTCAGGGACTCCCCCTTCGACACGCTCGAACCCTTGGCCGAGAAGTTGATCACGTCGGCGGACAGCCGCTTGGCGGCTGTCTCGAACGAGATCCGGGTTCGGGTGGAGTCCTCGAAGAACAGGTTCACCACCGTGCGGCCGCGCAGCGTCGGCAGCTTCTTGATCTCCCGCTCCTGCGTCGCGGCCATCCGTGCCGCGATGTCGAGCAGTTCGATCGCGCCGGTCCGGTCCAGGTCCGCGGCGCTGAGCAGATGCCTCATCGCCGGCCCCCCTCGATCCGCACGGAGTCGACGCCGTCGGTCTCGGCGAGGCGAACCCGGACCTGCTCCCCCAGCGCCGTCGGCAGGTTCTTGCCGACGTAGTCCGCCCGGATCGGCAGCTCCCGGTGCCCGCGGTCCACCAGGACAGCGAGCTGGACCGCGCGAGGCCGGCCGAGGTCGCCGATCGCATCAAGGGCTGCCCGGATGGTGCGGCCGGAGAACAGCACGTCGTCGACCAGGACCACCACCCGGTCGTCCAGGTCGGCCATGTCGGCCGGCAGCTCGGTCTGGCCGATCGACCGGGTGGGGTGCCGGTGCAGGTCGTCCCGGTACATGGTCACGTCGAGAGACCCGACGAGGCGGCGGGCATCCGCGTCCGGCTCGACCTCGGCGATCTTGGCGGCGAGGCGCTTGGCCAGCGGTAGGCCACGGGTGGGGATGCCCAGCAGGACCAGGTCACCGGCACCCTTGTTGCGCTCGAGGATCTCGTGCGCGATGCGGGTGAGTGCTCGACCGACGTCGGCGGCACCGAGCACCTCGGTGCCCGCATCTGGCTCGGTGCCGCCGACGT
>Ga0209386_1001086_pt1 | contig 11727 bp, 14 predicted proteins | sample NGEPertwo_FD_184510 | JGI IMG/M metagenome (GOLD analysis project Ga0209386, IMG submission 184510) | Arctic peat soil microbial communities from the Barrow Environmental Observatory site, Barrow, Alaska, USA - NGEE Permafrost154B-two... | ecosystem: Environmental > Terrestrial > Soil > Wetlands... | reverse complement strand
GCGGCGGAGTTCCACGCGTGTCGTCTCCTCGTGTGAGTGGATCTCGCGGACTGCGCGATCGAAGTGCATCAGTATGCATCAACTCGCACAGCGACAAAAGCGCGCGGGCGGCGGGGCCTTGCGGGCCCGCCCCCGACCGGAGACGCCGTGCGCCACCTCGACCGCGACCTCAGACTGAGTACTCTCGCCGTCCTCCTGTACGCCCTGGGCGTGGGTCTGTTTCTTCAGCTGCTCTGGGTTAGCGCTGCTGGCGAGCGGCCGCACACCCGCGGACGAGGGTCTCGCGGACGCTGGACGTGACGGCCCGCAAGCGAGACACTGAGTACAGCAGCGCCCGGGTCTGACCGGGCGCGTCAGAAGGAGGCCGAGATGGGGCTGTTTGACACGGTCAAGCTGAAGGCCAACGCACTGGCTGCCGACGCTGAACGAGCCGGCAAGGTCACCGCCGCGCAGGCACGGACCGTGGTGCTGCAGAACGACATCCGCAAGGCCGAGCGCGAGCTGGGCCACGGCGCCTTCTCGCTGATCGAGAGCGGCGAGCTCGCACACCCGGACCTCGAGGCTGCAGCCGCGCGCTTGCGCGAAGCCCGGCAAGTCCTGCACGACAAGGAAGCCGAGATCGCGAGGCTGCGCCACGGCGCGGAGGCCGGCGACGAGGCTGCGCCCGCGCCGGCCGACGAGGCGGCTGGCCCCGCGCCGGAACGTGCTGAGACGGCAGCGCCGGAGCCGGCGGCCGAGGCTGCGGCGCCGGTCGAGGCCGCCGCAGGAGCGGCAAAGAAGCCCGCGGCGAAGCGCCGGGCGCCTGCCGCGAAGAAGCCGGCGCCCAAGAAAGCCGCGACGACAAAGCGGGCTGCCAAGAAGCCGACGTCGCGAAAGAAGACGACCGGCGCCGAAGGACCGGCCGGCAGCGACCTTATCGCCGAGGCGCGCTCGCAGGCGCATGCGCACTCGCATCTGACCGGCTGACGACAACGTCACCACCCCGCTCCCTCGTCGCCCGTCCGGGCCGTCTGGTAGCCTAGGCGGGACCAAGGAGAGCACATGATCAACGAACTCAGCGGGCTCGCGGCCGCGATGCCCCGCACCCCCATCGCCGAGCTGGAGAACGGCCAGGCGGTCGACACTTACTTCACCTGCTCCGAGAAGACCACGGCCACCGACCGCAACGGCAAGACCTACCTGCGCCTCAAGCTGCGCGACGCGACCGGTGAAGTCTCGTGCATCCACTTCGACCCGTCCGAAGAAGCGCTGGGAGTGTCGGCCGGAGACGTGGTCGTGGCCGGCGGCGCCTACAGCGTCCACCCGCAGTACGGACCCCAGATCCAGGTGCGCCGCCTGAGGCTCGCCGAGCCCGACGAGTACGACGCCGCCGATCTCGTGCCGGTGTCGCCCATCGGCACCGCCGAGCTGGGCGAACGCCTGCACGCGCTCATCGACTCGGTCGACGAGCCGCACCTGCGCGCGCTCCTGGAGCGCGCCTTCGACGGCTCGCAGGAGCCCGGCGCCACCTTCGTCGTCGCGCCGGCGGCGGTGCGCAACCACCACGCCTACCGGCACGGGCTGCTCGAGCACTCGCTCATCGTCACCGAGGCGGCCGCCGGGGTGGCGTCGCGGTTCGACTCCGTCGACCGCCACCTCGTCGTCGCCGGAGCGCTGCTGCACGACATCGGCAAAACGCAGGCTTACACCAGCGATGGCATGGCGCCGCTCATGACCGACGTCGGCAGGCTGCACGGCGAGATCGTCATCGGCCACGACATGGTCCGCGAGCTCATCGCCGAGGTGCCGGGCTTCCCGGCGGAACTCTCATTGCGCCTGCGCCACATCATCGTCGCGCACCACGGCATGCGCGAGAAGGGCAGCCCCGTGGTGCCGCAGACGCGCGAGGCCATCATCGTGCACTATTGTGACGACATGACGGCGCGCATCGGCGCCGTCGACGACGCCGAGAAGGCCACGCCCGCCGGCGAGAGCTGGTCGAGCCGCATCTTCATGATCGACGCGCCGGCGTACTTCGGCCCCCGCGAGACAGGCGACGACGAAGCGTGAGCGAAGGAGGGGGCGGGCGGCCTTTCGTGCTGCCCGCCCCTTTCGTTCGCCTCAGCCCCAGAGCTCCTTCGCCGCGGCCAACACCTCGGCGGCGTGGCCCTTGGGCGTCACCTTGGGGTAGATCTTGCGGATCGTCCCGTCCGGATCGATGAGCCACGTGGTGCGTTTGGCCACGCCGACCAGCGGCCGCGCCACGCCGAACGCGTTGGCCACCTCGTGCTCGCCGACGTCGCCGATCAGCGGCATCTTCAGGTCGTACTTCTCGGCCCACTTCTGGTTGGCCTTGGCCGAGTCGATGCTGGCGCCGACGATCTGGACGTCCAGCTTGCCGAACTCGTCGAGCAGGCCGTTGAACTCAACGGCTTCTGTCGTTCAACCACCGGTGTTGGCTTTGGAATAGAACCACAGGACGGTGCGCCTGCCGGGCGCCCCCAGGTCGAAGGTGGCGCCGTCGTACGACGTGCCGGTGACCTTTGGTGACTTGGCGCCTTCCTTGAGCACGAGTCCCTCCTCTGGTGGGGGCGGCGGCCGGCGAAGCGCCGCCGCCGTGCGATCTCCTGCCGGGTCATTGCCGCAATGACGGCGGGCCAAACGGCGGCCGGTGTAGACTGCGTCCATGACCCGCAAGCTGCAAGTGAGCGTCGACTACGACCGCTGCACCGGCGTGGGCGCCTGCGAACAGGTGTGCCCGGAGGTCTTCTTCATGCGTGACGACGGACTGCCGGAGGTCCTCGAACCCGAGCCGCACGAGACGCTGTGGGCGGCCGTGGAACGCGCCGAAGAGGCCTGCCCGGAGGATGCCGTGATCCTCGAGTGGGTGGACGAGTAGCGTCCTAATGTGCGGTGTGCCTGCGGCGCCCCCCACGGTAGTCCACCTGCGGCGACTAGTCGGCGATCTCGGCGTCGTCGTCGACCGCCGGCGCGGCCGCCACGAAGAAGGTGAGCGGCCCGCAGCCCACGTTGGCCACCCGGTGCCAGGCGCGCGCCGGCACCGCCAGGGCCTCGCGCTCCCCCACCTTGAACTGCTCCTGGTCGACGTCGATCATGGCCGTGCCGTCGAGCACGAGGTAGACCTCCTCCTGCTCGCGGTGCATGTGCTTCGATATGGAGCCCTCGGCAAGCGTGAACACGTTGGCGCGCAGGTTGCGCATGCCCAGCGCTTCGCTGAGACGCTGGACGCTGAGCTTCTCCGAGATGCTCTCGGTGGGTACGGCACGCACGACTTTCATCGGCCCCTCCTCGACGCACGTGGCTGGTCAGGTGTTCGCGGCGCGCACGCCGCACTCTCCGGCCCCATTCAGCCCTGCTCGAGCGGCAGCACAGTGACGGGGATCCCGCAGAGACCCTCGAAGCGGGCCGCGTCGGCGGCCGTGCCGACGATGTCGCCGAAGTGCATGGGCACCACAGCGGCCGCCGAGATCATCCGGCAGGCCTCCGCGGCCTCCGCGGCCGTCATGACGTAGGTGCCGCTCACCGGCAGAAGCGCCACGTCGCAGCGCACGTCGCGCATCTCGGGGATCGCGTCGGTGTCGCCGGCGTGGTAGATGCGGCGGCCGTCGAGCTCCACGATGTAGCCCAGGCCGCCGGCGGCCCGCGGGTGGAACACTTCGCCGGGCTGGCGGAACTTGTCGATGTTGTAGGCGGGGACGGCGGTCACGGTGACGCCGCCCACCGTCGCCGTCTCGCCGGCGCTGAGCGTGACCGCCGCGACCCCGTCGACCTGGGCGGTCACGGACGCCGGCCCGATGAGCGTCGTCCGCGGCGTGGACAGGCGGGCGATGTCGTCCGGGCTGAAGTGGTCGTAGTGATCGTGCGTGACGAGGACGAGGTCGGCCGGAGGAGCGTCGGCGGAGAGCTTCCAGGGATCGATGTAGACCGTGCTGGAACCGTCGAGGCGGAAAGAGTCGTGGCCAAGCCAGTGGATGTTCTCGATCATGGTCGCCTCCCGCGGAGTGTGCCCTCAGGATGGTACCCGATGCCGGGAAAACGAAGGGCCGGCCATCGGGCTCCGAGCACTGCCCCGATGGCCGGCCCTGTCAGAAGCTCGGAGTCTTAGTCGGCCTCGACCTCTTCGTCGACCTCGACCGCTTCTTCGACCTCTACTTCGGCTTCGACCTCTACTTCGGCTTCGACCGCTTCTTCGACCTCTACTTCGGCCTCGACCTCTTCTTCGGCCTCGACCTCGGCCTCGACCTCTTCTTCGGCCTCGACCTCGGCGGCCGGCGCGGCGGCGGCGGGCTTCACGTTGACGGCCTGCGGGCCCTTGCGGCCCTGCTCGACCTCATACTCGACGAGCATGTCCTTGTCGATCGCGGTGACGCCGTCGGCGAGGCCGGTGACGTGCACGAAGATGTCGTTGTCGTTGTCCTGCTCGATGAAGCCGAAAGCCTTCTCCGATGAGAACCACTTCACTTTACCCTGGGGCACTTGTTTCTCCTTTTTGTCTTGAAGTGCGCCCCGCCGGCGCTCGGTGGGGACGGGGTGCGCTCCTTGTGCCGCTCACGCCGGTCTCTGAGGCGCAGAGCGTACCGCTAGTGTACCCGCTCCGCGCGGGAGCGGAAAGCGAGGCGCCGTCTAGCGCGGCCACGGCGGGCGCCGCTCGCGCGCATAGGCGAGCGCGCCGAGCAGCGCGCCGAGCTGCATCTGGACGCGAGCGCGGATAGGGACCGGCCGGATGCCGGCCGTGGCGGTCACGTCTGCGAGGCGCTCGCCGACCCGCGCCTCCGCCGCGTTGCGCAGCGCCGCGAGACGCGGGTCGCCGGCGGCGCCCGCGTCCAGCATGCGCGCGAACTGGCCGATGCGGCAGAGAGCGAGGAGCTCGCGGTTGTAGAGCGAGTCGAAGCGCTGCGCCACGGTGGCTTCGGCCGAGAAGCCGGGGGCGCTGCGCGCCTGCGCCTTCTCGGCCGGCAGATCGCGCGCCGCGTCGCGCAGGTAGCCCTCGACGGCGCGCCGCCAGGGCGAGGCGGCGGCGGGGCCAAGCAGGCCCGCCGCCTCGTCGAAGCGCGCCCGCAGCCATTCCACGTGTTCCTGCTCGAGCGCGATGCCGGCGAGCTTGGCCGCGGCGCGCGAGAGACCGGCGGCCGAGGTGTCCGCAACCTGGTCGCTGGTGAAGCAGGGCGCCTCGGCGAGCACCGCGTGGCTGCCCCAGTGCCGCATGGCGTACTCGTCGCTGTCGCAGCCGGCGGATATCTGGACGGCCGCGTCGCCGCCGTACCGCTCGTAGTAGTCGTACTCCGCAGCCACCGTGAGCGCGTCGAAGATGCCGTCGCCCAGCTGCTCCATGTATGGCACTTCGCGCTCGCCGCGATGCGCGGGGATGCCGGCAGCCGCGCGCACCGCGACCAGCTCTCTCAGAAGCGCGTCGTCGGCGTCGGAGACGTAGAAGTAGCCGCCGTAGAAGGAGCAGTCGTGCAAGCCCATGACGACGTCGAGCGGAGCCGCGTCGATGGCCGCCATCATGGCCTTCGTCTCGGGCGGCGGCGCGTCGAAGCGGTACCCCTTGTACTCGACGGGGAAGCTCCACACCGGCTGCTCCGCGTAGGCGGACCGATACGAGCGGAGCACGTGGGCGAGAACGTCGTAGGGCCGGTCGATCCAGCCTTCGTTGAGACGGGCCGCCTCCGGGTCGCAGACCTTGATCGCGGCCAGGCGAAAACCCAGCCGCCGCGAGATGTCGGTGGTGGCGAACAGGGGCAGGAGGTGCTCGATGAGCAGCGTCCCGACCGGCTCCTCACCGTGGACGTGGCCGAGCAGCAGGACGCGCCTGTCGCCCTCGCCGGCCTCGAGGCAACGCATCTCGCGGCCGCCGGCATCGTGCCCGCAGACCCAGGCGCGCAGGCCGGGGAGCTCCCGGAGCTGGCGGTCGGTGGACGCCTCCAGCTCGTCCACGCTGAGATAGCGCTCGGATCCCGGCACGCTCTCGATCAGGCCCGCCTCGCGAGGGAAGGGGCCGCGGGCGGCGGGGTCCGGGGCGAGCACGATGCCTTCCCCGGATGCTGACGCGCTGTTCACGCTGCGCCTAACAGCGCGTCACCGCGAAGATCGCGAGGCGCGCCATCAGGTTGGGAAGCACGGCGCGCTGCGGCGGCTGCCTGTCCACACCGCCGAGGTAGAGCTCGTGCTCGATGCACAGGCCTTCCTCGAGGCAGAGCGCGCGGAAGTCCTTGATCGTGCAGAGGTGGATGTTGGGCGTGTCCCACCACTGGTACGGAAGGTCGCGCGACACCGGCATGCGGCCGCCGAGGAAGAGTTGCAGGCGCGGCGTCCAGTGCGCGAAGTTGGGAAAGCTGACGATGGCCTGCCGGCCGACGCGCACCATCTCGCGGACGATCATCCTCGGGCGGCGCAGCTGCTGCAGGCTCATGCTGAGAATGACGACGTCGTGCGAGCCGGCGGCGAAATCGGCGAGGCCCGCGTCGAGGTCGCCGTGGAACACGGAGAGTCCCTTTCTCACGCAGGCCTCGACGGCCTCCTGCGAGACGTCGACGCCGCTGCCGCGCACGCCCTTGTCGCGGATGAGCTGGCTGAGCAGCTCCCCGTCGCCGCAGGCGAGGTCGAGGACCGTGGAGCCGTGAGGCACGAGGTCCTCGATGAGCTTGTAGTCGATGCGCCTCATGACCGGGCCTCAGCTTTCCTCCGCGCGACGCCCGCGCGACCGCTTGATGAGCAGCACCACGACAACGGCGCCGACGGCCGCGGCCACGATCCACAGGACGGTCGCGAGGGCGGACGAGCCCGACTCGCCGGCCGCGGTCGTGGCGGCGACCGGGTGCACGAGCCGGTACGAGTCGGTCTGGAACGTGTAGAACGGGCCGCCGTCCTTGGCCGGCGACTTCACCCAGCCCGTCCACTGCCTCGTGTTGTAGGCCTCCTGGCTGCGGCTGTAGATGAGCGGGATGAAGGGCGACTGCTCGTAGATGATCTGCTGCATCTTCCAGATGGTCGCCTTGCGCTTCTGCGGATCCAGCTCGCGGCCCTGCCGCGCAAAGAGCGCGTCGTACTCGGGGTCGCTCCAGACCGACTGGTTCCACATGCCTGCCTGGTCGCTGGTGGAGATAGAGGCGAGGAAGTTCGGGTCGGCGTCGCCCACCCAGCCCCAGAGGAACATGTCGTAGTCGGGCTGCACCTTGCCGCCCACGGTGTTCCACACCTTGTCGCTGAGCGCCGCCTCGCTGACGACCTGGAACTCGATGTCGAGGCCGATCTCCTTGAACCATCCGGCGATGAACTTGCCGCTCTGCTGGCTCATGATGGACTCGTTGCGCGCCAGCAGCTCGAGCCTGATCGGCTTGCCGTCCTTGCCCTCGCGGATGCCGTCACCGTTCGTGTCCTTGTAGCCCGCCGCGTCGAGGGCCGCCTTCGCGTCCTCGAGGTCGAACGGGTAGGTCGCGGCGCCGGGGTCCCAGTGGTAGTCGAGGTCCGCCGCGTACAGCCCGGCGGGGATCATGCTTGTCGCCGGGCTCACCTGGCCGCTGTACGCCACAGCGGCGATCTTCTGCTTGTCGATGGCGTAGTTGAGCGCCTTACGGAAGGCTGGGTCGCGCAGCGCCGGATCGCCGGTCGCCGGCGCGCGGGCGCAGTTGAACGTGAGCTGGTCGAAGCCGATGGTGATGTACGAGATCGACTCCACGCCGCCTCCGTTGAGACTCTCGACCTGGGCCGGGGGGATGCCCCAGGCGCCGGCCAGCGCGCCGCTCTTCATGTCCTGGGCCATCGTGTCGGCGTTCTGGTAGGTCTCGAAGATGACCTCGTCCACCTTGGGCTTGCCCGCCCAGTAGTCCGGGTTGGCCGCCAGGCGCAGGTACGAGCCCTTCTTCCACTCGACGATCTGGAACGGGCCGCTGCCGACGATCGGCGGCTTGTTGGGATAGCCGGTGCCGGCATCTTTGGGGTCGATCTTGCTCCAGATGTGCTCGGGCAGAATAGGCACCCACATGCCCAGCATGTTGGCCTTGGGCCGCGAGCAGGTGAACACGGCGGTCGTGTCGTCTGGAGCCTCGACCTTCTCGATGCCCTCGGTGTAGCCCATGAACGAGGCCATCTGGTTGTCGATGATGTAGTTGAACGTGAAGGCCACGTCGCGCGCCGTGGCCGGCGTGCCGTCCTGCCACGTCATCCCGGGCCGGATCTTGAACGTCCACGTGAGGCCGTCCGCCGAGTGAGACCAACTCTCGGCGAACTCCGGCTTGGGCATCAGCGTCGCGGCGTCGTACCCGTTCAGCAGGTCGTACTGGAGATGCCAGATCTCGTAGCACGAGGCGGAGACGCCCACGAAGGGGTTGAGGTTGTCGGGCTCGCGGGTCCAGCCTATGCGGAGGATGACCTTTTCGGGGCCGCCGGAGGGCGTGGGGCTCGTGGAGGCGGCCGCGGCCGCCGACAGGCCCCACGCGAGCCCGGCGGCCAGGCAGGCGAACGCCACGACGACCGCCACACGGACGGCGCCGGTGCGCCGGGTCTTGATCTTCATGTTGGCTCCTCCCCGGGCCCCCTGCGGCCTCCCTGCGGCCGCAAGCTCCCTCGTCCGTGTCAGCCGGGCAGTGCGAACGTGCGCGCGCCGCTCGCCAGGAACGCGCCGATGATGCCCTCCATCTTCTCGCGTTCCAGCAGGAACGCGTCGTGGCCGTAGTGACTCTCGACCTCGTAGTAGCTTACGTGCTTGTGGGTGGCGCGCAGGGCGCTGACGATCTCCTTGAGCTGGTACGGTGGGTGCAGCCAATCGCTGCTGAACGCCAGTACGAGGAAGCGCGCCGTCACGTCGCGGAAGGCCTGCACGAGGCTCCCGTGCTGGCGCGTGAGGTCGAAGTAGTCGAGGGCACGCGTGATGTAGAGATACGTGTTGGCGTCGAAGCGGTTGGTGAACGAGAGTCCCTGGCGCCGCAGATACCTCTCCACCTCGAAATCGGCCGAGAAGGTGAACGAGTAGTCGGGGATGTCGCGCAGGCGGCGCCCGAACTTCTCCTGCATGGCCTCGTCGCTGAGATAGGTGATGTGGCCGACCATGCGCGCCACGCTGAGACCCTTCGCCGGCGGCTTGCCGCCGTAGTAATGGCCGCCGCGCCAGTCGGGGTCGGCCATGATCGCCTGGCGGCCGACCTCGTTGAAGGCGATCGCCTGCGTGGGCTGGCGGGCAGCGGTGGCGAGGGGCACGCAGAGGTGGACGCGCTCGGGATGCGAGACGGCCCACTCCAGCACCTGCATGCCGCCCATCGAGCCCCCGACGGCGGCGAGCAGCTTCCCGATGCCGAGGTGGTCGAGCAGCATCGCCTGGGCGTTGACCATGTCGGCGATCGTGATGATGGGGAAGTCGGTGCCGAAAGGCCGGCCCGTGGCGGGGTCCATCGAGGCCGGCCCGGTAGAGCCGCTGCAGCCGCCGATCACGTTGGAGCTGACGACGAAGTACTTGTCGGTGTCGAGCCCCTTGCCGGGCCCGATCATCATGTCCCACCAGCCGGGGCGCCGGTCGTTGGCGCTGTGACGCCCCGCGACGTGCGCGTCGCCCGACAGGGCGTGGGTCACGAGGATGGCGTTGTCCTTGCGCTCGCTGAGCGTGCCATAGGTCTCGTAGGCGATCGTGAATGGCGCCAGCGTGCCGCCGCCCTCGAGGGCGAGCTCCTGGCCCGGCTGATCGAAGGTCACGTGCTTCGTGCGGACGATGCCGGCCGAGCCGGCGTCGGCGCCGAGGCCCATGGCCACGTCGCCGATCTCCTTGCGCTCTGTGTGCTTCGCTGCTGTCATCACGACCCGGGTGTGGGCGGCGGGTGGCTCAGCGGCCGCCCGCCGCCCATTCTACGCGTTCACCCGCGCTGGTCGAGGGTGCGGCGCCGCTGCCGGCGGCCGCCCCCTGCCCAGTCAGGCCTTGGCCAGCGCCTGCTCGATGTCGGCGACGATATCTTCGGCCGACTCGATACCGATCGAGAGACGCACGAAATCGTCGCTCACGCCCGTCTCGAGCTGCTCCTCCGCGGTGAGCTGCGAGTGCGTGGTGGTCGCCGGATGGATGACCAGCGACTTGGCGTCGCCGATGTTGGCCACGTGCGAGAGCAGCCGCGTGCTCTCCACGAAGCGGCGACCGGCCTCGCGGCCGCCCTCGATGCCGAAGCCGATCATCGCACCATAGAGACCGCGGTAGTGGTACTTCTTCGCCAGGGCGTGCGTGTGGTGCGACGGCAGGCCCGGGTAGCTCACCCAGCCGACTTTCGCATGGCCCTCGAGGAACCTGGCCACGCCGTAGCCGTTCGTGCTGTGACGCTCCATGCGCAGCGGCAGCGTCTCGAGCCCCTGCAGGAAGAGGAAGGCGTTGAACGGTGACAGGGCCGCACCGATGTCGCGCAGGAGGCTGACGCGCAGCTTCACGATGTAGGTCAGCGGCCCAAGCGCTTCGTGGAACTTGAGCCCGTGGTAACTGGCGTCAGGCTCCACGAGGCCGGGGAACTTGTCGTTCTGCGACCAGTCGAACCGGCCTGAGTCGACGACGACGCCGCCGATGGACGTGCCGTGCCCGCCGATGAACTTGGTCGCGGAGTGCGCCACGATGTCGGCGCCGTGGTCGATGGGCTTGATGAGATACGGAGTCGCCATCGTGTTGTCGACGATCAGGGGGATGCCCGCCTCGTGGGCGATGGCCGCGACCGCGTCGATGTCCAGCGTGTCGAGCTTGGGGTTGCCGACGGTCTCGGCGTAGAGCAGCTTCGTGTTGGGCTTGATGGCGCGGCGGAAGCTCTCGGGGTCGAGCGGGTCCACGAGGTCGATCTCGACCCCGAAGCGCGGCAGGGTGTGCACGAACAGGTTGTACGTGCCGCCGTACAGGCTGTTGGCGCTGACGACGTGGTCGCCCGCCCCGGCGATGTTGAGGATGCTGAAGGTGACGGCCGCCGAGCCCGAGCTGAAGGCGAGCGCGCCGACCCCGCCCTCGAGCGCCGCGACGCGCTTCTCGAACACGTCGTTGGTCGGGTTCATGATGCGCGTGTAGATGTTGCCGAACTCCCGCAGCCCGAAGAGATCGGCGGCGTGGTCGGCGCTGTCGAAGGTATACGCCGTGGTCTGGTAGATAGGCACCGCGTGCGCGTTGGTCGTCGGGTCGGACTCCTGGCCGGCGTGCAACGCGAGGGTCTCGAAGCCCTGAGGGATCTGCGTCGTCTCGGTGTCGCTCATGTCGTCTCGTCTCCTGTCAGATGTAGTACATGGGGGTCTCGCTGGCCCGTGCCGCCGCGTCGGCGATAGAAGCCGAGCGGAGGATGGCGCGAGTGCAGGCGCGCACCTCGCTCCATACGGGCGCGACCAGGGGCTCCGCCTGGTCGCCGCGGGACATTCGCCCCTTGCCTCCGTGCGAGCCGTCGATGAGGTCGATCACGTCGGCGAAACTGACCGTGGCGGGGTCGACGGCGAGCACGTAGCCGCCGCCCTTGCCACGCTGGCTGTGCACCAGCCCACCCTGCCGCAGGTCGTGCATGACCTGCTCGAGGAACTTGCCGGGGATGGCCGTGTACTCGCTGATCGCGCGCGCCTGCACCGGCGCGTCGCCGTCGGCGAGCGCCAGCCGCACCAGCGCCTTGATCGCGTATTCGCTCTTCGTGGAGAGGTGGATCATGTTCTAATTCCTACTTCTCACTAGGTTTTAGGAATTTTATGGGACGACCTCCCGGATGTCAAACGTCGTAGCCTGCAGCCCGTCGGCGGCGG
>Ga0209386_1001084_pt1 | contig 11733 bp, 6 predicted proteins | sample NGEPertwo_FD_184510 | JGI IMG/M metagenome (GOLD analysis project Ga0209386, IMG submission 184510) | Arctic peat soil microbial communities from the Barrow Environmental Observatory site, Barrow, Alaska, USA - NGEE Permafrost154B-two... | ecosystem: Environmental > Terrestrial > Soil > Wetlands... | reverse complement strand
GCTGCGGACCGAGCTCGCCGACCGGATCACCCTGCACTGCTGGCTGCAGTGGGTGGCGGACGAGCAGCTCGCCGCCGCGCAGGCCGACGCGCTGCAGGCCGGGATGCGGCTGGGGATCATGCACGACCTGGCCGTCGGCGTGCACCCCCGGGGCGCCGACGCGTGGGCGATGGTCGACGTGCTGGCGCAGGGAGTGTCCGTCGGTGCGCCCCCGGACATGTACAACCAGCAGGGCCAGAACTGGTCGCAGCCGCCGTGGCGCCCCGACGCCCTGGCCCGGGCCGGGTACCGGCCCTATCGGGAGATGCTCCGGACCGTGCTGCGGCATGCCGGCGCCATCCGGATCGACCACATCATCGGCCTGTTCCGGCTGTGGTGGATCCCTCAGGGCTGCGGCGCCCGGGACGGCGCCTACGTGCGGTACGACCACGAGGCGCTGATCGGGATCCTGTGCCTGGAGGCGTACCGGGCCGACGCCGTCGTGATCGGTGAGGACCTGGGCACCCTCGAGCCGTGGGTGCGGGACTACCTGAGCGACCGCGGGATCCTGAGCACCTCGGTGCTCTGGTTCGAGCGGGAGGGTGGTGCGTTCCGGCCGCCGGAGCAGTATCGGCGCCTCACCCTGGCCACCGTGACCACGCACGACCTGCCCCCGACGGCCGGCTACCTCGCCGGGGAGCACGTGGAGCTGCGCGAGCGGCTCGGCCTGCTGACCGAGCCGGTCGAGGCGGTGCGAGCCGACGCCTGGGCCGAGCGCCGCGAGATGCTCGAGCTGCTCGGGCGCCGCGGGCTGGTGGGCGCGGATCCCTCCGAACGCCAGGTGATCGAGGCGATGCACCGCCTGGTGCTGGCATCACCTGCGGTCCTGGTCGGTGTGTCGCTCGCCGACGCGGTGGGGGAGCGTCGGGCCCAGAACCAGCCCGGGACCGACACCGAGTACCCCAACTGGAAGATCCCGCTGGCCGACTCCGCCCAGCGCCTGGTGATGGTCGAGGACCTCTTCGACAACCCCCGGCTGCGCTCGCTGGTCGCCGCGTTGCGGGGGTAGGGCGGGTCTCCCAATGGTTGGTGTTGGTGGCCGGGATGCTTGCCGGGCGTCTCGTCGCACGCTGTTGAGTGATTCCCAGTGGGCCCTACCGGTATCGGACCGGGGTCGCGTGGCGGGACCTGCCGACCGAGTTCGCTGGCCCAGGCTATGCGGTCGGGGACATCGACTGGACGGTGAGCATCGACTCCACGATCAACCGGACCCACCAGCACGCCGCGACCCTGCCCGGGACACAGGGGGAACCGGCGAATCACACGAATCTGGCCACCGAGCCGGCTGATCACGCGATCGGTCGCTCCCGGGGCGGGCTCTCGACCAAGATCCACCACGCGGGCGACGGCAGAGGCCGACCCTTGGCGGTCCTGATCGGCCCGGGTCAGGGCGGTGACGCACCGAGGTGCTCGCCTGAGCCTCAGGCCCGGTCGCGCTCCTGCGCCACCAGCGCTCGGCGCACGCCGTCGCGGTTCTCCACGACCAGCCGGCGCAGGGCCGGGTGGCGGTCGCCGAGCTCGCCCAGCCAGGCATCCGTCCGGGCCAGCAGGTCGACCCCGGTGCCGGTGAGCAGCGTGGGGTACAGACCCACCACGATGCTCTGCGCCATCTCGTTGGTCCGCGAGGTCCAGACCCTCTCCAGCGCCTCGAAGTAGGGCTCGACGAGCGGCTCCAGCAGGGCGACGTCGTGCACCCCGCCGAACCCGGCGATCGTCGAGGTCTGCAGGGTGTTGCTCAGGGAGTCGGACTCCACGACGGCCGCCCACGCGGCGGCCTTGGCCTGCGCCGTCGGGATCGCGGCCCGGGCCGCGGCTGCGGCCCGCTCACCGGAGGCGGTGGCGTCCCGCTCCAGCTCTGCGCCGATCTGGGCGTCGCCGGCGCGCCCACCCGCCACCAGCGCGATCAGCAGGTCCCACCTCAGGTCGGTGTCGACGCTCAGCCCGGCCAGGGGTGCGGTCTCCTCGAGGAAGCCCGAGACGGCGTCGAGCTGGGCCGTGGTGGCCGCCCGTGCGGCGTACGCCTTGACCAGCTGCAGCTGCGCGTCGCTGCCCGCCGGGGCGGCTCCGGCCAGCTCCCGGAGCCGGTCCGCCGCCGCTGCCGACGTCGCCTCACGGTGCTCCGGGGCGACGTACAGGGCGATCGCGGTCGTGAGCTGGCGCAACAGCACCAGCACCACCGACGAGTCCGTCTCGTGGGCGATGTTGCCGAGCACGAGGTCGATGAACCGGTGCGCGGCCCACTCGCCGTCGCGGGTCATGTCCCATGCGGCCCCCCACACCAGCGTGCGCGGCAGGGAGTCGGTGAACGCGTGCAGGTGCTCGGTCGCGACGGTGAGGGAGTCCGCGTCCAGCCGGACCTTGGCGTAGGCGAGGTCGTCGTCGTTGACCAGCACCAGTGACGGGCGGCTCCGGCCGAGCATCTCCGGCACCGAGGTGCGAGCACCGTTGATGTCCAGCTCGGCGCGGACCACCCGGTCGAGCCGCGCCTTGCCGTCCGGCCCGGCGACGACGTCGTACCCGCTGACGGCGAGCCGGTGCGGCCGCTGCACGGGGTGCTCCGCCGGCACCTCCTGCAGCACCTCGAACGCGGTGATGATGTCGTGGGCGTCGGTCTCCATGTGCGGACGCAGCAGGGTGACGCCGGCGCGCTCCAACCAGAGCGCCGACCAGGCCTGCAGGTCGCGCCCGCTGGTCCGTTCGAGCTCGACGAGCAGGTCGCGCAGCTCGGTGTTCCCCCAGGCATGGCGGGCGAAGTAGGCCCGGACGCCGGCGAAGAACTCCTCCTGACCCACCCAGGACACCAGCTGCTTGAGCACTGAGGCGCCCTTGGCGTAGGTGATCCCGTCGAAGTTGACCTCGACGTCCTCCAGGTCGCGGATGTCGGCGACGATCGGGTGCGTCGACGGCAGCTGGTCCTGCTTGTAGGCCCAGGACTTCTCCATCGAGGAGAAGGTGGTCCAGGCGCTGGTCCAGCGGGTCGTCTCGGCGGTTGCCAGGGTTGACACGTACTCGGCGAACGACTCGTTCAGCCACAGGTCGTCCCACCAGCGCATGGTCACCAGGTCGCCGAACCACATGTGCGCCAGCTCGTGCAGGATCGTCGCCGCGCGGCGCTCGACGGTCGCCTCCGCCACCTTGGACCGGAAGACGTAGCTCTCCAGGAAGGTCACCGCGCCGGCGTTCTCCATGGCTCCCGCGTTGAACTCGGGCACGAAGATCTGGTCGTACTTGGCGAACGGGTACGCCGCCCCGAACAGGTCCTCGTAGAACGTGAAGCCGGCTCGCGTGATGTCGACGATGTTGTCGGCGTCCAGGTGCTCGGCCAGCGAGGCCCGGCAGAGCACGCCGAGCGGGATCGTCCGCCCGTCGCTGCTGGTCAGCGTGGACGTCTCGCGGTGGTACGGGCCGGCGATCACGGCTGTCACGTAGCTCGCCAGGCGCGGTGTCGGCTCGAAGGACCACGTCGCGGCGCCGGCGTCCTGCCCGCCGTTGCGGTTGACGCCGCCGGGGACGGCGACCGGGGCCGGCGTGGGGGAGTTGGAGATCACGGTCCAGTGCGCCGGGGCCGTCACTGTGAAGCGGAAGGCCGCCTTCAGGTCAGGCTGCTCGAACACCGCGAACACGCGTCTGGAGTCGGCGACCTCGAACTGGGAGTACAGGTACACCTCGCCGTCCACCGGGTCGACGAACCTGTGCAGACCCTCACCGGTGGTCATGTACGCGCCGTCCGCCACGACGCGCAGCTCGTTGTGCTCCGCGAGGTCGGCAAGGGAGATCCGGGAGTCGGCGACCACACGGGCGACGTCCAGCTCTCGGCCGTTGAGCTCGACGGTGTGCACGCGGGGGGCGATCAGGTCGATGAAGGTGCCCGCACCCGGTGTCGCGTCGAACCGCACCACCGTGGTGGACGCGAACGTGTCCGGTCCGGTCGTCAGGTCGAGCACGACGTCGTAGGACTCGACCTGGACGACGGCCGCGCGGCCGTGCGCCTCGGCGCGCGTCAGGTTCTCTGCGGGCACGGAAAGGCTCCCTCGCGATCGGCGATGTCTCCGCGATCCTGCCACGTCACGGCACCAGGGCGTCCCCGGCCGACCGCGACATCGCGTCACCCGTTCCGTCGTGTCATGCTGCGGGTGGTCGGGCGAGGAGGAGAACAGATGGCAGGTCGTGGGGAGCTCCCACAGGCACGCCGTCCGGGTGCACTCGCCGCGTTGGGGCCACGTATGACCACCTTCCTGGTGGTCGACGGGATCCTGCTCCTCACCTTCCTGGTCCTGATGGTGATGCAGGTGGTGAACAACCCGCCGACGCCGAGGGCCGAGCCGGCAGCGCCGTCGTCGGCGTCGACGTCCGAGCCCGAGTCGACGCCCGAACAGACCGCACCGACCACCCCGGCCGACAACCAGGCACTGGCGGAGTTCGTGCTTCCCAGTCGCAACATCTGGTGCTCGATGACGGAGACGTCCGCAACCTGCACCATCGGTCAGTTCAGCTATGCCGCCCCGACGCCCACCACCGCGTGCACCGGAACCGTCGGGTCGGTGTTCTCGGTCACCGCGGCGGAGGGGGCCACCCTGCCCTGCGTCGACGCCGTGCCACCTCGTCCGGCGGGCGCGACCGTGCTCGAGTACGGCCAGGCCTCCACGATCGGCGAGATGACCTGCTCCGCCTCGCGGAACGGCGCCACCTGCCGGCACAACCCGACCGGCGCGGGCTTCTCCGTCGCGAAGGCGGGCTACACGATCCTGTGACCGTCGGCGCCGGGCGCCGGAGCTGAGCCGCGGGTCACCAGATCCGCACGCGCTCCCGCGGCGGCAGGTACAGGGCATCGCCCGGCTGGACGTCGAACGTGCGATAGAACTCGGCCAGGTTGCGCAGCACACCGTTGCAGCGGAACTCGTTCGGGGAGTGCGGGTCGGTCGCCAGCCGGCGGATGACCTCCTCGTCGCGCCCCTTGGCCTGCCACACCTGCGCCCAGCCGAGGAACAGCCGCTGCGCCCCGGTGAGGCCGTCGATCACCGGTGCCTCGGCCAGCGGCCGCCGCAGGGCGATCCGGTAGGCCCTCAGGGCGATCGACAGACCGCCGAGGTCGCCGATGTTCTCCCCGATCGTCAGGTCGCCGTTGAGATGGTGCGAGCCGCCCAGCTGCACCGGAGAGAACGTCGCGTACTGGCTGACCAGGGCGCCGGTCCGCCGTTCGAACTCGTCGCGGTCGGACTCGGTCCACCAGTCCTCGAGGCGGCCGGCACCGTCGTACTTGGAGCCCTGGTCGTCGAAGCCGTGCCCGATCTCGTGTCCGATCACCGCACCGATCCCGCCGTAGTTGACGGCGTCCTCCGCCTCGGGGTCGAAGAACGGCGGCTGCAGGATGGCGGCGGGGAAGACGATCTCGTTCATCCCCGGGTTGTAGTAGGCGTTGACCGTCTGGGGGGTCATGAACCACTCGTCGCGGTCGACCGGCCGGCCGATCTTGCGCAGCTCGCGGTCGTGCTCGTAGGCGTAGGAACGACGCACGTTGCCGACCAGGTCGTCGGCGCGGACGGCGAGCCCGTGGTAGGACTTCCAGCGCTCCGGGTAGCCGATCTTCGCACCGAACGCGTCGAGCTTGGCCAGGGCCTTCGCCTTCGTCTCCTCGCCGAGCCAGTCCAGCGCGGTGATCGACTCGCGGTACGCCGCGATCAGCGTGTCGACCAGCTCGACCATCCGGTCCTTGTACGCGGGCGGGAAGTGCCGGGAGACGTAGACCTGCCCGACGGCCTCGCCCAGGGCGCCCTCGACGAGCGAGACGCCGCGCTTCCACCTGTCGCGGAGCTCGGTCGCCCCGGTGAGGGTGCGCCCGTAGAAGTCGAAGTTCGCCAGCACGACGGCGTCGGGCAGGTACGGGGCGCGGGCGGACACCAGGTGGTACCGCAGCCAGGCCCGCCACTGCTCGACCGGCAGCGAGGCCCAGGCGCGCGCGAAGCCGACCGCGAAGTCCGGCTCGCGGACCACGAGCTGGTCGAAGGCGCCGTCGGGGGTGCCGAGGGCCGTGGCCCAGGCGTGCCAGTCGAACTCCGGTGCGCGTGCGGCCAGCTCGGCGAGGGTCATCGGGTTGTAGGTGAGGTCCGCGTCGCGGTCCCGGACGACGTCCCAGTGGTGGGCGGCCAGACGGGTCTCCAGGTCGACCACGAGGTCCGCCGCGGCGGCGGCGGCAGCCTCGGCGAGCCCGGAGAGGGCGAGCATCCGCGCGACGTGCGGGCGGTACTGCTCGCGCACCGCCGCGTACGTGTCCTCGCGGTAGTACGCCTCGTCCGGCAGCCCCAGGCCTCCCTGGTGCAGGAAGACCACGTACCGGTCAGGGTCCTTCGCGTCGTTGTCCACCCAGAACCCGACGGCGCCCGCGCCGCCGGTGCGCTGCAGCTCACCCAGCACGGTGACGAGCTCCACCCGGTCGGCGGCGGCGTCGATCCGCTCGAGCTCGGAGCGGATCGGGTCAAGGCCGAGCGCCGCCACCCGTTCGGTGTCCATGAACGAGGCGTAGAGCGCGCCGACCTGGGCAGCTGGCGTGCCGCCGTCCGCGGAAGTGTGCTCACCGAGCTCGGTGATGATGGCCCGGACATGCTCCTCGGTCTGGTCGTGCAGCAGGCGGAACGCGCCGTCCATGGCGCGGTCGGCGGGGATCTCGTGCTCGGCCAGCCAACGTCCGTTCACGTGCCGGAACAGGTCGTCCTGTGGCCGGACGGCCGGGTCGAGGCTGGACGTGTCGATGCCGCTGCGCAGCCCGGTCCGGGCGGGGGATGTCGTCATCGGGACAGGTTACGGGCTCGGTTCAACTGATCCGCACCCCGGTGACCAGGACGCGGTCCGGACCCAGCCTGCGCTCCGGCCCGATCACCGCCAGGTGGCCGGTGAGCCGCAGGTCCGTCGACGACGCACCCACCGACAGGGCCGCGCGGTGCGGCGCGACCGTCCAGCGCCGGTCGACGCCGACCCAGGCGAGGCGGTCGGCGTGCACGGTCCAGGTGACGTCGGTCGACTCGCCCGGCTCCAGCGGCACCCGGGCGTAGCCGAGGAGGGCGATCTCCGGTCGGGTGACCGGTGCGACGACGTCGTGCAGGTAGAGCTGAGCCACCTCCGCGCCGGCGGTACCGCCGGTGTTGGTCACCCGCACGGTCACCTCGGCGGTGCCGTCGGTGGCGATCGTGTCCGCGCTCAGCCGCAGGTCGGTGTGGCTGAAGGTGGTGTACGTGAGGCCGTGGCCGAACCCGAAGACGGCGGTCGGGTCGAGGTTCGTCACGGCGGCCTTCCCGGCGAGCCGGACGTGCCGGTAGGTCATCGGCTGCATCCCGGCGGACCGGGGGAAGGACAAGGTGCTGCGACCCGACGGGTTGATCCGGCCGCTCAGCACCCCGGCGACGGCCGCGGCGCCGTCCTGCCCGGGGAACCATGCCTGCACGATGGCGGCGCAGGTCGACACGGCCCAGTCCAGGGCATACGGCCGGCCGCTGACCAGGACGAGGACCACCGGGGTGCCCGTGCCCAGCACGGCCTCGGCCAGCGCCCGCTGCTCGCCGGGCAGCTCGAGGGAGTCGACGTCGCAGCCCTCACCGACCGTCCCGCGCCCGAAGAGCCCGGAACGGTCGCCCATCACCAGGACGGCGATGTCGGCGGCGGCGGCGGCGGCAGTGGCTTCCGCGAAGCCGTCGCGCCCCGGTTCCCGGACGTCGCAGCCGACGGCGTGCCGGACCGTCGCGTCGGGCAGCTCGGCGCGCAACGCGTCGAGCACCGTCGGCAGGACCAGGCCCGGCTCGACCTCGGGGTGGTGCACCTCGACGTGGTTGGTGAACGAGTAGTCGCCGAGCAGGGCGGCGCCGCTGTTGGCGTTGGGCCCGATCACGGCGATCTGCCGCGGAGCGACCAGGGGAAGCGTGCCGTCGTTGGCGAGCAGGATCACCGACTCCTCGGCGACCCGGCGGGCGAGTGCGGCGTGCGCCGGCGGGTTGAGGTCGATCGGCCCGTCGGGGAGGTCGCCGGGCTCGTCGAGCAGGCCGAGGTCCGCCTTGAGCTGCAGGACCCGGCGCACGGACCGGTCGATCGCGGCCGCGACCTCCGGGGTCACATCGGTGTCAAGGGCCGGGTAGCAGTCGGCGTTCGGCAGCTCGACGTCGACCCCGGCGAGCAGGGCGCGCTCGGCGGAGGCGCGCTTCCCGTCGCTCACCGCGTGCAGGGTCTGCAGGAAGTTCACGCCGAAGTAGTCGGCGACGACCGTCCCGGAGAACCCCCAATCGTCGCGGAGCAGGTCGGTCAGGATCGCCCGGTCCCCGTGCACCGGCACCTGGTCGATCTCGGAGTAGGAAGGCATGACGGCGCGGGCACCGCCCTCGCGCAGCGCAACCTCGAAGGGGTAGAGCAGCACCTCGGCGAGCTCCCGTTGCCCCATGTGCACGGGCCCGAGGTTGCGGCCACCCTGGGAGGCGGAATAGCCGACGAAGTGCTTGAGGGTGGCGACGATGCCGCCGCTCTCCAGACCCCTGACGAACGCGGCACCGAGAGTCCCGACCAGGTACGGATCCTCGCCGAAGCACTCCTCGACACGGCCCCATCGAGCGTCCTGGACCACGTCGAGCAGCGGGGCGAGGCCCTGGTGCACCTCGAGCGCGCGCATCGACTCCGCGATGGCGGCACCGACCTGCTCGATCAGCCAGGGGTCCCAGGTGGCGCCGTAGGCCGGCGGGGACGGGAACGTGGTCGCGCCCCAGGTGGCCACGCCGGTCAGGCACTCCTCGTGGGCGATCGCGCCGACGCCGGTCTGCGCGCGAAGGTCCGACTGCATCCGCCGGAGGGCGGCGCGCCCTTCCATCGGGTCAAGCGGCCGGGTGCCGTACAGCCGGGTCAGGTGCCCGAGCCCGCTCGCGGCCAGCGTCTCCCAGTCGGGGCTCGTCGGCATGTTCTCGTTCTGGGCCGGAGCGACAGCACCGGTCGCGGCGTCGATCCCGATCCAGGCGCCAACCAGCTGAGCGAGCTTCTGGCTCGGCGACATCCGGGCGAGCAAGGAGTCCACGCGGGTCTGTGCACTCGTCGTGAGGGCCATCGGCGTTGCCTTCCACCTGCGGCACGTTGCCGCCATCGTGTGCGGATGGGGCGGCCGCGGTGCCTTGGTGCATCGGCGGTAACCCCGTGTGCAGCCCCGGAGAGAGCGCTCTCTGGGGTGCCTCACCCAGACGATACGGGACGGCGGGACGTCGCCGCTACGACCAGATTCCGCCGCGTCGGGCCGACGGTCACGCCGCCCGTTGTTCGGGCTGGCACCGGAGAGAGCGCTTTCTGTCAGTCGCCCAGATGGCCACCTGGGCGCGCCGACATCTGCCACGATAGGCGGGTGCAGCAGGTGCAGACGGCGCGCCATGGCGCGGTGACGCTCGAGCATGTCGCCGCTGCCGCCGGGGTCTCCCGGGCGACCGCGTCCCGCGTGCTGAACGGCGTGCCGACGGTCCGGTCGGCGTCCGTCGACGCGGTCCGCCGCGCCGTCGCCGAGCTCGGTTACCGGCCCAACCCGGCAGCGCGGTCGCTCGCCCGCGGGCGGCACGACTCGATCGGTCTGGTCCTGACCGAGCGCGACCTCGCCGAGCTGCCGCACTCGTTCTTCGCCCAGCCGCTGCGGGGTGCGACGGCCGCCGTGGCGCGGCACTCGATCCAGCTTGTCCTGCTGCTCGCCGGCCAGCCGGACGACGACGCAGCCCTGCGCCGCTACCTCGACGGCAGCCACGTCGACGGCGCCCTGGTGATCCTCGAGGCGCACAGCACGCACCTGCCCGGGCTGCTCGTGGACACGGCCGTCCCGGTGGTGTATCTGGGCCGGCCCGTCGACTCCGACCCGCGCGTGCACTCCTACGTCGACGTCGACAACTACGGCGGAGCCAGGCTGGCCACCGAGGAGCTGGTCGCCGCCGGCCGGCGCATGATCGGGACCATTGCGGGGCCACCGGACATGGGTGTCGCGGTGGACCGCCTCGCGGGCTGGCGCGACGTGCTGGTCGAGCACGGGATGTCGGTCCCGCAGGCGGCCTACGCCGACTTCAGCGCCGACGGCGGCGCCAACGCGATGGCCCGCCTGCTGGCCGCCCAGCCGGACCTCGACGGAGTATTCGTGGCATCCGACCTGATGGCCACCGGGGCGTTGAAGGTGCTCGCCGCCAGCGGGCGCCGAGTCCCCGCCGACGTCTCGGTGGTCGGCTACGACGACTCCATCCTCGCGACGACGGCCAGCCCACCGCTGACGTCTGTCCGGCAGCCGCTGGAGGAGATGGGCCAGCTCATGGTGGATGTCCTGCTCGACCGGATCGCCGACCCGGGCGCCCCACCGGTCCAGCGCATCCTGCCGACGCAGCTCACCCGGCGCGAGTCCGTGTGACGGACGTCGCCCGCTGAGGCAGGATGGGCGCATGCGGATCCACATCGCCGCCGACCACGCGGGTTTCGAGCTCAAGGTGCACCTGATGGAGCATCTCCGGGCGGCGGGGCACGACGTCGTCGACCATGGCGCCCTGGCCTACGAACCCGACGACGACTACCCGGCCGTGTGCATCGCGGCAGGCGAGGCGGTGGTCGCAGAACCAGGCAGCATCGCACTGGTGATCGGTGGCTCCGGCAACGGTGAGCAGATCGCCGCGAACAAGGTGCGGGGCGTCCGGGCCGCGCTGGCCTGGAACCCGACGACCGCCGTCCTGGCCCGCGCGCACAACGACGCGAACGCGCTGGCCATCGGGGCGCGCCAGCACTCCGTCGACGACGCGACGGCCATCGTCGAGGCGTTCCTTGCCGAGCCGTTCAGCGGCGACGCGCGCCACCAGCGGCGGATCGACCAGGTCGCCGCGTACGAGAACCGGCGCTGAGGCTCACCAGATCCACGAGCAGACCGGCAGCACCGGCCAGCCGAACGCGACGGCCGCCTGCCGCAGAGCGCCGGGTGTGTGCTCGGTGACCAGCCCGGCACCCGCCAGCGCGGCGAGTGAGACGCCGCCGAGGTAGGCCGAGCCCAGCTCGCGCACGTCGATGCTCAGGTCGGCGGACGCGTCCGCGCGAGTGACCTGCGCCCCGTCGGCACCGCCGACCAGGCGCCATCGACCGGCGTTGGCCGGCAGGCGCTCGTCCGTGACCTCGAGCACCACGTCCACCGGAGCGGCGTAGCGGCGGGCGGCCAGGGCGGTCGGGACGTCCAGCAGACGGATCCACAGGTTGTCCGAGATCCGCGGCTGCGCGGCGCGCGGGTCCACCAGCAGGAACCACAGCGGGTCGTCAAGGGCCAGCAGCCAGGTCTCGACGGTCGCCATCAGGTCCAGGTCCAGCAGCACGCCCCACAGCGCCCTAGCGGTCGCGGCGTCCTGCGCGACGGCCTCCCGGACGTTGACGATGCCGCGCGGTCCGGCGTCCTGCCAGGAGCTCTTGCGCCGGAACAGGGCGTAGCCGAGCGCGGTCTCGTCCGCGGCGGACACCACGGCGATCCGCATCGACTCCGCACCGTCCCGCCAGTACTCCGGGTCGGACACGTAGGCGGCGAGCTGTTCGGGGGTGTGCCGGGTGACCCAGCCGGGCCGATCCACCCGTCCGTGCACCGTCTGCATGAGGGGTCCGTGCCGGTCGGGGTCGAGGCGCTCGAGCCGCACCCGGAGCCGGTCGGCGCCGGGGACGTCCCGCAGCGTGGCGCCGCTGGGAATC
>Ga0209386_1001083_pt1 | contig 11734 bp, 12 predicted proteins | sample NGEPertwo_FD_184510 | JGI IMG/M metagenome (GOLD analysis project Ga0209386, IMG submission 184510) | Arctic peat soil microbial communities from the Barrow Environmental Observatory site, Barrow, Alaska, USA - NGEE Permafrost154B-two... | ecosystem: Environmental > Terrestrial > Soil > Wetlands... | reverse complement strand
TAGGAGAGGAATTTCAGCAGCGGATTGATTTTCTTTTCTTTAATCTCGTTCGGTCCATATTGTGTCAGCCGTTTCTGTGCCTCAGCTTGACTAAGACCATCCGGGGACGAGCCCAATTTTACCTGCAATTCCGGCATAGGCATGGATTTCAAATCGTCATTCGCCTTAGGTTTCGATTCCGACTTTGATTCGGAAGCCTTAGGCTGGTCGGTATTATCTTTCATAATAACCTCCATTCCGGCTGTCGCCGGCACAAATAGGAATGAAAGAATTGCGCCGACAGAACCTAAAAATACTTGAATTTAACTTGTACTTACGTTATTATAATCTTACCTAAATAATGGTTTTTACGCTGTCTCCCGGTACTACAAAATTTACGTTAGCTATAGGCGTATACTTTGAGTATGCAGGTGTTCGACAGCAAATTGATTTAGTTCTAAGTTGTTGTTGAGGTATTATAGCTAACCTTCGTTATATTTTTTTGCCAGCCCTGTTTTAGGGCTTTTTGACGTGCCATGCAACGCAAAATCCTTTCTTTCACGCTAGTATCCTTTCAGTTCTTGCCAGGCTGCAGGTTCGCTATTAGCGAGTTATTTGTTCTCTTGCTCATTTTCTTTCCCATCGCGGTTAAACATTAAACATCGCTACGCTTCTATCAGTCACTTTCACACATCAGCAACTTCGGCGTATAAATCTACCCAAGCAATTTTTCAAAGAGAGTGCTTCTTGGGAACTGGTTCTTCCACCCAGTAGCCTTGGCGATTGTAATATTGATACAGTTCGATCTCATATTCCCGAGTTAGCAAGGTGTCCTCGGTGTATTCTGGTGACTGCTTAATAGTCTCGCGGAGAAGATTGATGAATACTTTCGACTCGTTCCAGTTAATGCGCTCAATCCATTGTGGTGAAACGAGAACCTTCTTCCCCGGCCACCAGTTCTTCGTATCGATGATTAGATAACGAATCGCCCACGTCTCGTCATCAATGATAAAATCTTCGATGTGCCCAATCTCGCCGTCTACGGCTTGGAGGTTATAGCCACTCACCTTATGAGTGCTACGCAAATGGGGATCCCACGCTTTCTCATCTGGGGTGGATTCTCTCAACTTTTGGGAATCGCGAACAAGGTTGCGATAAGATCCCCACATGTACGCGCCGCCCCAATACATCGGAAATTCATAATACTTGAAGTAGTCCTCCTCAAATTGTTGTGAGATAGTCTCATCGCTGTCTAATGATGGACTATTCTCAATCTGCTTTCTGGTCAAATTAATGGCAATGAATCGCTCTTCATTATTCACGGCGACCATCGCATATGGGGAGATCAACACCTGTTTACCCGTAAGCCAGTTTCCTGTGTCAGCGACCAGATAACGAATCGTCCAGTAGTAATCATCGAAATAGAATTCTTTAACCTTCCCTATTTCCGGCTTAATCAAATAGAGTGAAGTGAACCGATTAAGTTCATCGTAGTAGTATTCTCTGGCCTTCCCTATTTCATCTTCGAAGCTGTGCAATTTATAACCCTTTAGTGTCTTGGCTTTGTTTAACATACTAGTCATCCTTTCGTTCTTCGAATTGTTTTAAACAGTCTCTTACTTTAAATAAAGTAGTTATTTGGCTTTGATCAATTCTTCTAACGTTGCAATCATAGGAAACATCACAGCGGCTGTTCCTGAAGCCGAAGCACGCCAGATAGCCCGCAGCTGGACCTGGAAAATCTCAGGTCTGCGCAAACACAGTCGTATGTCTCTGACACCCAAGAAGGGGTATAATACTTTTCAATCCGCTTAGAGTTCCCTTGCCAATTGATATGCGTCCCAGATAGCATACATAATATTGTGCACATTACGGGAATCGCCCACATTGTAAACTACCTTGTTGGAGGAAGTCATGGAGTCGTACAATCCACGATTAGAGTGATAGCCTATTGCCACCATAATCACCCAGCTGGGTTCCCTTTTCGAGAAGTGTCACTTTATGCCCACGGATCGCACAGACTCTTGCCGCTTCCATACCTGCCAGACCACCGCCGACAATTAGGACGTTTTTTATGACGATAGCCGGAGTGATCGCCATTGGTCGCTCTCTACCACAGGCTGGATTAACAGCACAGGAAATCGGCAAACCATGCGCAAGCCTGTCCAAACAACCCTGATGGCAAGAAAGACACGGGCGGATATCCTCCAGCTTTTCAGTCTTGATTTTTTCGGGAAGGTAAGGATCTGCAAGCAATGGCCTACCGTAACCGACGATATCGCAGCACGTACCCAAGGCTTCACAGGCCATTTGAGGGTCGTCCATTCTGCCTGCAAGTATGATCGGTACCTGAACGTTTTCCTTCAATAGTTTCCCGAAGTCACGATACATTCCTTTTTGGAAATACATGGGCGAGGGGCTCAAAAAGTTTTTGATACCTAATAGACATTCCAGTCACTCCTTTTAGAATTCAAGAATACCTAATCCAATCGCTTCTTTAAATGAAGGAATTAACAATAAAACTATCATAACAATACGATGATCAGCGGCCCCAGGACCGTAAGTAAAATATTACCGACGGCATATTCCGGCGTGTAGCTTAAGGCAAAAACACTGCTACCCGTCTCATCGGTGATAGCATTTAGGGCGGCAGTGACGGTCCCAGCTCCACATTGTCCGCCAATAATATCGATGGCATCCAGCTTAAAAACGTATTTTCCAAAATAAAGAGAAATAATATGGGGCACGATGGAGAGCACTGCCCCAATAATCAGAACAATTAATCCCATGGATTGCAATGCGACAACAAAGCTCGCCCCTGCGGTAATCCCAACCACTGCAATAAAGGTATTCAAACCCACACTCTTTAAAAACCAACGTGCAGATGATGGAATTTGGCCAATATTTGGATGGAGTGACTGATACCATCCAAAGAACAGACCTAGGAATAATGCACCGCCTCCGGCCCCCAGTGTGATGGGAATATTGAAAGCAGTCAACGTCACCATCCCCACCAGTAAACCAATGACAATGCCCGTAGACATATAAGTCACATCTGTATCAACACCTGTGTTTCGTGCATACCCAAATTCCTTAACGACTTTGTTCAGAACATTCATGGGCCCCACAAGGCGAATGGTATCCCCCTTCCTCATATCGTGGATGTCCTTCAAGGGATGTCCAGCCCGCAAAACAGATACGATTAAAATATTATTGGCACTGCAATCATCAATATGAGATTGCTGAAAAACCTTTGTGATCACGATATCCTGCCGTTGTAAAATAATATCGAGATATTTTTTTCCGCCGTTTCCTGAAGGTGGGTTTCTTCAAACTCAACCATACCCTGCAAATCACCAATGAGGGTGATGACATCCCCTTCTCTAAATTGGAAACCTGGGGATACTGCCACGTCTTGACCCTCTCGAAATATCTTTTCAAAGGTCAAGCGATAGTCGTATTTTTTTTCAATACTTGAAACGGATTTCCCAATATATTCAGAGCCTTCTCCAATACTAAAGGCCCGCATTTTTATCGTGCTGATAATCGTGTTCTCAGACGAATTATGTTTAAAGTTGATGCTTTCAACCTTTTTCTTGGTTGCTTCCATCAGATCTACACCCAGAAGCATCGGTGCGATATTCTTAAGGAAAACAACGACACCTACTGTCCCAAAAACATAGGTTAAGGCAAAGCCACGGCTACCTGTGTCTCCATGAGTTTTTGGGCAGCTTGATCCAGGCCTGAAAGGTTCAGAATCGCGGAAGACGATGTGCCGATGACTGCCGATTGGGTAAGTGCCCCCGCCACAATTCCTGCCCCTACGCCTGTGCTCACTTTAAAGACCTTAAACAATATCAGGGCAGTTGCCAGTGAACAAGCTGCAAAAAAGACGGAATGGATGATCATCTTGATCCCCGACTTCTTCAAGCTGTCAATGAAAGCTGGTCCGACCTCATAGCCGATGACAAAAATGAAAAGACTGAAGAAAATAGTTTTGATAACTGGTGAGATATCAAATGTCCCCGCCTGCCCAATGATCAGCCCAATGATCAATGTTCCCACCGTTGCGCCCAGGCCAAAGGACTTTACCCTTAATTTTCCAAGATAATAACCCAGGGCCAGACAAATGAAAATAGAAAGCGCTACATTGTTGATCAAAAATTCACTCAATAACTTTAGCATATTAATCATCATCATCCTCTTCCAATGATGACTTCATTTTAGCATCATATTCTTTGAGCAATTCTTTAATCCGTCTGGCAATTTTGGGGTAAGCATGGTCGGGTAGGTTCGCTTGTGATACCCGCAAGGTTCCCGGAATGGCAGCAAACCCCATCCCTTCCATAAGGACCACACCTTCATCCTTGGCAAGATTCAACAAAAAATCGATCTCCTCAAAATTTTCTCGAATATATGTCGCCAAGTTCTTACCATACAAACGCTCCGCGATATTATAAATATCAATGAGCGCATAGTACTTCGCATTTTCACGGGTGTTATCCTCTTTAATGCCCAATCCTTCATAAAGACTATGATACCGTCGAGCCACAATTTTCTTAGTGGATTCAATATAATCATCACAATCACTGCAGACTAGATGAGTCAGAGAGAATAACGCCATCATTGCCTGCTGAGGCGTCGACAATCCAGAGGTATGATAAAGGCCAATGGAACGGCTATCCGCGGCTATCCGCGGCTATCCGCGGTTAGTCGCTCGATAAAAGGAAATGAACGTGGTTCCATGGTCACAATGCTATAATCCTCATCAAGCGCCTTTAATTTTTCTTCGGGCAAACGGGCAATCAAATCATCAAACACATTCTCCTTGTTCATAGCGATGCAACCAACGCGCCAGCCCGTGGTACCATAGAGTTTAGAGTATGAATACACAAGCAAGGTATTATATGGTGCAACCGCATAAACTGTTTGAAAGCCCTCAACGAAAGTTCCATACACATCATCCGTGATGATAATCAAATCACGGCGTTTTTCGCAGATTTCTTTAATCCGTTTTAGAAGCCTGCTATCCAATGCCCGTGATGCCGGGTTGGAAGGATTCACTAGAAAGAATGCTTTAATGCTTTCGTCCTCCAGAACATCCAGTGCACCCAGTGGAATCTCCCAATTGTTATCTTCATGCGCCGCCAGTTCCACCTCAACCATTTCATAATTCGTCAACTTCGGAATCTGTAAATAAGGGGTGAAGATGGGTGTGTTAATGGCAATCCGGTCTCCCTCTTTGATCAAGCCATTCTTTTTAAGGGAATTAAAGATATAACAAATGGCTGCCGTCCCCCCCTTCTGTCGGAAAGACCTGGGTGGATTCAGCTAAAGAAACACCCTTATAAAGGGTGTCTTGCAGATAAGCATTGATGATCTTTTCTATGTTAACCAGGCAACGGGATGGTACAGGATAGTTGTTTCCGATGATGGCGTCCGTAAACTCCTTCACCAAGGCGTCCCGATCAATGCCCAGTACATCAACTGCATAGTCTATGAAAACCTTAATGAAAACGTCTTCCTTCTGGCTGAGATCCAAACTATCATCCAATCTGCCAGCGATTCTATCTAGTGTGGTGTATCCTGCCAGATTGCCTTCAAGCATGGTGCGTTCAGACTCCTTCACCCCAAACGCTATAAATCGCGCAAAAGCCAGCCGTGCCTGGGTATTAATCCAATTCGGATTGCCACGTCCTGCATTCAGAAAACTATTATGATTTTCATTGTTTTTTGCCAACTTCAGCATCTTTGATGCAATTTCAAACGCCCCTAGTTGTTCCAAATCTTTTTCATATTGATTCGTATCCATATTAATCTCCTCTCCAATTGTGCTAATTATGATCATAACAAAGAAGAATGACATTCTCATGACATTCTTCTTTTATTAATCAGGTATTTTACAAGGTTCGGTCGGCACCGGAACCTCAGTTGTTTATCCTCTTACCACTCTTGGATTTTAACGTTCTTATTATCGTACCTGCTTGTTATCATCCATAAATTTGTTATATTCGTCTTGGGCTTTATCTTTACTGTAACCATATTTCGCTTGAAGAATACCAACACACAACCTTCGTTGGTTAAAGCGCCCTCCTCCTTGAAATGAGGTTAAACACCACTACAATTAAAGCAACTACGAGAAGGATATGAATTAATCCGCCCATTGTGTAGTTCAGCAAGTTCTACTTGCTGAGAGAAGAGGTACTGTACAGTATGTTTTTTTCTACTTCGAATGATAACAGAATAAAATGCCATTCTTATGACATTTTCAATTATGGTCGATATTGTTCATATTTTATTTAATTTTAATATAATAACTCACTAGCGTTGCATTAAATTAATCTGCTCTTGTCAAGAGAGTTATAAGGAAATTTTACTTAGTAAATATCGCCCTTATTTGGTACATACACCCAATTAGTTTTTCCTGGTCTGAGAAAGTCGACTACTATGTCCCCTCTGTCAAGACAAAGATTTTCAGTTTGTTAGTGAACCAGATGATACCAATTAAGATGTGCTAACCACAGCAACATTATGGAACCGGCAGTTATTTGCTGGGTAATTGGTCAGCGGAGTAAATCTTAGGATTACATGATCTGATCCGGTTAAGTGAATGTTTGCTCAAAATGAGCATCCCCTTCGGTGGCATGAGCCACTAATAACTATTAATAGCAATAAGAACCGTTCATTAGTAGTAGGGGTTGTGGAGAGTGTGAGTGTGGACAAGCTCTTTTAAGACAGACCCCAGATGGCTTGCCCAAGCGTTGTGGTCAACCCGTAGCGACCGAGCGGAGGGTTGTCCTCAATGCGTCACTATCCACAATTCAACGGTAGATTCTGTAACTTCACACTCAAGGGGGTTCAGTTCAGACCGTGGCTCAACTTGAGCATATCGCTTGCTCTCTAAGAGAGTATTATTCAGTTAAGCGGCTTTTCTTCCTAAGTAGACTTCTACTGGCGTCATGTAGTCATGTGTTTGATGTGGTCGTTCAGTATTGTATTCTTCGATGTATTCTCTGATTCCGGCTCTCAATGCTCTTGGAGTTAGATATTCATAAGGGTAGATTCGCTCAGTTTTCAGACTCCTGAACCATCGCTCTATGATAACATTGTCAACCCAACGGGCCTTGCCATCCATACTCTGTCGGATGTTTGCAGCTTTCAGATACATCATGTAACTGTCACTTGTAAACTGACTACCTTGGTCCGAATTGACGATGCCTGGCTTACCGTATCTGCTGATAGCGCCTTTAACCGCAGCTAAGACAGGCGCTGTGTCGAGAGTGTCGGATAGTTCCCATCCTATGATATACCGGCTGTACCAGTATGGAAAGTCGTTAACTATGGAAAGTAAGACAGTTTTTCGCTTTATTTACTGATGTTTTCCGTTGCCCGACTTTCCATATCATTTGGATGTTATTAGATTCTAAAGTTTTTTAGAAAATCCGTAAGTTCTTGTTTTTCTTTTTTATTAAATTGGCTTTTTGAATTTTCAAAAGGCATGCTACACTTCTCGATTGCTTTCCTCATGAATTCAGGGTTTGATTTCGCATAGAGTTCTGTTGTAATTACAGAAGAATGGCCTAGAAAATCTCTAATATAAACTAGATTTATGCCACTTAACAATAAATGGGTAGCCTTCGAATGGCGAACTACATGTGGGGATACAACCTTCTCAAAATATCCAGAATTTTTCTCCTTGGCAAGCGCTACGTATTTTTTAAGTATATAGGCAACACCAGGGCGGGTTAGTTTATTTCCACTTCTGTTAACAAATAAAGGCTGTTCCACCATGCCTCTTTCGATCTTATTGGATTTTAGATATGCCTTCATAATATTCGCTGTTTCAGGTGATACAGGAACAAGGCGCATTTTATTGCCTTTACCAGTTATCCTGACAGTTGCTCTTGCGTTGATTATTACATCTCCAACATTCAGATTAATTATTTCACTGACCCTGGTTCCCGTATCGTAAAGCAAAGCCAGCATGGCAAGGTCACGGATTCCTGCCTTTGTATGGACATTCGGTTCCTCAAGAAGCATCTTGATTTCTATGTCCTGCAGATGAACAGGAGGCTTGTTAACGCATTTCTTCATTGGAATGCCGAGCATGTCCCGACATAATGCAGCATGTTCAGGGGCTTCTGATTGTAAATATCTGAAGAAAGTGTGCAGAGCTGTAAGACGGAGGTTTCTTGTAGCAATACTGCAGTTACGGTCATTCTCAATCCATTCACAGAATTCCACCACAAGCGCCTTGCTCATTATAGAAAACGTCATTCTTTCTTGTCGTATGGAGTGGATTTCCATACAATAGCGGAAGAAAAGGATGAACGTATCACTGTAAGAAGCTATGGAATTAGGGCTAAGCCCTCTATGCAAAGTAATGTATTTCGTGAAAAATGTGGTCAGGTAATCCGGAAAGTCAATCTTCAAGCCACTGTACCTCCGGAATCATGCCCTTCGTTAGCATTCTACTGGACAAAGCGACCTCATCATATTTAAAGTATGGAAAGTCGAAGATACTTTTCGGTTTCCCGTATTCCTTTGTGCCCCAAATAAGCACTCAACACAGGCAGGGAACAATATATATCCACCCCTTCTGCCTGTAGTTTCTCCAATGAATGGACAGCTTGGGTATGTCTGAGGTCGTGCACTCTTGGATACAGGCCATTAGGAAGTTTATTTATTCCCGCACGTTCATAAATATGGATGATTGACCACCGCACGGATCCTCTGTTATATCTACCACCGTCAGGAGCCGGAAAGAAATACCCACCCTGGGGGTTGAATACCAACATCTTCATCACATATTTCCTACAAACACATACCATAGTTGAGGACATTGGGACAAATCTACTTTTATTATTTTTGGATTTATCGATATATAGCATACCTTTTTCCAAATCAACATCCTGAATTTTAAGACATAGTGCTTCTGATAGTCTAAGCCCACTGCTGTATAGCATTCGTAATAATACTGGGTAAACTATGGAGTATCCCGGGTACCTGGACAGTGTAGGCAAGTTATCCGATTCCTTGAATATATCAGTAATCTCTTCAGGACTAAAGATATACGGTACAAACGTACCACCCTCATTGTGTTGGTAATATTCTGGATAGATGTAAGCCTCAATTTCCATGTTGTTTAGGAACTGTGCAAACTGCCGCAGAAAGGTAATCCTTTTGGATTGAGTAGCATAAGTCTCATGTGGATGTTTTTTTGCAAGATCCTCAATCATCTTTTTTGTTAGAACTGGTTTTTCCAGCCTATAAGTATTTAAGCGTCGGTTAATAATTCGAAGTGTATACTCAGCAGAATCCTCATATTTTAATCCACATCCTCTTTTATAGTAAATGAAATCAAGAAACAACTTTTTGAAGGGACCTTTATCAAACAGAATTGGTCGCTTATTCTCTTTCATATGGCACCTCTAATGCTACCATACGGAGCTGTTCTGTATCCATCCATAAATAGCGAGTGGTTGTTTTTGTGCTACTATGGCCGAGTATTCCCGTGATGATCGGAAGCGGTGTTCCTGCTGACAGCAAGCTGGAAGAGAGGCTGTGCCTCATGGAATGCATCCCGTGATGCTTTCCTTCAGTGTTTATTGCAGATGCATCCATGTATTTATTCAATATACGGTAAAGGGATGATCCTGTACTAAAGGCATCATATGGAGCGAAGCATCGTTATTAGTGTGTGGTCTTCCATTTTTCAGGTAGTCTGCTAAAACATATTTGATTTCCTCTGTCATGGGAAGTTTCTGGTAATTACCTGTTTTACTCTGACAAAATACGATGGTATCATCATTCCAATGTATACTAGATATGGTAAGGCGGCATATGTCAATGGACCGTATCCCTAAACGGATAGCAATTAGGAGGATGGCATAATCCCTTTTTCCTTCGGCGCCGGTGCAGTCAACTGCCTGAAGAATTCTGTTTGTTTCTTCAGGAGTATAAAATGATGGCAAACGCTCGTCATCATTGCAGTGTACTCTTTGAATATAAGATGAGCATCCCTGCTTTGTAATCCCGGAATCCTCAGCATACCTCAGGAAATCTCTTAGAGTGAACTGAATGTTGCTTATTGCAATAGGAGCATACTTCTCTCTCAGAAAACGATAGAACCCAATGATATCTTTAAAACTCAAATCATATAACAGCTTGTTTGTCTCACATTTGTTTAGATACTCGAAAAATACTTTAATCCGTGAAACTTTAGTTCCAACTGTTCTTTCCCTTTGTCCCTTTTGAAACAGGTATGACTGATAATCGCTATATGCATTTCTGAACTGCAGCGGGATGTAAATCGGGACTGCCATGTATTTCCTAGAAGGGATATTACCACACATAATATCATGTAGAACTTTTATGGGTCGAAGCTTAGCCCGCTCTCCTTTTGTCAGGAATTCTGGGGAACATATACCTTCAGCGTCTTTTAAAAATTCCAATCCTAAAGCCAATGAAAAATGATCCTGATTCTTCTGATTTGCATAGTCAAGCAGATGTCTCCAGATTTGGTTGTAACGGTATAAGCTACTTGCGGAATATCCCTATTTTGAGATAAATTGCTTTGCCTGCCACACTAAATTACTTATTGGGACACAATGATTTTGGTTTTCCATAATGATAACCTCCTGTTAATGTTTTTTATTCACTATTAACAGGATGGGTAAAACTATGGAAAGTAAAACATTCAATTTAATTAGCAATTAGTGCCGTTCATAATCCAGCTTTCCATAGTTAAGAGCTTTCCATACTGGTACAGCCGGTATATCATAGGATGGGAACTATCCGACACTCTCGACACAGCGCCTGTCCTAACTGCGGTTAAGGGCGCTATCAACAGATACGGTAAGCCAGGCATCATCAATTCGGACCAGGGTAGCCAGTTTACAAGTGACAGTTACACGATGTATCTGAAAGCTGCAAACATCAGGCAGAGTATGGATGGCAAGGCCCGTTGGGTTGACAATGTTATCATAGAGCGATGGTTCAGGAGTCTGAAAACTGAGCGAATCTACCCTTATGAATATCTAACTCCGAGAGCATTGAGAGCCGGAATCAGAGAATACATCGAAGAATACAATACCGAACGACCACATCAAACACATGACTACATGACTCCAGTAGAAGTCTACTTAGGAAGAAAAGCCGCTTAACTGGATCAGTTCATGTAATTCTAAGATCTACTTTGCTAACGAACTACCCATCAAATATCAGTCGACTCCACAATGTGCTGTTGTCAGTACAATCTAATTGGGATTATCTGGTTCACTAACAAACTGAAAGTCTTTGTCTTGACAAAGGGGACATAGTACCCCTTAATGAGGATAAAGTGAAAATACTGGTATGAAGTTCTAATGAGTTTGAACTAATGATTAAAGAACTAGCAAAAAAATAAGTCACATTATGCGCTTTTGCTAGCATTTATTCGTCCCTAAGTCAGGAATAGGCCAAAACTTCAGTTAATATATAATTAGATCAGCAAAGTGCAGTAAAAGCTAAGTGAATAGGGGAGTAAATAATTATGTTTGAAAAAATAAGAAGTTCTATTGTATATAAATATATACGACAACTAATATTTAGATATAAAGAGGCTGATTTGCCCGCAATGAGTGCACAAATAACATACTACTTGATATTAGCTTTTTTCCCTTTTTTACTTTTCTTAATTAACCTGTTAAGCTTCACCCCTCTTTCGAGTGAATTATTAATTACTAACTTTAATACCTTTCTTCCTAATAATACT
>Ga0209386_1001082_pt1 | contig 11736 bp, 11 predicted proteins | sample NGEPertwo_FD_184510 | JGI IMG/M metagenome (GOLD analysis project Ga0209386, IMG submission 184510) | Arctic peat soil microbial communities from the Barrow Environmental Observatory site, Barrow, Alaska, USA - NGEE Permafrost154B-two... | ecosystem: Environmental > Terrestrial > Soil > Wetlands... | reverse complement strand
TGAAATAGCAATAGATTATGTTCAAATTTTAAGTGAAACAATTAGAGCAGGAATAAACTATTTAGCAAAAAGGAAAAAATCAAAATGGAACTTCTAATATGGTTAGGTGGAGTCAGTTGTATTCAGTTGTATTCAGTCTTTTAAGGAGTACTATTATCTAGGTTAAACTAAAATGAAAGGGGGAACATTAACGACTAACCTTAGAGAACTTTATGTATGTAGTATTTGTGGAAATGTAACCGGCCACACGCAATCACTAGAGTATGCCACTCCAGCCAACATCTATTATGCTCACGACGATGAAGATGGTCAGGTAGTATAACAAACATTCAAGTGGAGGAATACATCCTTTGAGCCACAGACTTCGACCCATTGCAGCATTCGATGTAGGGGCCCACGTCAAGCCGATCCCAGAGAAAAGGCGGTAAACACACTCTCCCCATAAGAGAAATAAGACTGATTGTGAAGAAAGGAGTTTATCTTAAATATTTCAAAATCGTGTCTTGACAAGCGGGGGCATTACAAATGGATCACCCCAAAATTTGTAATCAAATGAAATGCATCCCTTGTCGCTCAATTATGGGGACGTTTTGGAAAAGTCAAGTGATATGAGCCGTTTTTCGGCACATTAACAAACTATTTATCACTCGTGAATTTCCAGTTTGACTAAATAAAAAAGCAAATTCCTCCCACTAAAGTAGGAGGAATGCTATAAAGTTGGTTTAGGGAAACCCTTGTCCCAACTGCCTCGGCGAATGCCGAGAGTCTATAATAGCTAGAGGAGGTTAGTCATGAGAAGAACCGGTTTTTTTTCCACGGTTGTAGTTTCTTTAATTAGTGCTTTACTAGGCGGGGTAATGGCGGTGGCGCTGGTTCCATCTATCTACGGTAATATTCAACAGACGCCCACAAATCAAGTTGTTTTAAATGGTGCGGCAACAACTCCTACCATTAATACTGAAGGCATCACTAATTTTCCTGTTGCTCAGATTGCTAAGGCCACTGGGCCAGCGGTTGTCGGGATTGCCAATTTCCGGACTACTGGGGAAATGTTCGGTGGGGACGGTCTAACAGAAGTGGGAAGCGGGTCCGGCTTTATCATTGATGCGGAACATGGCTACATTGTCACGAACAACCATGTAGTTACGGGTGCAGAAAAAATTGTTGTGAGTCTGGCAGATGGCCGAAATTTGAACGCAAAACTAGTGGGCGCCGATAAACGTACGGATTTAGCAGTAATTCAGATAGCCGATACCAAAAACCTAACTGCTACGCAACAGGGAGATTCTTCAAAGCTCCAAGTAGGTGAACCGGTAGTGGCAATCGGAAACCCGGGAGGACAAGAGTTTGCTCGCTCAGTGACCACAGGTGTTATTTCGGCTACAAATCGGATTTTAGATCTTGAGGGAGAAGCAAGTTTCAACCTCATCCAAACGGATGCTGCCATTAACCCCGGAAACAGTGGCGGGCCACTTGTCAATTACCAAGGTCAAGTTATAGGAATTAATTCTGCAAAAAATCAGGAACCTGGCTTTGAAGGAATGGGGTTTGCTATCCCGATGTCTGACGCGTTGCCGACGATCAAACAACTGATAGAAAAAGGGTATGCTAGCCATCCGGGGCTTAATGTCCAGATAGATCCCAGGTATACGGCTGAATATGCTAGTCAAAAAGGGTGGCCTGCTGGCGCATATGTTGCCAATGCCACGCTAGGTGGACCGGCTGAAAAAGCAGGAATTCGTGCTAAGGATGTCTTGACGAAGGTTAATGGTAAAGAGATTAAGAACTCTCTGGAATTAACTCATGAGTTGTTCAAGTATAAGCCGGGTGACACGATTACTGTCACCGTGTTCCGGGATGATAAGACTGTGGACGTTTCAGTGACGCTGGTGGAAATCAAGTCGCAATAAGATCATCTGAAACAGAAAAGCATGAAAAAGCATGTAACTTAGTTTGGGTAAACTAAGTTACATGCTTTCTTTTTATTTCATTTAAGCTCGCTAGAGAATTGCAGAAATGCAGAAGTGGGAACGTGGGGGACGGTTCCATCTGTTCCAACTATGTGATATTATGGGCTAAAGTAGCAAATATACATCTTAAGGTGGTAAGCAAATGAGCAGACAGTCGAGAGTTAAAGGGGAAGATGCAGTTTACCATGTGATACAAAGGGGTAATGAACGCAAGGATATTTTTCGTGGAGATCATGATAAACAACGATATTTGGAGATATTGAAGTTGCAACAGGAAAAGCATGCGGTAAAGTTATATGCTTATTGTTTGATGGACAACCATGCCCACCTACTTGTAGATGCCAACGGAGCAGATATCTCAACGTTTATGAAGGGATTAAGCGTAAGCTATGTGTACTACTTTAACAAAAGATATGGGCGTTGTGGACATTTATTTCAAGATAGATTTAGAAGTGAACTGGTAAATAGTGACCCATATTTCATACAAGTCGGTAAATACATACACCGTAACCCAGTGAAGGCTAAGATGGTAAAGGAGGCAGGTGATTACAGTTGGAGCAGCTACGGAATTTACATGGGAGAAGAAGATGTCATGCATTTGCTGGATACCAGCAAAATCTTGGATAGTATCTCTACTAATCGGGTTAGAGCAATAGAAATGTATAGAGAACTAGTAGGATTTGAAGATCAAAAGGACTTATTCTTCCGTCAGTTTATGGCGGTAGAAGGTGAGCTAAATATTCTCGATGAGGAGAAGGTTAGCGATTTAATAAGGCACGCGAGTAGCAGGGATGAGGCAATACTTGCTTTAAAGAATAACACTGGGTTAAGTTATAGGAAAATAGCCCAACATATGGGTGGTATGCCCGTCTCTAGTGTTTATCGTGTGGTTAAGAAATCTGAGTAATGTTTGGCGGGATAGAAGGCGCCTTTGCCCCAACCCCGCGGCAGGACACTTGTTTTAACCATGGAACGTTTGGAACCGTCCCCGGCGTTTCTTCCTTTTACCTGGAACGTCAGGAACCGTCCCCGGCGTTCCTCCAATTATGCAACATTATTATTGCGTATAACCTTCGCTTTAAATTGAAGAATTTCTATTATTGTTACATTACCAAACAAGGCCAAAAGTAGTTTTATATCTGAAAGTTTACCTGATAAAGTCATTAGTTGCCTCCTAATAAGGATTTCTCCGAGAACCTTATATCTTATTCCAATTATATCCATTCAAGGCGCATCTCAGACTAAAATAATTATGGGAAGCTCAACTAGTCCATCAAAACAGATGAATCAGTTAGACTAGAACTATAATGTGACCCGTAAAGACCTGAAATATTGGGACTTTAATTGGATAACATAGGCTGATAACATAGGTTTAAGGGGTCAAAGTTGAAGTCCCGCTCGCAATGCAGTATTATTTAAGGCAAGGGTAAAATTGGCAGAAGAACATCCTTAGAAGAAAGGTTGATAACTGATGGAAAACAAGCCCATTTCAAATTTCCTCAGAAATATTATTGTTGAGGATCTAAAAGCAGGCAAGGTTGATCATATTATCACACGGTTCCCACCGGAGCCCAATGGTTATTTACATATTGGACATGCTAAATCGATCATTCTGAACTTTGAACTGGCGGATGAATTCAAGGGTAAGACGCATCTGCGTTTTGATGACACAAATCCAGCTAAAGAAGACACGGAATATGTGGAGTCCATTAAGGAAGATGTAGTGTGGTTAGGATATGAGTGGGATGAATTGTTTTTTGCCTCAGATTACTTTGAGGAAATGTACAACCGAGCAGTGATACTCATTAAAAAGGGCAAGGCTTACGCTTGTGATTCCACCGCTGAGGAAATTCGACAAATGCGAGGTTCGTTAACAGAGGTAGGACAAGGAAGCCCATGCCGCGATCGCTCAGTGGAAGAAAACCTAGCGCTGTTTGAACGTATGCGTGGAGGCGAATTTAAAGACGGTGAAAAGGTATTACGAGCTAAAATTGACATGGCCTCACCTAATATAGTTATGCGAGACCCAGTCCTTTACCGGATTACTCATGCGAACCATCACAACACAGGGGACCTTTGGTGCATCTATCCGATGTACGATTTTGCGCATCCTTTAGAAGATGCTATCGAAGGGGTCACACACTCAATTTGTACCTTAGAATTCGAAGATCATCGACCTTTATACGATTGGGTCATTCGGGAATGCGAGATGGAGCAGGTTCCCCATCAGTATGAATTTGCGCGTTTAAATATTACAAATACGGTGATGAGTAAGCGGAAACTTAAGCAGCTGGTTGATGAACACGTCGTGGATGGCTGGAATGATCCCCGTATGCCAACCATCTCTGGACTTCGTCGAAGAGGATATACTGCAGAGGCAATTCGTACTTTCGCTAGGGAAATAGGGGTGGCTAAAGCGGATAGTGTTGTCGACACTAAGATGCTCGAACATTTTATTCGGGAGGATTTGAAACTTAAAGCACCAAGAACGATGGCTGTACTAGAGCCACTAAAGGTGGTTATTACAAATTATCCCGAAAATCAGGTGGAGATGTTAGAGGCAGAAAACAACCCGGAAAATACAGAAATGGGTACTCGTCAAATTCCTTTTTCGCGCGAAATTTATATTGAGCAAGAGGACTTTATCGAGAATCCACCTGCCAAGTATCACAGACTTTTCCCTGGGAATGAAGTTCGGCTGAAAAACGCTTATTTCATTAAATGTAATAACATAGTAAAGGACGAGACGGGAAAAGTCATCGAACTGCACTGTACCTATGATCAGGAGACCAAGAGTGGGTCAGGATTCACAGGTAGAAAAGTCAAAGGGACGATTCATTGGGTGGAAGTATCACAGGCTGTGCCTGCAGAATTCCGACTATACGAAGCGTTAATTTTGGATGAAGATATGGAAGAAGGGACATCTTTTCTGGATCACGTTAATCCCAGGTCTTTAGATATTGTTCATGGCTTCCTAGAACCAAACATGAAAGTTTCAAAGCCCCACGACAAGTTTCAGTTCTTCAGACATGGTTACTTTAACGTCGATCCCTTGAATACAACCCAAGACCGACTGGTTTTTAACAGAATTGTGTCTTTGAAGAGTTCTTTTGAATTGCCTAAGCTGTAGAATTTGGAATCAAACAAGTTAAAGATCCATCGCCAGAAGCGGTGGATCTTTAACTTGACGGTCACAAGCTTCGAGGTTCAGAGGAGCAAGAGTTGACTCTTTCTTGATTAGTTAGGCATATGAAAGAAAATAACAAGTCAAAGATGCCAAGGATACTTTGTGTCAGACAAGGAGGTAGGTTTACCTCATAGCGGGCTATTAGGTGAACCTACCGACGCAGTATGACGCAAAATAGACTGGCATACTGACTTGTTATTTTTTGAATGTACCTTAGCTACAACATAACTTTCAGTTAAGCGTAGAGGCCGAGAAATTAATCTCGGCCTCTACGCTTAACTTTTGAAGGAAAACATCGTATTATGGCTTTACTAAGTTATTCTTTAAATGTACTACAAAATCCTGAACATTGGTTACCAAAGAGGTCACAGCTAACGAACCTCGGTCCTTAAGTTTGTTGACTGCAAACTCAGAGATGTCAACACAGTAAATATAAACGGGCCGGATATCACCGTCTTTTCGTGTGTAGACCGGGGTCATATTCCCAGCTGCAATGGTATGAAGCTGTGTAGCCAGACAGATGAGTGTCGTAGCTTTACGGGTATGCTTGCGCATTTCATCTTGAGCTTGATACACATTCGCAATGACGGGCGGAAGGGGGCCATCATCACGAATGGAGCCTGCCAGAACTAAAGGTACGTTATTCGTGATCGCAGAATAAACAACCCCATCCTGAATGCCTTCCTTTTCAAGCAACATCTCAAGTGAACCAGCTTCCCGGGCTTTGTTAATTAGGTCTAAATGGTGATAATGAGCATTCGGTGGGGACTGTTGATTATAGGTGTGTTGGCCCAAAGCAGTTCCAAATAATGCGGCCTCGAGGTCATGGGTCGCCATGGCATTACCGGCAAGGATGGCATGGGCATACCCGTTGGAAATCAAGGAGGAAAGGGCTTGCCTAGAATCGTAGTCAAAGACAACCGCTGGGCCCAAGACCCAGACGATATAGCCGTTATCCTTTTCATGTTTTAAGAGTTCATAGAGTTGGTTGTAGTCCATAGAATAAGCTGTCTCTCTGGAACGACCAGATCGAAATGCAAATAAATCTGAGTTGGAATCGTTAGAACTAAAGCCTTTGGCATATACGTAGATTCCTTCAAGGCCGTCTTCAGTTCGACCGACAATTACCTTGTCTCCTACTTTAAGATTTCTGAATTCAACAACTTGAATGGTTCCGTCTTTGCTTAGGACGGGTACAGCATCCATCCTGCTTTCACTCGCTAAAATCCATTCGCCATTAACTTTAAAATACTCCGGATATATTGAGAGTGCATGATAGTGCGCTGGTGCCACTCCATCGTTTTCTACGATAACAATGCTGGCGTCTGGTGCGGATAGCAAAGGTTCCTCGTTAAAATTCGGTTGCTTGTATTTCGGCAATTCAAAGTTCATTCGTTGTCCCCCTTACAAAGCGTGTTACTTTATTCTACCCCAAATATGAAATATAAAGTGAACTACTGCAAAATTTCTCTATCTAAACAAATAGAAAAGTGAAGGCTGGAATAATTCCCGGCCTTCACTTTTAATACATTCTAAATTAAAACAGCGCCTTTGCTTGCGGAAGAAACCAACTTTGCATACCTTGCCAGATAACCAGATGTGACCTTGGGTTCTGGTCTTACCCAAGCTTGACGACGCTTCTCTAATTCTTCTTCAGAGACAAGGAGTTGGAGGGAACGTTTGGGGATATCAATGGAAATAATGTCCCCGTTTTTGACGAGGGCAATGGGTCCCCCTTCCATGGCTTCTGGACAGATATGCCCGATGCATGCGCCCCGTGTGGCCCCACTGAAACGACCGTCGGTGAGTAAAGCAACACACAATCCCATGCCCGTAATGATGGCGGTCGGATTGAGCATCTCTTTCATACCCGGGCCGCCTTTTGGACCTTCATAGCGAATTACAAGGACTTCTCCATCATGAACCTTTTTAGCTAATAAGGCCTCCAATACCTCATCTTCAGAGTTAAAGACGTGGGCTGGGCCTTCAAACACGAGCATATTGCTTTCAACAGCACTTTCTTTAACAATGGCGTTATCTGGTGCTAGATTTCCAGAAAGCACCGCGATACCGCCCGTTTTACGGTATGGGTTTTCAACGGAATGAATGACATCGGGACAAGTAGTCTGGGCGTTTTCCAAACGCTCTGAGAGTGGTCCAGAAACGGTCAACGCATCAGTCTGAAGAACACCGGCTCTGTTCAGCTCATACATAACGGCATTGATACCACCCGCTTCATTGAGGTCTTGAAGGTGGTGAGTTCCTGAAGGACTGAGTTTGGTGATATAAGGTGTCTTGGCGCTAATGGAATCAAAAAGTGAGAGAGGAATCTCGATACCCGTCTCATGGGCAATCGCCGTGAGATGTAAGACTGTGTTTGAGGATCCCCCGATTCCCATGTCAAGGGTTATGGCATTTTCAAAGGCCTTTTGGGTCAAAATGTCCCGAGGTTTTATATCCTCATTCACTAGGTTAACGATTGTAATTCCAGACCGTTTCGCCAGCATTTTTCGTGCCCCTGAGTTCGCAGCGGGAATTGTCCCATTACCAGGGAGAGCCATGCCGAGAACCTCCGTTAAGCAATTCATCGTATTAGCAGTAAATAGACCAGCACAGGAGCCATAGCCAGGGCAGGCAGATTGCTCCATCGTTGAGAGTTCTGCTGCGCTAATCTTCCCAGATTCATATTGTCCAGCCGCTTCAAACATCTGACTAACACTGATGTTTTTCCCTTGGTAGCGACCAGCTAACATAGGCCCGCCGCTGACAACTATACAAGGAATATTGAGGCGTGCTGCAGCCATGAGCATGCCGGGAACAATTTTATCACAGTTAGGAATTAAGACCAATCCGTCCAAGGCATGCGCTTGAGCCATTGCTTCTATTGAATCGGCGATAAGCTCACGACTGGGTAGAGAAAAATTCATACCTTTATGCCCCATGGCAATACCATCGCAAACTCCTATGGCTGGTACTTCGATTGGAGTGCCACCTGCGGCAGATACCCCTAATTTCGCAGCTTGGGCCAACTCCTTTAGGTGCCCATGGCCAGGTATAATCTCATTGAAAGCATTAACAATCCCGATTAGAGGTTTTTCCAAATCTTCAGGGGTATAGCCCATTGCATAAAAGAGAGAACGATGGGCTGCTTTTGTTGAACCTTTCTTAACGATATCACTGCGCAAAATGATTCCTCCCCTTTATCCATTTCTTTCTATTCTTAGATAACAAGTTGCTTAGTTTAATAATTATTATAGTACAAAGAACTAGCGTGTGGCAACCCATTCAAGGACGAAAACGAATGAGAAATTATTGTTCTATAGAAATCACGCCTAATTGAGCCTTGGTCACGGAAATCAAATCGATGGGGCTCATGTAGAACTGAAGTCCTCGTAACCCTGCACTAAGCGCAATCTTCTCATGGCGTTTAATCTCCAAGTCGATGAAGACGGGATAGTGCTTCTTCATTCCAATGGGTGAAACACCACCCCTTATATAACCGGTCAGAGGTTGGACTTCCTTAAGGGAAACAACCTCTACTTTTTTATTGCCACTCAGGGAAGCTAACCCTTTGAGCTGGAGCTCATGATCCCCTTGAATACAAGCCACGATGACTCCTGTTTTGTCGCCACGGGCAACTAATGTTTTATATACTTGCTCAATTGGCAGGCCTACTTTTTGAGCCACGCTAATCGCAGATAGATCGGCTTCATCGACAGGGTATACTATTAATTCATAAGATATTTTGTTCTTGTCAAGAATACGAGCAGCGTTCGTTTTAAGCGACATGTTGTTTTCTCCTCTCTAACTTGATATATGATACCTCTTTTATAGACAGAAAACCATGCGACCAATGTATCCGCTCCCCTTTTCTTTTCGGAAAGATATCCCTATAATAGAGATTAAAGCCATTAAAAAATATTCTTGACCAACGATAGTTAGAAAAAGTGGTTTATAGATGAGAGGGAGGGCCCAGTCTTTGAAACAGTTAAGGGTTCTGGTATTCTCCGCAGCATTTGGAAACGGACATTTGCGGGCAGCTGAGGCTGTTATTGAAGGGTTACTTATCAAGCATCCTTCGGCAAAAATTATTCATTTGGATTTCGGAGATTTTTTAAATCAGCCGATTAACACCATTATTAAAGAAGTATATAGTGAAATTATTAAATACATCCCAAAACTTTGGGGGAGATTATATTTTAAAACAGGTAAGGTGCAACCCCGATCTAAGAGTCAACATTTCCTGAATCAGATGGGTCGAAGCAAGTTCCTAAAGTACATTCAAGCATTTAAACCGGATTTCATCGTGTGTACGTACCCCACCGTTTCTTCGATTCTGGCTCAACTCAGGCTCGAACAACTTCTTCAGGTTCCAGTAATCACCGTAATCACGGATTATACAGTTCACAGTCATTGGATCCATCAAGGTGTTGATGGCTACATAGTGGCTTGTGCAGAAGTAAGTGAAAGGCTTGTGTCCTGGGGAATCAACGCGCAACGTATTTATATGACAGGTATCCCGGTTAGCCCAAAATTCGAAGGGGAGATAGATCGAGGGCATCTTTTGACCAAGTTAGGTTTAAAATCTGATCTTCCTATCTTTTTAGTGATGGGAGGTTCATATGGAGTTCTGAAAAGCGCGAAAAGAATCTGTGAAAAACTCGCGAATTCTCAAATCCCAGTACAGTCAATTATTGTCTGTGGTAAAAATAGAAAATTATATCTCTCATTGAAAGAGGTCATTGCGCGAGGCAGGAACCTCATGATACGGTTCGAGTTTGTTGATAATGTAGAGGAATTAATGTCGGTTTCTGACTTGATTATCACAAAGGCGGGCGGGTTAACGGTTTCTGAGGCCTTAACGAAGCATTTACCACTTCTTATTTACAAGCCTATTCCTGGTCAGGAAGAAGAAAACGCACATTTTGTAGAACGTATAGGTGCAGGCTGCATAGCAGGGAACGAGGAGGAAGTGGAACAGCTTCTAAGCCGCTTCTTAAGGTGTCCAGCGGATATTGATGAAATGAGGAGCAAAGCGTCCGTCGCTTTGCCGGGCCATTCGACTGAACGGGCAGTGGAAAAAATGCTTCAGTTAGTGTCACATCATAAACAATTTGAATTGATTCAAAACGGTTGAGTGTGATGACCAACCAAGAAGCCTCATTGATGGATCTAGAAATATTTTTAAAAATGTAACAAAGTTATGTCAATTTAATATATGATGGACTAAGGATTACACGATATACTCCTGAAGGTGTGGGGAAGCATGATTCAATCGCGTTAAAGAATAGAAAGAGGTGGCAAGGTTGAGGCGTTATGCAATCGAGAAAGCCCGATTCTACTTCTACAGCATAGGCATAGAGTATTCCCAACAGTTAAAGAACTTCTTCAAAAGGATAAACACTCTATATGAAGGCATAATAGAATCTAAAAATATAGAACAGCATATAAAACGAGTCTCAAAAGACTACTATGAAAAATACTATTTGTGACTTGTTTGTAATCTCAAGATAACTTGGTCGTTTCATAAGTTAATTTGACATGCTCTTATTTTTGGGTTACAATTAGCGAGCTCGTCAAATTAGTGGATTTAGCAAACCTTCTTTATTGCCTAAGGGTCCAAGAGGAAGTCGTGAACTTGCCATGTAGCACGGGTAATATAATTAATGGAGGTTTTTTTATAATGTTTAATGACAAGATTTTGAATTGCAGAGACTGTGGTCGGGATTTCGAATTCTCAGCATCTGAACAAGAGTTTTATGCTGAAAAAGGATTTACTAATGAACCTGGACGTTGCCCTGAGTGCCGTGCAGCTAAAAAAGAACAAACTAGAAACCAAGGCGGCGGCGGTGGCTATTCTCGTCAAGAACGCGAAATGTTCCCAGCTGTTTGTGCTACTTGTGGAAAAGAAACTACTGTTCCTTTTCAACCGTCTGGTGACAAACCAGTATATTGCCGCGAGTGCTTTCAACCCCGTGCTCGTAACAACTGGTAAATTGTTAATAAAAACCCTCCTGGGCTTAAGTGCTCGGGGGGGTTCTTCTTTATATTACGGAGGAATTATTTTCAATAAAAGACTAGGACTTACCCTTACTTAACGAGAACCCTAGTCTTTTATATCTTGCAAGGGACTGGAATGATTACTCTTACAGAGTAGATCATGGCTTAGTGTAGAATTATTTATTTGTACTATGCTGCTTATTGGGTAATTTTTTGTCCGGATTCCCTTTACCTATGAGTATAATGTTAGTAATTAAGGCAACAATAACCTCGTTACTAAACAAAAGGAGGTTCTCTTAATGAATAACAACACTGATGGACAACAAGCTCAGCAAAGGGCTCAACAGTTCGAACAACAGGCGCAACAGGCTAGACCGGGTGAACAAAAAGCACAAAATGAAAACACTCAACTGTCTGATTCAAATAAACCTGCCGTAGAGAGTCCTGGAAAAGCCATAGAAAACCTTAAGTATGAAGTCGCGAAGGAAGTTGGCATTCCTAATTACGACCAGGTAGATAGAGGGAATCTTACTGCACGTCAAAATGGAACCATAGGAGGTCACATGACGGCCAAGGGAT
>Ga0209386_1001081_pt1 | contig 11741 bp, 11 predicted proteins | sample NGEPertwo_FD_184510 | JGI IMG/M metagenome (GOLD analysis project Ga0209386, IMG submission 184510) | Arctic peat soil microbial communities from the Barrow Environmental Observatory site, Barrow, Alaska, USA - NGEE Permafrost154B-two... | ecosystem: Environmental > Terrestrial > Soil > Wetlands... | reverse complement strand
CGGCGTCGACTTCACCGTCGACGGCCTGCTGGCCGACGGCTACCAGGCCGTCTTCCTGGCCCCCGGCCTGCACGCCAGCGCCCCGGCGCCGGCCAAGGGCGACGACCTCGACGGCTGCCTCAAGGCAGTCGAGTTCCTGCGCGAGCTCAACCTCGGCCAGCCCATGCCGGTCGGCGACCGCGTGGTCGTCATCGGCGGCGGCGACGTGGCCTTCGATGCGGCGCGCAGCGCCTCGCGCCTCACCTCCACCAACGGCAAGGCCCCCGAGATCACCATCGCCTACCGCCGCACGCGCGTCGAGATGCCGGCTTCGTCAGAAGAGATCGAAGAGGGCCTCGACGAGCGGATCAAGATCGAGTACCTCGTCGCCCCGGTCGAGATCATCGGCAGCGGCGGCAAGGTGAGCGCCATCAAGCTGCAGCGCTGCAAGCTCGGCGAGCCCGACGAACAGGGGCGCCGGCGTCCCGAGCCCATCGACGGCGACTTCGTCGAGATCGCCTGCGACACGGTCATCTTCGCCATCGGCCAGGCGATCGTCGACGACTTCGCCAAGGGCCTCGACGACGTCGAGATCAAGTGGAACGCGGTCAAGACCGAGCCCGATACGCTGGCCACCGCCCATCCGGCCGTGTTCGCCGGCGGCGACGTGGCCCCCACCGGCCCGCTGACCGCCATCGAGGCGATCGCCGCCGGACGCAAGGGCGCCGCCAGCATCCACAACCACCTGCGCGGCGAGCAGCTCGTGAGCCTCTGGGGCGATCCGCTCCCCGAGGCTAAGCCAGACGACGAGGTCCTCGCCAGGACCGCCTCGCAGCCACGCGCCGAGATGCCTATGCACGACGGCGCCGAGCGCCGCCGTAACTGGGTCGAGGTGCGCCAAGGCTACACCGAAGCACAGGCCATCGCCGAGGCCAAGCGCTGCCTGCAGTGCGCTGTCTGCTCCGAGTGCATGGAGTGCGTGCGCGCCTGCGGGCCCGGCGCCCTGCTGCACGGCGAGCGCGACAAGGAGATGGACCTCGACGTGGGCGCCGTCGTGCTGGCGACGGGCTTCGACCTGTACGACCCCGGCGCCAAGAGCGAGTACGGCTACAAGCGGTACCCCAACGTGCTCTCGGCGCTCGAGTACGAGCGCATGCTGAGCGCCTCCGGCCCGACGGTCGGCGACATCAAGCGCCCGTCCGACGGGGCGCACCCCAAGAAGCTCGCCTTCATCCAGTGCGTGGGCTCGCGCGACCAGGAGCACGAGTACTGCTCCAGCGTCTGCTGCACGTTCGCCAACAAGCAGGCGATGCTCACCATCGACCATGTGCCCGAGTGCGAGCCCGAGGTCTTCCTCATGGACATGCGCGCCCAGGGCAAGGGCTTCGACGCCTTCTACCAGCGCGCCCTGAACATGGGCGTGAAGTTCATCCGCTCGCGGCCCAGCTACGTCAAGGAAGACCCCCTTTCGGACGACCTGCTCATCAGCTGGGAGGACGAGGGCGGCAAGCTGCACGAGAGCCGCTACGACATGGTGGTGCTCTCGGCCGGCCTGGAGCCTGCGCGCAAGGCGCAGGAGGCGGCCGGCCACCTCGGCATCGCCCTCAACCGCCACGGCTTCTGCGAGCTGCACGAGTTCGAGCCGCTTGCCACCAGCCGCAAGGGCGTCTTGGTCGTCGGCCCGTTCGGCGAGCCCAAGGACATCCCCGACTCGGTCGCTCAGGCCTCGGCCGCCGCGGCCCAGGTCATGACCGGCCTCGCCGACTCGCGCGGCACGCTGACCGTCGACAAGGAGTTCCCGACCGAGCGCGACGTCACCGGCGAGGAACCACGCGTGGGCGTCTTCGTCTGCCACTGCGGCAGTAACATCGCCGGCGTCATCGACGTCGAGAACGTCGCCGAGTACGCGCAGACGCTGCCCGGCGTGGAATACGCCAGCGACACCATGTACACGTGCTCCAGCGACAGCCTCTCGCTGATCCGCGAGAAGATCGAGGAGCACCAGCTCAACCGCGTGGTGGTGGCGAGCTGCACGCCGCGCACCCACGAGCCCATCTTCCAGGACACCCTGCGCGAGGCCGGGCTCAACCCGTTCCTCTTCGAGATGGCCAACATCCGCGACCAGGCGAGCTGGGTGCACAACCTCGAGCACGCCAAGGCCACGAAGAAGGCGCGGGACCTCGTAAGGATGTCGGTCGCCCGCGCCCGCCTGCTCGAGCCGCTCTTCAAGATCGACGTGCCGCTCACGCACGCGGCCGTGGTCATCGGCGGCGGCGTCGCCGGCATGACCACCGCCGGCGCGCTCGGCGACATGGGTCACGAGACGCACCTCGTGGAGCGCAGCGACAAGCTCGGCGGTCTCGTGCTCGAGCTCGGCGACACCATCAAGGGCAACGACCCCACTGAGCTCGTCAAGCAGCTCGAGCAGAAGCTCGTCGACAACCCCAACGTCAAGATCCACCTCGAGGCCGAGCTCGCCGACTTCCACGGCTTCATCGGCAACTTCTCGAGCGTCATCAAGGACAAGGACGGCAAGCGCACGCCGGTCGATCACGGCGTCGTCGTGGTGGCCACGGGCTCGCGCGAAGACCGCCCCGAGCTCTACGGCCTCGGCGAAAGCCAGAAGGTGATCACAGGGCTCGACCTGGAGCGCATGCTCAAGGACGACGACCCGGCCCTCAAGAACGTCAAGTCGGTGGGCTTCGTGCTCTGCGCCGGCTCGCTCGACGAGACGCACCCCTACTGCTCGCGTACCTGCTGCCAGCAGAGCATCAAGAACGCCATCCGGCTCAAAGAACAAGACCCGCGCCGGCCGGTGTACGTGTGGTTCAAGGAGATCCGCACCTACGGTCTGCTCGAGGAGTACTACACCAAGGCGCGTGAGCTCGGCGTCATCTTCACGCGCTACGACAACGACAGCCTGCCGCGGGTGAGCGCCAACGGCTCGGTGTCCGTCGCCTACCGCGACCCGTACCTGCGGCGCGACGTCGAGATGCCGCTCGACCTGCTGGTGCTGGCCACTCCGGCGATCGCCGCCGACGGCGGCAGCGAGCTCAGCAAGCTGCTCAAGGTGCCGCTCACCAGCGACGGCTTCTACCTCGAGGCGCACGTCAAGCTGCGCCCCGTCGACTTCAGCAGCGAGGGCATCTTCCTCTGCGGCTCCGCCCACTACCCCAAGAGCATCGAGGAGACCATCAGCCAGGCCTACGCCGCCGCGGGACGGGCGGCTGGGATCCTGGCCAAGCCCGTCATCAAGGCCGGCGGCGTGGTCGCCGAGGTCGACGAGGACAAGTGCGCAGCCTGCCTCACGTGCGTGCGCATCTGCCCCTACGAGGTGCCGATCATCGACATGGAGACCAAGAAAGCCAAGATCGAAGCGGCCGCCTGCCAGGGCTGCGGGGTCTGCGTCAGCGAGTGCCCCGCGAAGGCCGTCACCCTGCACCACTACACCGACGCGCAGATCTTCGCCAAAGAAGAGGCGCTCTTCATGGAGGTGAGCTGACATGGCCGTGCCCGAAGCCGCCGAGGCCGTCGCGCCCACGAAGGTCGTCGATCCGGACTTCGAGCCCGAGATCATCGTGTTCGCCTGTCACTACTGCGCCTACGCCGCCGCCGACCTGGCCGGCAGCATGCGCCTGCAGTACCCCACCAACATCCGCATGATCAAGCTGCCCTGCACCGGCAAGATCGAGGTCATCCACCTGCTGAGGGCCATCGAGGCCGGCGCCGACGGCGTGTACGCCGCCGGCTGCCTCGAGGGCGAGTGCCACTACCTCAAGGGCAACCTCTGGGCGCGCAAGCACGTCGACCACGTCAAGACGCTCCTCGAGGAGATGGGCATCGAGCCCGAGCGCGTCGAGATGTACAACATGTCGTCGGCCATGGGCGTCAAGTTCGCCGAGGTCGCGACCGAGTTCACGCAGCGCATCAAGGAGCTCGGGCCAAACCCCGTGAAACGTGAGGGCGTGAGCCCGCACGCCGCCGCCCGCGAAGCGCTCGGCGGCGTGGCCATGCCCGATGAAGCAGAGTCGTCCGTCGCGGCCACCGTTGAGGAAGGACACGCAGAATGATCACCGCCGAACGCAAGCCCCTCGACGAGATCTTGGAACTCGTCGGCGACAAGAAGAAAGTCCTGGTCGCAGGCTGCGACACCTGCGTCGCCATCTGCCTCAGCGGCGGCGAGAAAGAAGCCGAGATCCTCGCCAGCGAGCTGCGCATCATGGCCGAGCAGGACGGCCGTGCCGTGGAGGTCGAGCACACGGCCGCCATCCGCCAGTGCGAGTGGGAGTACCTCGACATGATCGCCGAGAAGATCGAGGCCGCCGACGTCGTGCTCAGCATGGCCTGCGGCATCGGCATCCAGAGCCTGGCCGAGAAGTTCGCCCCCAAGCTCGTCATGCCGGCCGTCAACACCAACATGCTGGGCATGCCGCAGGAGCACGCCGTGTGGCTCGAGCGCTGCGGCGCCTGCGGCGAGTGCGTGATCGGCGAGACGGCCGGCATCTGCCCGGTCGTGCGCTGCAGCAAGAGCCTGATGAACGGCCCTTGCGGCGGCTCGCACGACGGCAAGTGCGAGGTCACCACCCCCGAGAAAGAAGACATCGACTGCGCCTGGGCCCTCATCTGGGAACGCCTCAAGGCCCAGGGCCGTGAAGAGCTGATGTTCGTCAACCGGCCGCCGAAGAACTGGAGCAAGAGCAGCTCCGGCGGCCCCCGCAAGATGGTGCGTGAGGAGGCGAAGCCGGTATGACCGCCACTGAGTACAAGGCAGGCAGCAACCTCGAGAAGATCCTCTCCACGGGCACGTTTGTGGTCACCGGCGAGTGCGGCCCGCCCAAGAGCGCCGACGGCAGCGTCATCGAAGAGAAGGCGAAGCTCCTCAAGGGCTACGTCGACGCCGTCAACATCACCGACAACCAGACCGGCGTGGTCCGCGTCTGCTCCATGGCGTCGGGCTACACCGCCCAGCAGAACGGCGTCGAGGCGATCATGCAGATGACCTGCCGCGACCGGAACCGTCTGGCGATGCAGGCCGACATCCTCGGCGCCGCCACGCTGGGCATCAAGAACATCCTCTGCCTCACCGGCGACCACATGAGCTTCGGCAACCACCCCGAGGCCAAGGGCGTGCACGACCTCGACGCCATCAACCTGATCAAGATGTACAAGGACATGCGCGACGAGAAGAAGTTCCAGTGCGGCGACGAGATGTCGGTGGCGCCGCAGCTCTACATCGGCTGCGCCGAGAACCCCTTTGCCGACCCGTTCGAGTTACGCGCCCTGCGCCTCAAGAAGAAGATCGAGGCCGGCGCCGACTTCATGCAGACGCAGTGCATCTTCAACCTCCCCAAGTTCAAGCAGTGGATGGAGGAGGTCCGCGCTCTGGGCCTGCACCAGGAGATCAAGATCCTCGCCGGCATCACCCCGATCAAGGCCGCCGGCATGGCCAACTACATGAGGAAGTTCGTGCCCGGCATGGACGTGCCGCAGGAGATCGTCGACCGCATCGCCGCCCAGGAGAAGGGCGCCGCGCAGCAGGCGGAGGGCAAGAAGCTCGCCGTCGAGATGATCAAGGAGCTCGCCGAGGTCGAAGGCGTGGCCGGCGTGCACATCATGGCCGTCGAGTGGGAAGTCGCCGTGCCGGAGATCGTCGAGGCGGCCGGCCTCATGCCGCGGCCGGCCGTGGCCTAGGGGGTCGGGCATGGCGACCTGCACCGTGAGCCCGCTCCTGGCCGAGAACGTCGGCACAGGCTGCGGCGAGAACGCCTACAAGTGCTACCAGTGCAAACGCTGCACCAGCGGCTGCCCGGTGGCCCAGTACGCCGGCATGCACCCGGCGATGATCATGCGCGCCGTGCAGCTCGGGCAGCTCGACATGGTCTTCGACGACAAGTTCATCTGGCTGTGCACCGGGTGCGAGACCTGCACCACCCGGTGCCCGCAGGGCATCGACATCGCCGCCATCATTGACGAGCTCAAGATCATCGCCCGCCGCGACGGCCGCATCCCGGCCGGCACGCCGTCGGCGGCCATGCTCAAGCTCAACTACGACTCGTTCGTGCGCTGGGGCCGCATATGGGAGGTCGAGCTCATCGCGCGCGACGTGCTCAAGCGGCCGAAGAGCGCCTTCGAGTGGCTCTCCCTCGGGCCCAAGATGATGCTCAAGGGCAAGATCAACCCCACGCTCAAGAAGGGCGACACGCTGGCCATGAAGCGCATGGTGCAGACCGCCGAGAGCATCACCAGCGCCAAGATGCAGCGGCAGGCCGACAAGGGAGGCGAGTCATGAGCAAGACTCTCGCCTACTACCCCGGCTGCTCGCTGCACGGCACCTCCAGCGAGTTCGACTCGAGCTTCAGGGCCAGCGCCCGGGCGCTCGACCTCACGCTGCAGGAGATCCCCGGCTGGGAGTGCTGCGGCAACACCGCGGCGCACTCCATCAACCGCCTGCTCGCCACGGCCTTGCCGGTGAACGAGCTCGCCAAGGTCGAGCAGGACATGAAGCTCGACGCCGTGGCCGTGCCCTGCGCGGCGTGCTACAGCCGCTTCAAGACCGGCGCCCACGAGGTCGAAGACGCGGAGACGGCCGCCGACGCCAAGGTCGTCGTGGGCCGCTCCTACGGCGGCGGCGTCACCGTACAGAACGTCGTCGACGTGTACCACGACGCCGTCGGCCTCGAGGAGCTCGCCGCCAAGGCGACCCGGCCGTTCGCCGGCCTCAAGGTCGCCTGCTACTACGGCTGCCTGCTCACGCGGCCGCCCAAGGTCACGCTGGCCGAAGACCCCGAGTACCCCACGCACATGGACGACGTGGTCAAGGCGATCGGCTGCGAGCCGCTCGACTGGAACTACAAGACCGACTGCTGCGGCGCCTCGCTGTCGCTCACCGAGCAGGGAATCGTCGACGATCTCGTGCCCCGCATCCTCAACGACGCCAAGGCGTGCGGCGCCGACGCGGTCGCCGTAGCCTGCCCGCTGTGCCAGGTGAACCTCGACGGCCGTCAGTCCGAGTTCCTGCGCAAGCGCAGCGACTGGAAGTCCATCCCGGTGATCTACCTCAGCCAGCTCGTCGGCCGCGCCGTCGGCGTGAGCGACAAGGAGCTGGGGCTCAAGAAGCACCTCGTCGACGTGATGGCGGTGATGGCGTAGCCCATCGCACCGCCGCGAGACACAGACGTGCCAAACCGAAGAGGGGCGGCGGGCCATCCGGCCCGCCGCCCCTTCCGCGTCTCTGGATTGTCATCCTTGCCGGAAGCAGTCGGCCAGCCTACGCTGGCCGCGGGACACGTCGGCGCGTCACCACGCGTCAACCTGAGGCGGCAGGACTGGCCGCCATGACCTCGATGGCGGTATGGCCGATCACTTCTCCATCTATCGCGCACTGGATGACGTAGCGCCCCGCGGCGGGGAGCTCCGGCACGGCTGGACCAGCGAGCTGAAAACGCTGCGGGGTCCCGGAGCGAAGGCCTGTGGGGCGCCCCACCTCGAACTCGCCGCCAACGAGCTGCCCCACGTGCCCGCCATCGGTGTCATGAACGTCGATGCTGAAGCTCATCTTGCGGTTGGTGAGGCTCCACGGCACGTTGACGCCGACCGCGACCGAGAACGGCATCGCCGGCCGGCCCGGGAGCTGCGGCACGGTCAGTCGGTCCCAGCCTCCGCCCAGCAGGTAGAGCTTGCCGCCCACGACTTGGGCGCCGTCGGCGACCAAGAGGTAGTCCAGGGTGATCTTGTCAGGGTCGCTCATGGTTTGACCTCGCGTCCTCCGTGTCATACACTGTATGACACATCATACACCGACTACTGAGGCGCGCAAGTGCCTGTCGAGATCCGCGCACTGGTGTGGGACGAAGCCAACGAGCGGCACTTGGCCAAGCATGGCGTCAGCGTCAGGGAGATCGCACAGATGCTTTCCAACCCGCATGTGATTGTGCAGAACCGGAAGAAGCGCAGCACTCGGCATCTGCTGATCGGCAGCACGCATGGAGGCCGCATCCTCACGGTACCGCTGGCGCAGACCGCCGACTCGAGCGCGTGGCGCCCTGTGACGGCCTTCCCGGCCACAAAAGCCCAGCAGCAGGTGCTCAAGAGGGCGCTCAGCCCAGTCGACGAGGGGTGATCATGGCAAGAAGGAAGCAGATGAACGACTCGCCAGGCGACTACGAAGTCGTCGGCGTGAGCCAGGGCAAGCGCGCCGGCGGCATCGTCTCGGTGCGGCTGAAGCCCGAGGAAATGGAACTCCTGAGCGCCCTGTCAGAGGTCGGCGGCCGGACGCTGTCGGACACGATGCGTCTTGGGCTACGCTGCCTCGGCGATCGGCCTACCTTGGCAACGAGTGCCTCGGCCGTAGAGCCCGCGGTCAGGACCAGCGGCAGTGTCTCCGATATCGTCTTCACCGCCAATGGCGACACCTGGGCGCGGTCCAATTCGTTGACCTGAGAGGAACCTATGGCCCGAATCATCCACACTGACGATGAGCACCACGACGCACTGGCCGCGCTCGACCGGCTCATGGCGATCGACCCCGAGTCCGGCACGCCTGGGGCCGACGAACTCCAACTCCTGGCGCTCGTGATCGAGACCTACGAGAAGGCGCGCTGGCCCATCGGCCTCCCCGATCCCGTTGACGCCATCCGCTTCTGCATGGACCAGCAAGGACTCACGCGACGCGACCTGGAGCCCTACATCGGCAGTCGCGCCCGGGTCTCCGAGGTGCTCTCGGGCAAGCACGCGCTCAGCATGCGCATGATCCGCGCGTTGCACGCGGGGCTCGACATCCCGCTGGAAGTGCTGGTCCAAGAGCCGCCGCGGGAGCGTCGGGCTTCATAGGGCTACGCAGGTATGGGTCGCCCTCGCCAGGATCCAAGAACAACGAGGCCACCAGACGCAGGGCCTGCTGCTGGACTTGAACGAGCCGACGCGCCGCCGCGAGATCACGCACGTCAGCCCACGGGTCGCTCAGCTCTACGCCGCTCTCTCCGAGAAGACCGTCGCCCGCGACTTGGCAGCGCTCGAAGCCGCCCAGCTTGTCGTTCGCGAGGGCGAGATCGTCATGCCCAACTTCGATCTCGTACTCGAGCTCCTGCCGATGAGAACCAAACGGTCTTGAACCCCGCACAGCCTTGCCGAATGGGCCACCTCCCCTCTGTACCCCCGCGGTGCTCGCCCGGCGGCGACGCTCGCCAAGGGTCACCCGGGGCAGACGTCCAGCTCGGGATCGCCGCGCAACACGCCCGGCGGGTTCGGGGCCGTTTCGGGTGCAGGCTCACGGCTGCTGAGGTCCCAGAAGATCTTCTCCTCCAGCACCTGCCCCGGCTCGACGACGATGAACTCCTCGTCGTGCGGCCCACGGATGAGCTTCTCCAGCAGGCGCAACGAGCCCGCGATCTTGTGGATAGGCAGGCCGTAGAAGTCCGCGACCGTGTCCACGTAGTGCTGGGCTTTCTCCATGTCGTACGTGCCGGTATCGATGATGGCCACGCGGGTGTAAGCCTCGAGGATCATGTGCGCCACCATGCGGGCCTTCTCCTCGCCCATGCGCGGGATCATCTTGAGGTACTCGCGATACGGGTCCTCGAGCTCCTCGATCCAGCCGCGAGTGTAGTAGTAGGTGCCCGGGTGCTCCTCGAACTCGCGCAGGTACGCGCGGCGTGAGCCGAGCAGCAGCGCGATGCAGTCGTCGCAGGCGGGGAGCACGAGGCGGTGCGGACCCGCCACGAGGCCGGCGCTGCCGTTGCAGCAGCGGCCGTAGGCGAGCAGGATCGTCTGGGCGCCCGGCGTAGCGGCGATGCGCTCGTTGATGGTAGCGCGCAGCACGTCCGGGGTGTCGTGCAGGAAGCCCTCGAGGTACTCCACCGGGATGTCGCCGCGGAGCGCCTCGACCTCGTCCTTGACGGTGCTGCAGGCGATGATCTTGAAGGTCGTCATGGCGAACTGAAACCTATGTTGTGTATCAGAGACCGAGTTCGGCCAGCCTCTCGCGGTTCCGGGCTTCAGCCTCGAGCTTTAGTGGCGGGCAGTCATCGAGGCTCTTGTTGCCCTCCGAGAGCATAACGGCGCATGCCATACACGATGGGACCCCACATTCGCCGCAGTTGGTGCGGGGGAGGAGCTTGAAGACCTCGAGGACTTGAGGTTTCGACCGGGTGGAGAAGTCAGGTGTTATGCTTTCGCGCTCGTCCCATGTCTCGTTGAGGAACTGGACAACTTCAGCGACCTTACTCTCGGCATGGGCTCTGTCGTGCAGGTTGCTAATGCCTAACTGGCGCGATTTCAAGAAGAGCTTGTGCGCTCCGTCCCTCCATACAAGCGTCGGAACGCCCGGGATGTATTCACCCTTCTCGACGACAGCGTTGACGTATGGCATAAGCTCGCTCAACTCCGCAACGGTATCGACCGTCGCCACCCAGGCCTCGGACCCCGGGTCGCACGCCGGGCAGTACAGGTCTATTTCATAGCCATCGATCAGCATCCAGACATCTCCCATCTTCCTGTTCGTGCGGAGCCAGACCTTTCAGCCATGATAGGGCCTCGGCGGAAGAATGCCAGCCCAAAGCAGTCCGGATTACCACTGGGGCGGCGCGCGAGCCGCCGGCCGGTCCGCGAGCTCAGGCGCGGCGCGGCTCGCGCACCAGCGCGAGCAAACACGCCGCGAGCACGGCCGCGACCACCATCGCCCACCACGCCGGCGCGTACGAGCCGCTGCGGTCGACGATGAGGCCGAAGAGCGGCGGCCCGACGAAGATGCCGATGTTGTCGATGGCCGCCGTGACGCCGGCGGCGGCCCCGGCGGCGGCCGGGCCGGCGGTCTCGCCGGCCAGGGTGCTGAAGAGGCCGCCCCAGCCCACAGCGCCCACGCCGAGCATCACCAGCGCCGCCCAGAGCAGCCACGTCCGCCCGGGGCCGATGAGCGCGAGGATCGCGCAGGCCACACCGGCCAGGCCGGCGAGCGCCAGCAGCGGCGCCTTGCGGCGCCGCCCCAGCAGGCGATCGCTCACCAGGCCGCTGAGCGGCTTGCCGAAGGCGCCGGCAGCCTGGCACAAAGCCAGGAGGCCGGCGGCCGCGACCACCGAGTACGCCCAGTCCAGGTGGAGGTACAGCACCAGATGGGCGAGCGCCGCGAACTCGACCATGCAGAGGAACATCGCCGCCAGACCGAGCAGCAGGATATCGCGCGAGCGCACCACGGCCAGAAAGCCCGGGCGTACGGCCGCGCGGTCGGCCTCTTCGTCCCCCGTCACGCAGGGGAGCCCCTGCTCGATCTCGCCCACCGCCGGTGCTGCGACCCCAGCGGCCCAGCCCGGGATCCCCCCGGGCGGATCCCGGTACACCGCCGCCGCGAGCCCGCACACGGCGAAGGCCATCGCCGCCGCCACGACAAAGCCCGCCTGCCAGCCCACGCTCAGGGCGAGCGCCGGCATGATGGCGGCGCCGAGCATGCCGCTCACGTTGACCGCCGCCTGGTTCACGCCGATCGCCGTGGCGCGCTCCTGAGGCGGAAACCACACCATGACCGCTTTCACGGCGGAGGGATAGATGAACCCGCAGCCCAGACCAGAGAGGGCGAGCAGGAGGAGCATGACGCCGTAGGACGGCGCCAGCGCGACGGCTCCCACAAACACGCCTGTGACGAGCGCGCCGATGACCAGCGCGCGGCGCACGCCGGTGCGGTCCACCAGCCACCCTGCCAGCACCAGCGTGGGCGCGTAGGTGACCGCGGTGGCGCTCGTGAGGCCGCCGATCTGGGCGTTGCTCAGGTCGAA
>Ga0209386_1001080_pt1 | contig 11748 bp, 9 predicted proteins | sample NGEPertwo_FD_184510 | JGI IMG/M metagenome (GOLD analysis project Ga0209386, IMG submission 184510) | Arctic peat soil microbial communities from the Barrow Environmental Observatory site, Barrow, Alaska, USA - NGEE Permafrost154B-two... | ecosystem: Environmental > Terrestrial > Soil > Wetlands... | reverse complement strand
AGCTGTCCGTCACACTATATTTATAGGTCTTTCCATTATAATCTATGTCTATTTCATCTCCAGCCTTCAACTCATTTAGCCTGCTGAAGTATGTTCCAAAGGTATAGTTTCTATGAGCAGCAATGGCGCAATTCCCCAATTCACCCGGCATTGCTGTCCCTGTTATATGCCCCGCTCCCCATTTCAACTGTTCTGAAGACGATCCTTCTATAAGTAATAAATCAGAAGATATTGCGGGTATATTAATTCGCCCCATAATCCCCTCAACTAAATCAAGCTCTTGGTTTGGCTCTGGTTCTGCTGCCACATCTATTCCATCTCCGGAAACAGTTTCTGTTAATGTCTTATCCAGGGCTGCAAATTCTTTCTCTAAATTTTTTTCATATTGAGCGTACAGTTTATCCTGCTGGTAATTAGTATAAAGGCCTCCTATCAAGGGCATGCAAATCAATATAACTCCGATTACTATTAAAAGTATGGAAAATCTATTTTTGTTCATATTAAATACCTTACCCCTTGTTAAATCTATTCTGAAAGAATTCAGAAAAAGCTATTACCTAAATTATAGCATATTTATATTTAAAAAAACTGACTCCAGTGAAAAGGAGTCAGTTTATGCCCATATACGTAATAGTTTCTTCACTCTTTCCTTAAAACTTTTTTAAGAAATACATCTGCGATTTCTGGGTCAAACTGAGTTCCTGAGCACTTTGTTATTTTAGCTATTGCTTCGTCTTTTGTCAAACTGTTCCTATAGCTCCTGTTATTAGTCATTGCATCATAAGAATCAGCTAAATTAATTATCCTGGCTTCCTTTGATATCTCATCCCCTTTGATCCCTTTTGGATAACCTTTGCCATCCCATCTCTCATGATGCTCAAGTATAGTCTGGGCCAATTCGGAGAATTCAGTTGTTGATTTGAGTATCCTCCATCCAATTTCAGGATGCTTTTTTATCTCCTGCCATTCTTCTCGTTCCAGTCCTGTTATTTTATTCAGGATATTTCCTTCTATCCCGATTTTACCTATATCATGAATAAGGCCTGCTGTTCTTATTTTATTTATTTCATTTTTATCAAAATTCATATGAAATGCGATCTCGCCACACATCTCGCTAACTCTTTCAGAATGGAGCATTTCCCTTTCACTTATTTCGAAAAGAGTTTTCATGATAACGTTTATTACATTTCTGCGTGCACTTGACTCTTCATATAATTTATGTTTATGCATATCATTTTCAGCCATGGTCAATATTTCCTGGATGTTCTGATTTATATCAGTTTTTGAATAACACCCAAAAGCAACTGTAAGATAAAATATGCTTTCTTCCCTTCTTTTTAATATATCCATCATTTTGTTTACAACTTGTTCTGATGATTCAATATCAGTTTTTGGTAATATCACTCCAAACTCTCCACCGCTTATTCTTGATATCACATAATCCGATGGAAGTGCATTTTTAATAATATTTGCGATCTCGATAAGGCACGCATCTCCCTTTACTCTTCCGAAAGAATCATTAATAAGTTTCAGTCCATTGATATCAAGACTTATAATGGACAATGGGAGATTTTTTTCCGAATCCAATCTGATAAGTTCATTCTCAAAATATATTCTATTATATAGAGTTGTCAAAAAATCATGCGTGCTTGCATAAATAATTCTTTCTTCAGCTTGTTTTCGCTCAGCAATATCCTTTTCCAGCGTCAATACCCGAGCGGTTATTTCTGCAGCTAACTCAGAGGCTTTTTCGATCACAAGATTCTCCAAATTTTCGTTCAATGAAACAAGCTCATCCTGTGTTTGTTTCAGCTCATTATTTCTATAAACAGCAGCTTCATATATCGAAAGCATAAGGTTTATCATTCTGTTTGGTTCGTTTGAAGCTATTTGAAACAGTTCTGACCGATTTTTAATCAGGCCCTGATGATTTTCCGAAGTCATGTTTTTTTGGTCTAGAAAGCTCTTAATATGTTTAAGAATATATTTTTCACTGTATGGCTTTGTTATAAAACCGTCTGCGCCACAACTCAATGCTATAAGGACATCTTCTGTTGCAGAAAGGGCTGTCACAAGAAAAACCGGAATCTCACATGTTTCTTTGTTTGCTTTAATATGTTTGCAAAGTTCATATCCATTCATTTCAGGCATAACTACATCACTTATTATCAATGTCGGTTTATATTTATCCAATAATGACAAAGCCTGCCTGCCATCTAATGAATGCTTAACGATATATCCATTTCCCTCAAGAATATATTTCAATTGTTCGGCTTGTGTAATACTATCTTCAACGATCAGGATAGTCGCTGGGGCAGATAAGCCAGAGCTGTTTTTTTTCAAGATTTTCCCCTCCTTTCAAATAAACTTGGCATTAAATAGTCGTTCTGGGTTGATCGTTTGTAAAATTTATCAATGCGGCGGAGATGTCATCAGGTGTTAAGATAAATGAAGCAGCATCGAGTCTTATCGCTTCACCCGGCATACCATGAACAATTGAACTGTTTTTATCCTGAGCTATCGTGACAGCACCACAGTCTTTTAAGGTTTTTAAACCAGAAGCACCATCCTTTCCCATCCCGGTCAGGAGAACTCCTAATGATTTTGCCCCAAAACTCTCTGCCGCTGATAAAAACAGATAATCGACAGATGGACGAATGCCGTTTAGCGGAGGAGCCTTACTTAATATGATACGCATATCTTTTGAAATGCCCATCTGAAATTTATCAGGTGCTATATATCCATTTCCAGGCAATACCTTTTGTCCATGCTCTGCTACATGAAGAGGAAAACCTGAAGCTTTTGACATCCATTCTACAAACCCGTTTATAAAACCCTCTGCAATATGTTGTACAATAAGTACGGGAACAGGAAAATCAGAAGGCAATAATGACATGATTTTATGAAGAACAGGTGGTCCTCCTGTAGATGCACCGATAACTATTACCTTGATCCGCTTCTCAACTTCTGTTATTGGGGTATTTAACAGCATCGCGTGATTACTTTTTGACAGATTCGAAATACGCCTGACAACTTTTATCTCTGACATCAGTTTCACAGTACTGATCAATTCTTGTACAGAACTCTGATGCGATGGATGTAAAAGACCAGGCGGCCTAAGAACAATAGCCAATGCACCGGCATCCAGTGCTTTAAACGTTGATTCTACTTCAGTTGCACTTGTACTGGCACTTACAATAACTATCGGAGTAGGTTGATTTTCCATGATTATCCGTGTAGCTTCAAATCCATTCATCTTTTGCATATGAATATCCATAGTTATGACATCGGGGTGCTTGTCTCTAACCAAAGCCAGTACTTCAGAACCATCTTTAGCAATGCCGACAACTTCCATGTCTGGATCCAAAGAAAAAATATGCAGTAAAAATTGTTGTGCTGTTTCTGAATCATCAACGATGAGAACTTTTATCATTATTTCCTCCTGAGTATAAATTTTTTGCGTTAATTAAAAATATTAAAATATCATTCATAGGAGTCTTGACATAATTTCCAACAAATTGCTTTGGTCAAAACTGCTTTTTAAAATGTATGCATTTGCACCGACCTCAATCCCATGCTCCCGATCCTGTTTTGATTCTAGCGCCGTGACCAATATTACTGGCAGGTCTGCTAATTTCTTGTCACTACGTATCTTCTCGGTAAGTTCAAACCCACTCATCCTCGGCATGTCGACATCGGAAACAAGAAGATCATAATCATTACTTCTTAATTGAACAAATGCATCCATTCCATCAACAGCCGTAGTTATATCATATCCACTGGATTCAAGTATGTTTTTTATCATCATCCGAGCTGTAATTGAATCATCTGCAACAAGTATACGTTTTGCTACTGATTGAGTTTTGCTGCTCATTGAAGGCGGCATCGAAACAATAGCCGGATTCAAGGAAGATTCGATCAATTCAGCACAATTTAGGATTGGCACTACATTGCCTGAACCCAATATTGTCGTACCAGAAAAATTATGCACCTGTTTTAATTGTTTTCCCAGACTTTTTACAAGTATCTCTTCAACTCCCAAGACTTCATCGATTAAGACTGCGATGCTTTTATTTAATGATTTTATAATAACCACGGGCAGATAATTAGCAGTTCCATCTGCTTTGACATTTCTTTCTGCTTTATCGATTTTTTTCTCAGCTATTCCAAGAATCACCGAAAGTTTCACTAGTGACAGGATCTCGTCTCTGAATAAAATAGTTTCTTTACTTTCGATCGTTTTGATATCTTCCTGAAGTATATGCGATACGTATTCGATGTTGGATAATGGCAATATATAGCAATATTCCTGAACTCGAACAAGAATGCCGTTAAAGGTGGAGATGGACAGGGGAAGTTCTATTTTAAAAGTAGTACCGACGTTTCTTATTGATTCAAAAGAAACTGCCCCTTTCAGGTTTTCAATTTTTTCTTTTACAATAGCAAGGCCGAGACCTCTTCCAGAGACATCTGTGATTATCCTGCTTGTTGATATACCTGATCTGAAAATCAATTGAGACATCTCATCAGTGTCCATTGATTCAATCGCTTGTTCAGACACAATCCCGGCTTTGGCCGCTGAAGCTCTTAACTTATCTGTATCTACACCAACACCATCATCTGAAACTATTATCTCAAGATGTTGACTGTCTTTTGCATTAAAACTGATGATTATTTTCCCGCTTTTTGGCTTGTTCTGCTCTAATCGCTCTTTAGGTGTTTTGATCCCGTGATCTACACAATTTCGAATCAGATGTATCAGCGGATCCTTAAGCTCATCGAGTATCCTTTTATCAATTTCCAGTTCCGAACCATTTATCACAAGCTCTGTTTCTTTATCCTGATCATAAGACAGATCTCGTACGAGACGTGGAAGAATATCGACAATAGTTGAAACTGGCAGCATCAATAACTGCTTCATTGCTTTTAAGTGTTCATCAACAATCAGTTGAAGATCCCTGTGATCCTTTATCAACTTTTCCCTGAAAGACGAAGTGTTTTGAATCAGATTATTAAGCTGCAATATAGTCCATTCAGGAATCTTGTCTGATGTTGAATCAATTTTTTCATTTATTGATCCTAGTTCTCCTTTGAATAAAACAAGTTCGCTTAATATATTGTTAGCTTCAATTGCTCTCATATTTGCTGAGGTTTTTGATTGTATCAGTTCTTCCACTTGAAATAACAGCGGTTCTAATTTTGAGATTGGGATCCTTACCGTTTCTTTTGTCACCACTTCTTTTGTCTTTTTCGATGATTCAGTGACGGTATTTTCCTTATCACTCAATTTTTTTTTGGATTTAGTCATGATTTCAGCCGATTCAGGACTAGTCGTTTCTTTCAATACAGCATCTTTTTCAAAAGTCATATCATTTGCAGTTTGCCTGGGCGGTAAAATATCACCATTAGCAGCTTTTTTAAGCTGCTCGCATAAATTACTAATAAGAGTTTTATCCGGTTGAATATCTTCATTATCAAAATTGGAAACAAGGTCTGTAATGCAATCCGTCGAATTTAACAGCAACCCAAATAATTCTTGAGATAAAGTTATTTCACTTTGTTTCATTCCTAAAAAAACACTTTCCATTTGCTGGCAGATAGATTCGATATCTTTCAGATTGACAGATCTGGCAGCACCCTTCATACTATGAGTTTCCCTAAAAAGGCCTTCGATAATTACTGTATTCTTCTTTTCATCAACAGTGTTTTCAAGTTCAACCAAACCTGCTGACAATGATTGCAGCCGCTCTTCTGCTTCCGTACGAAACATTGTCCTCAGACGCTTGAGAAATTCCTGTTCCTTATTGGTATTCATCATTTTCACCCTTCACAATGAAACTGATCTATCAGTTCATTGAGTTTTTTCCCAAGATTACTCAGATCCTGTGCTGCAACTTCTAGCTGTTTCATGCTTAATACATTCTGGAGACCGGCATTATTAATGTTTTCCATAGCAATACTTATCTGATCCATTCCAACCACCTGCTGCTGACTTGATGCTTCTATCTGAACTGCTGCCTGAACAGCTTCATTACTTGTTTCTGCCAGTACCTGGATCGAATTTCCTGCCTTTTGCGCTAGTTTGGTGCCCGAGTCGACAGCTTTACTGCCTTGCTCAACAGCTATAGCCGCATTACTGGTTGCTCTTTGAACATCACTCAATATAGTTCTGACTTGTAAAGTAGCTTGCTTTGACTGTTCTGCAAGTATTTTGATTTCTTGTGCAACGACAGCAAAGCCTTTTCCTTCATCTCCGGCTTTAACAGCCTCAATCGCTGCATTTACAGATAGAAGATTTGATTGATTGGAAATATCAGTCACCGAGGCGATTATTCCTCCAATTGTCTGACTTTGCTCACTTAATGATATTATTGTTTTTGCTATTAATTCCATTTGCTTTCCGGTAAGTTCATATCCGGTCATGGTATCTATGACCGACTGCTGTCCTTCCTGAGAAGTCTTAGCAACGATCTGTGCATTACTTGATACATTTTGAGCTTTTTGTAAAGAAAGCTGTGCAGCCTGACGCACTTCCTCAACAGTAGTTGTTGTTTCACTTATTGATATAGAAGTCTCAGCAGCACCAGATGCTACCTGTGTAGTGCTTGCAAGTATCTCGTTTGCTGATGAGCTTAACCGGCTGACTGCCTGTTTAAGTTCTGATATAGAATTTCTGAACATATTTGTCATTTCTTTAAACGCCTGATTCAATTGACCAAGTTCATCCTTCCGTTCAATATCTGTCATATCATCCCTCAGATCACCAGTCGATATCTTTTTAGCAGATCTGACAACAGCATTCAGTGGGCCAGCTATTCCTCTTGTAAGAAGTATGGTTATAAGAATAGACATTAGGATTGCAGCAAGACTAATTATTATGAGAAGGGTAGTTGTGCCGTCAAACGTACTCTGGCTTTGTTCATTCACTGCTTCGGCTTCGGCTACATGTTTAGCAATCTGATCAGTAAAAGACTCTGAAACTGCAACACGAGCCAGATAAAATGGCTGGTCATCAGGAAGCATGGAATTCAGCTTTTGTTGATCACCGCTTTTTGCAACATTTATGACCTCCATCATAGCCTCAGTGAATGCTGCCCAATTTTGCTCAAGGAGGGTTACGTCAGTTATTTCTTCATTTACTCCTGAAGATACTGCCCGTGCTTTATGAGCTTTTATATTCTCATCAACAATACTTATCTCCTTTTGTATATCCTTTTCGATAATATCACGTTTTTCAGAAAAGACAATAAATTTATACATATCCCCGCGGGCCATGTAATAAGCGGTTTCTGCCACCTCTAATTGTGTTAGTGAAACCAGCATATCATTATAGATTGCTGAGACACCATTATTCACTTTATTGATACTGAAATAACTGGTCACAGCAATCGTCATTAAAAATAATATTAAGATTAGAAACCCAGCCATCAGTTTTGTTCCGACCTTCCAATTGTTAATCGCTTTCATTCTTTTTTCCTCCTTTTATTGAACATATTTGTATATCCAGTTATTTTTCACTTATTCCTGATTGATGATAATTTTTTGATCATTAAGGATATTCTCTGCATTTAATACCATCATATGATCTTTGGTCACTCCACGCAAATACTCTTTTCCGATGCCTGAAATGCTTGAAGGAACCGCCTTGATAGAATCAAGAGGGACAGAACTGATCCCGATTATGTCATCAGCCAGAATCCCTATCTCCATTTTTTCATTCTTAATTATGATCAAGAGATTAAGCTGACCAAGACCCTTTTCCTCCAGATTAAAAAACTTTTTAAGATCGACAATGGAAATTATCCTGCCGCGGATATTGACAATGCCTAAAATAAAGGCAGGAACTCCCGGAATATATGTGAAATCTTTTAAAGGCTGTACTTCCTGTATGAATGATGATTCTATAGCATATGTTTCATATGATAAACGAAATATAACAATACCAAATGATGTTCCCTCTATGATCCTTTCTTCAGGCTCGATGGATAGGAGCTTTGATCTTTCTTTCAATATTTTTTTCTTTTCAGCAGAAGAAACAGTTGAATCTATTGATGAATTTATCAGATCATGGATCTTTTCCCAGGATATCTGAGCATCTGTTGATCTATGTTTTTTCCCCAGAACATCGTTCATATAAATACTCCTTTCATAAAGATTTGGCACATCATGTTTCCAGCATCTGAAGTATCGACGTTATTATCTCATTCAGCCTGCCTGCAGTCAGCATTTCCGGTTCGATCAAAATGTCTTCCGCGCTGTATCCATTTAACAGCTGCAGAACTATTTTAAAATGCTTTTTTGCTGAAACAGGATTACCTGACCTGAATTCCAGATTCCCAAGTGAAAAGTGGGCTAAAACATAGTTCTGGTCTAGATAGAGCACGCGTTTGAAAGCAGCTATCGCCTCAGGCACACGGTTTTGTTCCTGTAGTATATTTGCATAAAGATAATAATTCTCAAGATCGAGCTTATTTGTTTTGATCATTGATTCACATGCAGAAAGAGCTTCATCCAGTTTCCCCAGATTAGCAAGACTTCTGATATCGATGATCTTGTCTGGTTGGTTATCCTGTACCGCCTCTCTTATAATAGTTGCAGCCTTGATTGTTTGATCAGAAACAGGCTGTCTGAAGCTTGAATCTTGTGATTTTTCAGTATTTATTTTTGCTGGCTCAAAAGGTATGGGTTCCATTTTAAAATCAAGTTTGATTTTTAATGATGCTTTTTTTGATTCTTTCTTAAAAACGGCCGCTCCAGGGAAATTAACGCAGGTAAATTGCGGAAATAATTGATTCGACAACTCACTTGAACCGACTATCAGACATCCATTTTCTACAAGTGAGTCATAAAAGTGCTTTCCGATGGTTTTGATCCGTTCCTGTGTAAAGTACATCAGAACATTTCTGCAGAAAATAATATCCATTGCATTTGTATTATTTATGAGAGAAGGATAAACATCATCAACAAGATTGAGATATTTAAATGTTATGTTCTTTTTAATTTTAGGATCAATGGCGTATTCACCTTTTTTGATCAGGGTAAAATTCTTTTCTTTGAAGCCCTGAGGTGCATTTCTAAATGCCCATTCTCCATATAATCCATCAACTGCCTTAACTAGAGAAGCTGAATTTATATCTGTTGCAAGTATGTTGACATGCCAGTTTTCAAGATCCGGGATCATCTCTTCAAGGATGATAGCGATTGTATAAGGCTCTTCTCCGGTGGCACACCCTGCACTCCAGATCCTTATTTGTCTACTGGATTTTTCTCTTTTCCTGATCAGATCAGGCAATATGTCAGAAATAAGCGCTTCAAATAAATGAGGCTCACGGAAAAAATATGTTTCTGATATCGTCAGATGCTTGGCGACCATCTCGATCGTAGTACGGGTGGCTGGAACAGACATCAGCCACTTTATGAATTCTTCAGTATCCTGAAAATCAAAATCTTTAGCTATATCAGCCATACGAGTAAAAAGAACATCCCATCTTGCTTGTGGAAAATACAATCCCATATTTTTTGAAATATATTCGCTGAGATCTGACAGCAGACCGATTTCTAAAGTATCCGCATTTTTCATGAGCCGCCTCCAGTATTCCTAAGGCTATTTCTCCCTTGATTTTTTTGGGAGTTGTGATACAAACTCAAATCTGTCGTAATGTGTAAAAAACTGATCAAGATCATATATAAGAATGAGATCACTTTTCATTTTAGCGATGCCATGAATATATTCAGATCCAAACAACTGCTTATCAGTAGAAATAATTTCTTCTTCATCAATTTCATATATCTCAAATTTTGAGTCCGCAATCATAGCAGCCATACCATTATTGGTTTTTACTATAATATAACAATCAGTTAATTGGATTTCTTTGGTTTGTTTATGCAGGCGTTTCCTAATATCAATTACCGGGATGACCTGGCCTTTATATGATATGATTCCGGAAATAAATTCCATAGATACTGGAAGAGGTGTTATTTCTACAGATCTTTCTATTCGTATAACATCAGAAAGAAAAACCGAATAATTTAATTCATCCAGGTTAAAATGTAATATATATCTCCTGCTGTTTTCTTTGAGATTATCCATGTCATTTATCCCCTTAAAATATACATATAAGCAATAGAACATCACGTTATTTATAATCAGTAGATATATTCATCCCATATAGTGAAATTATACCCCTTTATAATTATAACCTTTAAGAAATTAAAATAAAAAACTTCGCCAAATTATTACATTTTTCGCGCAATTTGTTTAATTATGTATCTGTCCAATTAATTGTAGCCAATCCAAACAACATGTAATTCAAACGGAATCGCACAATGTTTTTTGTCCATTTTCGGATGCTAAAATAGTGGGATTTCTAAATTTATACTTTCAGGTGATCCCCGGTTGAAAAAATAGACAAATAATTCCTATTGAAAATCAACTGTTTAATGTGACACAGCTTTGTTTAATATGAGTAAAGTGCCATATATGATTCATGCCAACCACCACTTAATCTCATATTGGAAAGAACTTCTAATGAAAGTGGAATGTAAACAACATCATTCATTACAACTGGATAATATTGCGAGCTAGGCACATTCAAATTTTTGTTATTTATGATAACAGCAAACGTAGGTTTAGCAATGCTTTTTGTTGTCACTTTATTTGAAGATGTAGTGCTGAAAGTTGAAGAAGGATTAATGTTCGATGATGAAGTAAAAACCATTCCATCAATTACGTTCCATCCTCCCTGCAACTTCATTACAGTTATCATTTACATATACAGGAAATGATGGCTTCACCAACGCTGTTGGTGCATTTAATATTGTCGGAGTATATGGCGTATATGATGTGTAATAATATGGAGTTGGAGCTATCGTGCCTTGTTCGTCAGTATATGGGTTAATATTTGGGTATGTCGAATAATTGTCGTTACTAGTACTGTCAGGAGAAGCCCTGTAATAAGGTTGTACAAATGTGCCATTACCTCGATAATACCCCTTAACGTAAACATCTGCATAAACAAAGGATGTCATAAATAGCATTAATATTAGAATTATACTAATTAAAAGTTCGATTTTCCTTTTCATTTCTTAACCCTCCAATATTCAATTAAATATAAAACACAATTACTGTTTATTTTTTAAAGAAAAAGTAACATTATCAATCTTCCAAAACCTCTTCTATAAATCATTATTAATCCGTATAAAAAACAGGGCATAGATATATCCATCCCCTGTTGTAAAATCGTACTACTTTATAATTATATCGTAAAGAAATTAAAACAAAAAATTCCGCCAAATTATTACATCTTTCGCGCATTTTGTTTAATATTGAGGTAATATTATAATAACTTGCATGGTAGTTTGCGCGATACACATTATAGCATATTGAGGTAGTTTACCGTAAAATCAGCCTCCATTTGGTAGACACTATTATTTTCCAGGGGCTGAAAAGCTAATGGCCGGCAACAACCCTTTCAGTTCCAGGTTTTGCGATCCATTCAAATCGTCAAAAATTAGCTGTTCACTTTTGGGGAATCATTCCAAAAGCTGCTTTTAATTATTCAGCCCCATGATGTTTTTTCAAAATACCTGCAAATATTTCGTTTTTACAGAACCCCGCAATGGTATATCCCGCGGAATTCCTTGCGTTTATGTCAAATCCGTAGTTTATCAGGGCTATTAGAAGTTCTTCGAAATTTTTGGCATCGCGACCTGAATAATCATCATGTAGAATGGTATTCCCGTATTTAT
>Ga0209386_1001079_pt1 | contig 11778 bp, 5 predicted proteins | sample NGEPertwo_FD_184510 | JGI IMG/M metagenome (GOLD analysis project Ga0209386, IMG submission 184510) | Arctic peat soil microbial communities from the Barrow Environmental Observatory site, Barrow, Alaska, USA - NGEE Permafrost154B-two... | ecosystem: Environmental > Terrestrial > Soil > Wetlands... | reverse complement strand
GAGGATCAGGCTAACATTATTATGAAGAAATGGGCCGGCGAATGGAAGACCAAAGCAGACTGGGAGAAACGTGCTGATGTTATCCGTCAAGGAATCATCAAAGGAATGAAGTTCGATCAGATGCCTGTAGTTAACAATGATTTCAAGCCGATCATCCGGAATACCCGCACGATGGATGGTTATATCGTTGAAAATATTGCGATTGAGAGTTTTCCGGGTTTTTATATCACTGGAAATCTGTACCGTCCGCTTAAAGCTGAAAAGAAATGTCCGGCGATATTAACCCCTCATGGACATTGGGTTGACAGGCGTATGAGTCCCGACGTTCAAATTAGGAGTGCCTGTTTTGCACGTATGGGAGCGGTTGTTTTCGCTTACGATATGGTTGGCTATGGCGACTCAAAGCAAGTGAACCATAAAATTCCAATTGCTCTTTTATTGCAAACATTTAACAGCAAAAGGGTACTCGACTACCTTGTTTCGCGCCCCGATGTTGACCCCGAACGGATTGGCATCACCGGAGAGTCAGGCGGCGGTACCCAAACCATCATGATTACAGCAATTGACAGCCGAATCAAAGTTTCTGTGCCGGTAGTTATGATATCCGCCTATTTTTTTGGTGGATGTATTTGTGAAAGTGGAATGCCGGTTCACCGAAGCAAAACCCATCAGACAAATAATGTTGAGATTGCTGCCCTTTGCGCTCCACGACCCATGCTGCTGATTTCGGATGGTGGCGACTGGACCAAAAATACACCTAGAATTGAATTTCCCTACATTCAAAAAGTATATGCCTTGTACGATGCCGAAAGTAAACTGGATAATGCACATTTCCCTGGTGAGCGGCATGGCTATGAAGCTACAAAAAGATATCCCGTCTATAATTTCTTCGGTCATTACCTAAATTTGGATGCAGGTCAATTGCCCTATAAAAATTCGTTCGATGAGAGTTTCGTGACCATCTTATCCAAAGAAGATTTGATGGTTTTTAATGATCAGAATCCTATTCCTGCCAATGCTTTAAAAGACGACGATGCGGTAATCAGGTATTTAAATCTAAAATAGACTCATCTTTAAAGCTTGATTCCTATGAAGATACGATCAACTTTATTTTGTCTGCTCATCCTGATAATAGGCGCCTGTACTTCTACGAAAGTGAAGCCGGTAGTTTATGAACTTCGCTGCGAATACCTCACAAATCCTGTTGGAATGGAAGTTTTAAAACCCCGTCTTTCATGGCAGATGAAAAAAGATGTTCGTGGAGCAAAGCAAACAGCTTACCGCCTTATTGCTGCTTCAACGGATGAATTATTATTGAGGAACAATCATGATCTTTGGGATTCAGGCAAAGTTGATTCGGATCAGTCGGTTCAGGTTGAATATAAAGGAAAGCCTTTGAAATCAGGAATGAAGGTTAGCTGGAAGGTGAAAATATGGGATGAAGAAGGAAATATATCTGAATGGAGTACCATCTCTCATTGGGAAATGGGATTGCTGCAAATGACCGACTGGCAGGCCTATTGGATTGGTGCACCTGCATCGCTGGCTTCAAAAGAGTCGAAGCTTCCATCACCCCTTTTCCGGAAAGAGATGACCATTTCCAGAAAAATCAGAAAAGCACGAGCATATATTAGTGGGCTTGGTTATTACGAACTTTACATCAATGGGCAAAAAATAGAGGATCATGTTTTATCGCCCAATCAAACCAATTATGACCGACAAAAGGTGGAGAAATGGAAGGAATCAAGAATCGGTAACATGAAATCTACCGTTCTGTACGAAACTTTCGATATAACCACTTCACTTAAATTGGGTGGAAATGCCTTCGGAGTCATTCTTGGAAATGGCTGGTATCTGCAGGCAGATCGACCGAATGATACGATGTATTGGTACGATACCCCACGCCTGATTGCACAATTTGAAATTGAGTACGATGATGGAAGTATGGATTTAATTGTTAGCGATGAAAGCTGGAAAAGCGCATTAAGTCCAATACTTTATAATGGATTACATTCAGGGGAAATTTATGATGCCCGGTTGGAGCAAAAAGGGTGGAATGAAGCCAGTTTTGATGATTCAAAATGGGTGACGGCTGTTTGTGTCCGCCCGCCGGCAGGTACACTGGAAGCACAAATTTCTCCGCCCGACCGTGTCACCGGATCAATAAAACCGGTTTCTGTAACTCAACCAGAAATAGGCAGGTATCGCTTCGACATGGGACGATTGTTTTCCGGATGGGCAAGGCTAAAAATTTCTGGAGCCAAAGGAACAACAATTAAACTTCGGTTTATTGAAGAATTTGGCCCGACTTACGGTCAGACCGATACCTACATTTTAAAAGGAGAAGGAACCGAAACCTGGGAACCGCGTTTTACCTGGCATGCCTTCCGGTACGTTGATGTATACGGTTCACCGAATGAATTAACTATTGAGAATCTGGATGGAAGGGTTGTAAATACCGACATCAGTCGTGCCGGGAGTTTTGAATGTTCCAATCAACTGCTAAATAAAATACTGGATAATTACCAGTGGACCCAGCTTGGGAATGTTCATGGCGGCGTCCCAAGCGACTGCCCGCACCGCGAGCGTCGAGGATATACCGGTGATGGTCAGATTTCAGCCAAAGCAGCGATATCCAATTTCGATATGTCGCAGTTTTATACCAAATGGTTGAATGATATCAGCGATGCGCAAAATCATAAGACTGGTTATGTTCCAAATACAACTCCTTACCAGGATGGGGGAGGCGGAACAGCATGGGGATCTGCCTATGTAATTATCCCTTGGTATATGTACCAGTATTACGGCGATGTCCGTTTGCTGCAACAACATTTTTCGGGAATGAAGCACTGGATTGAATACATGAAAAATTCCTTGAATAAGGATGGAATTCTGGCAAATCAGGGGCTGGGAGAGTGGGTGCCCCCGGATATTGTGGATCTCCCGGCAGATTTTGTAAATAGCTGTTATTATTACCATTGCTGCCAGTTAATGACTCAGATTTCAGGCATACTAAAGGATAATTCCGATCGGGAATATTTCATCGGGTTGGCAGAAAAGGCGAAGTCAGATATCAACAAAGTCTATTTTAATTCAGCTAACTCAAGTTATTCAATCGGACGACAGGGCGCCAATATTTACCCGCTTGGATTTGGAATTACAGAAAGTCAAAATGTGAAAGCTGTTTTTGATAATCTGGTTAAGAATATTCTGGGTCCAAATAAAGCTCATTTTGATACCGGGATTTTAGGAACGCCGCTTTTGCTCGAAGTCCTGACCGAAATGGATCGGGCTGATCTGGCTTATACGCTGATGAACCAGCGCGATTTTCCCGGCTTTGGTTTTATGATCGAAAAAGGAGCTACTACCATTTGGGAAACCTTTCAGGGGGACGTTTCGCATAGCCATCCCATGTTTGGCAGCGTATGTGCATGGTTCTATCAGCACCTTGGCGGTATCACTCCCGATCCGGCTTATCCTGGGTTTAAACATACGATCATCAAGCCAACACCGCTCAGCAGTTTGTCCTTTGCCAATACATCTTATCAATCGATGTATGGAGAGATTAAAACGCAATGGAAATTTGTCGGGGAAGATTATCTGCTGGATGTGAGAATTCCTGCAAATACCACTGCTACGGTTTATGTTCTGGCTAAAAAAAAGGAGAAAATTACTGAGAGCGGCAAATCCACTGCTAATAATTCACATGTTAAATTTTTGAAAAACGAAGGTAAATATGCTGTTTATGAGGTTGAATCAGGCGATTATCAATTTGTGTCTGAAGGATCAAGGAAAATGCTGCGAAATACAATTCTCACGAATCCGATCATTCATCCGGCTGATACTTTGGCACAGGTGCATGATTCAATAAAGATCACGATAACTTCTGATGTAGCCGAAGCTCATATTCATTACACAACTGACAATTCCGAACCAGACAGCACATCAACATTGTACACAAAACCGTTTCCTGTTTCAGAACCAACAGTAATCAAAGCAAAAGCTATTCTAAACGGTTATGATCCAAGCTTCACGAAAACGAATTTTATAGATTTTGTCGATCCTGAAATCAACGGTTTGACATATAAGTATTATGAAGGTGTCTGGACACGGATTCCTGATTTTTCGAAATTCCCGGTAATAAAATCAGGAACAGTTTATAAGTTTGGGTTGGATCAGATTATTCCAACAAAAGATGAGTATGCGCTGACTTTTGACGGGGTGATACAAATTAAAATTGATGGAATTTATGAATTCTACATCCAATCAAACGATGGAACCCGTCTTTTCATTGATAATAAAGTTGTTATTAATCATGATGGTCCACATGGAGCCGATATTGAGAAAACAGGTAAAATTCCTTTATTGAAAGGAAATCATCCCATCAGGCTTCATTATTTTCAGGCCGGTGGCGGAATGTATCTCCAGGTAAAATATTCAGGACCTGGAATTGACAAACAAGAGGTTCCTGCAATGGTTTTGTTTCAGAAAATTGAACATAATAGCTAAAAAATAGATGCCATGTCAAAAGAAGAAATGTCAAGAAGAAGTTTTGTCGGGAAAACAGCGGCTGGTATAACCGTCTTAGGGTTATCTGTAAGTACGTCAGCAATGAATACTGCATCCTATAAAAGAATTTTAGGTGCAAACGACCGGATAAATATTGGTTTCCTGGGTTGTGGCGGGAGGAGCCGCGGACACCAGAATATGGTGAAAATGTCGGTAAAAGATAAAAACCTTGGAGTGGTTGCAGTTTGCGATTTATGGACTAAAAACAGGGAGGATACCGCCTCGCGGTGCAAGGATTTGTTTGGTTCTGATGTTCAGAAATTCAAATATTCGGAAGAAATGTTACTCATGCCGGACCTTGATGCCGTGATGATTGCTACAGGTGATTTTCAGCACGCGAAACTTCTGGCGCAGGTTGTCAATGCAGGAAAGGATTGTTACTGCGAAAAACCAATGTCAACCAGCCTGGAAGAAGCCAAACTGGCAAGAGAAGCTGTATTGTCTTCGAAACAGGTTGCACAAATGGGTTCGCGAACCTGTTCAACGAAAGGTGCGTGATATTGTCCGCTCCGGCAAATTGGGACAGATTACCAAGATTGAACAGGTCTGGAACGACAACGGTCCGCGCTGGCACGACCCTAAAGATCCTGATGTAGCGGCAATACGGGAGCAAGATACGGACTGGAAGCGGTGGTTGCTCGGAAAGCCTTTTGAACCATTTGATCCCTGGAAATATTTTGAATTCAGGATTTTCCGCGAATACTCAGGAGGAATTACTTCCCAGTGGATGAGCCATGCAATCGGTTTGGTCCATTTTTATACCGATACTTCAATCCCTGATTCTATGGTTGCCAACGGAGGCATATTCGGTTGGCCCGACATCAGGCAGAATCCTGACACGTTTCAGGCATTGGCGACATACGATGATGCAAAGCTATTATATTCTTATACTTCCAGTTATGCCAACAAGTTTGGCGATTATACCTGCATTCGGGGCAAGGAAGGTACATTATTTGCGCATGGAGGCGAAGGCAGTCCGCGATGGTTCTTCATCCCGGAGTATTTGGATTTACCGGGAGGATTCGATTTTTATGAAGGCCTCAAAGACGCGGTCAAAAACGGCAAATCTGAACTTATAACAACGGAAGAATACGGAATGAAACTGCCTCCGGTTGGATTAAGCGATGATAGCAAATATCATATGGATAACTGGGTGGATTGTATGCGTAGCAGAAATCCAAATACGAATGGTAATATTCACACGGGATTTTGGCATGCAGTGGGCACTATCATGGCCACACAAAGTTACCGCGAAGGCAAAAAATTATACTGGGACCGGGTGAAGGAGGAGATTGTTGATCAACCGGTTGTGTAATGAGAATATTAAATCCTTTAAAAGCAGCGAATTTGATATGCATAAGATTCTGATATTTATTTTATTGGCACTGATTTCATTTAATTCTTTTTCACAAACCTACTGGAAAATAGAAAATGAAAATGGCGATGAGATTTTGCTCACTCTTCACGTGAATGATACGAAAAAGACATTTGAAGCTTACACCCGAAAAGATGCACTGAAGGATCTTGCAGGTATTTTTGCCTACACGTTGGCAAAAGCCGCCGGGAAGTTAAAATATCCGGAGATCGTTTTTATTGAGGGAAAAACTCAAAATAAAAATGATAGTCTTCAGTTGACGGGCACCTTCAATTACTTCGACAAGCAGTTCTTGTTTTCAGCTACTATTTCGGAAAATCATTTTATTGGCAAATACCTCGATACTAAAAACAGGCCACACCAATTGACCGGTATAAAAGTCCCAACTGACAAGCCAATAAAAGATTATACTTCAATTATCAATTCGGCATTTATCGCAACAGAGAAGAATATTTTTAATGCTGCCTGGCTTAAATCGGGTGAATGGCAGAATTTCAGAAAAAAGGTGAATGAACTGAAAGCAAAGATTGCTGACGATTATGAACTTGCTGCGACGTTCTATTGGCTTGGGAAAGTTCTCCCCTTTTCGCCTTACGAAATACGGAAAATGACGCCTCGAAATAAATCTTCAAATCGGAGAGATGAGGTAACTATCAGGGAAATTGAGGGAAGAACTGCTGTTTTTGATGCAAATAGACTTCCTGGCAATCAAAAGGAGATGGATAGTGTTGCATTGATCATTGCTAAAAAAGGATATTCTAACCTGATAATTGATCTTCGCGGAAGAACCAATATAAACCCTTGTACAGCAAATATTTTTGTCAATTATCTTTCGGACAAATCTTTTAATGCTGGCATTTACCTTACAAGAAAATGGGTTGAAAGCAATAATTCAATTCCAAAAGTTCAGGATTATAAAAAAACTTTTAAAAGCTTCTCTAATCCTGGTTATCAGGTGGGAGAGTTCTATAAAGAGGCTGGTCGGTTAATTGATATCGTCCCGGTTAAGATCCCCTTCATAGGCAAAGTCTATGTTCTAACCGATTCAAGAACATCAAGAGCCTCAGAAGCGATGGTTTATATATTGAAGAATGAAAATATTGCCACAATTGTCGGGCAAAGAACAGCTGGTGCATCGATGTTGGCAGAGCATATAAGGATCAGCAATGACTATGATATTAATTTACCTGTTTCTGAATATTATACCAACGAAGGCAAGAGTCTGGGCAGACTTGGTATTGAGCCTGATATCAAAGTGCCGGGAGAAGATGCGATGAGATATATCTTGAAAATTTTATGAGTCATTTGGAGTTGATTGGTTTTCTTATTCATTCGGTTTGGAAACCTATTTTGTGGGCAGTACGGATTCGAAATGTATTGTGTAAATAATTGTATCGATTGCATTTAACCAATCTGTTCTCAAAAAACTCACCTTATGATTAATTTCTGTTGTAAAAGCTTTATTATGTGAAGAAATTGATTCAATGATAGTAATATTTTAAGATCTTGTTATTATTCCCTTTTTCACATTCGAATAAATACATATAAGAGTAGAGTTATTGATGGAAAAAGAAAGGTTAGTCTAAAAAAATGATAATTTTGGTTGTTTCAAATGATGCAATGGAGTAGTTTATTGAAATGAATAAAATAGAAGGGACTTGATTTGAAAAGATTAAAAACTCTGAAATACAGACTAACAGCAATTCTTTTTCTCAATCTTATATTTTCGCTGAATGCTTTGGCTGTAAAATTTTATAGCATCAATTCTTTATTTGGAATTTCGATGCGGGAGACAAATTCGGTAGTCAAAGATGATAATGGATTTGTTTGGGCTTCTTCAAAAACGGGTGTTTTAAGACTATCAAAAGACAATTATCATATTTACCGGCTTCCATACGAATCTTCAGACTTTTATAAAGTAAAGCTAATATATAAAAATTTCAAACTTTTTGCTTATACCAATAATGGCCAAGTCTTTTACTATAATCAGGTATTCGACAAGTTTGAGCTGATATTGAACCTTAATCGTATCATGTTGGATATGCTAATTGATGATAAAGGTATTTGTTGGATCTCAACGTCTTTGGGATTGTATGAATACCAGTCAGGAAAACTTTCCCCGGCTTTTGAATTTTCTTCGAATACATATGTGATAAATTGGTATGATTCGAAAAATATTATTGTAGCAAAGCAGGATGGAATTTGGCTTTTTAATATCAATTCTATTGAAAAAAGACATATTTATGAAAATAGGAACCTAAGCTCTGTTGATTTTTCCTCGCTTTATTTCGACAAGGATCAGGATAAACTTTGGCTTGGGACTATGTCTGAAGGATTGTTCCTGTACAATTTCAAAAATAGAACCTGTTCCAATCAGCTAAGATCAGTTTTACCCGAACAACCAATCCTGGCTATTAAAGAGAATTCTGATTCTACCTGTTTAATTGGATTTGATGGTCAAGGTATTTGGGAACTCGACAGGAGAAATCAGAAGGTACTGAATATTTATAAAGAAAGTTTGGACGTCCCATTTTCTTTGAGGGGAAATGGAGTTTATGACCTGTTTTGTGATAAAAACAATCGGGTTTGGGTGTGCACTTATAGTGGGGGACTATCGTTTTTCGATCAGGCTTCTCCATTGATTAATCAAATAGTTCATCTTCCTAATAATTCTAATTCATTAACAAATAATGATATTAATAGTATTATTGAAGATAGTTGGGGAAAACTTTGGTTTGCAACGAATAATGGAATCTGTTGTTGGGATGTAGCCGCAAATAAGTGGAGCAGTTTTTATAATGATAATGAGACGCACGCCCAGGTATTTCTCTCACTTTGTGAAGATAACCAGGGAAGAATATGGGCAGGGACTTATTCTTCGGGAGTCTATTTATTGGATGGTAAAACAGGGAAAGAACTGGCTCATTATAATAAAACCGGAAAAGACTCCCCGTTGCTTAATGATTTTATATTCAATATATATAAGGACAGCAGTGGCGATATTTGGTTCGGGAGTGTTGGTGGTTCGGTTGTTTGTTATTTATCCGGGGAAAACCGATTCAGAACCTATTCCAGTCAATTTATTGGTTGCTTTGCTGAATTGGCTGAAAATCAAATTCTTTTAGGATGCAGCGATGGATTGAAGCAATTAAACAAACAAACTGGTAATACCACAAAACTAATAACGGGTTTGTTGATTCGTGATGTTCTTGTAATGGGAGAAGATGTTTGGATTTGTACCTCCGGGGATGGATTAGTCAGATATAAATACAAGACCGGCGAAACAGAAAAGTTTACGGCACAGATGGGATTACCATCAAATTTTATTAATAGTATTATTTATGCAAATGATTATTTGTGGCTAGGGACAGAGAATGGATTATGCAGGTTTGATCCAAAAAATACAAATGCAGTTACATATTCATCAATATATTCACTTTCTGCAACCTCGTTTAATAGTAGTTCGCATTCGAAATTGAAAAATGGTCAATTAGCTTTGGGAACCAACAATGGAGTGGTAATTTTTGCTCCAGATCTGGTTGATGGGTCTTCAACAAAAGGGAGAATTTTCTTTCAGGACTTGACTGTTGCGGGTCGCTCAATCAGGGATATACCTTCTTTCAATCTGAAGACTCCCATAGATAGTTTACAGGAAATTAATCTCAGGTATTTTCAAAATACGATTACCCTTGAATTACTTTCACTTGGACAGACACCCGGATCAAAATTTTCCTGGGAAATGGAGGGATTTGACCTGCAATGGAGTCAGCCTACCGAAAACAATGTTATTACTTATACGAACATTCCCAGCGGGCACTTTATATTAAGAATAAGACTCTTTGACAGTTCATTGAGCGATGTTTTAGCCGAACGGTCTATAAAAATAAATTCAACCCCTCCATTTTGGAGAACAGGATGGTTCTGGATGCTCGTTTTTATTTTGATGTCCGGAATTATCTTTCTTTATTTGCTGTACTACATTAACCGGCTGAAACAGGAACATACCGAAGAAAAGGTGCGATTTTTCACTAATACCGCACACGATATCCGGACTTCGCTGACCTTAATCAAAGCTCCTGTCGAGGAGTTAAGCAAAGAAAATAACTTAACCGAATCTGGGAAGTACTATTTAAATCTGGCAATTGAACAGGCAAGGCAACTTACCTCGGTTGTTACCCAATTGATGGATTTCCAGAAGGTTGATATTGGTAAGGAACACCTGTTACTGTCGATGACAGATATTGTAAAACTTATCTCGAACCGCAGGATCATGTTGGCTTCTTTTGCAAAAAGCAAAAATATCAAACTTGTGTTTGTTCCTGATTGTGAGTGTTATATGACGGCTGTCGATGAATCGAAAATGGAGAAAATTATTGATAACCTGATTACTAATGCCATTAAATATTCGCACAACAATAGTCAGATCCAGATTGATCTCAAATGCGATGATAAAAAATGGATGCTTCAGGTGAAAGATAATGGAATCGGCATTAGCAAAAGAGCACAACGACAGCTGTTTAAAGAATTTTACAGAGGCGATAATGCGATCAATTCAAAAGTTGTCGGCTCCGGGATTGGACTTTTATTGGTTAAAAACTATGTAGCCATACATGGAGGAAATATCAGTTGCAGCAGCCAGGAAAATGTCGGATCGACATTTCAGGTTGTAATTCCTTTTAAGTCGATATCGGGAAAGTCAGTAGCAACGAAAGCATCTTCAGACATATCAATAACCTCAAGTGATATTAGGTACGTTTCTTCGCAAACAGAATCTGAAAATGAAATTCAAACTTCGAAAGAGATGAAAGTGTTGATTGTTGAGGATAATGACGATCTTTTGAATTTTATGAAGGCTACTCTCAGTGTTGAATTTAAGGTATTTACAGCTGTTGATGGAGAAAAAGCCTGGGAGTTCATTTCGAAACAAATCCCTGATTTGGTTGTATCCGACATCATGATGCCAAATATGGATGGTTTTGAATTGTGTAAAATCATGAAATCGACTTACGAAACCTCACACATTCCCCTGGTTTTACTGACAGCTTTGTCTGAAACAACCAATCAGTTGCATGGTTTGGGATTGGGTGCAGATGATTATTTAACCAAACCTTTCGACATGAATCTCTTGATTCAACGTATAAAATCAATTATTCGCAATCGGGAGGTTGTCCGGGAAAAAGCATTGAAGCTATTAAAAGGCAATTCAAACGAACCTATTCTTACAAACGAACACAACGATAAATTTGTAAGGAAGATGTTGGAGGTTGCCAGGGTTAACATTCCCAATACAGAATTCGACAAGGAAGAATTCGCTTCGGCAATGAATGTTAGTTCTTCTCTGCTTTATAAAAAAATTAAATCGCTCACCGATCAATCACCTGGCGATTTTATTAAAACCATCAGGCTCAATCATGCTGTGGAGTTGTTGCAGTCAGGAAAATATACAGTTACAGAGGTAAGCGAACTTTGTGGTTTTGCAAGTTTGACATATTTCGGCATCGTATTCAGAAAACAATTCGGGAAATCACCATCAGAAATTTTAGACTGAGAGAAGTTTCGGTTACGTCATCTACTCTAATGGCGTCATTCGCTCATTTAAAGAGTAAAAATCTTTAGGTACCCAACCTTTTTCAGGTATGAAACGGATTGTTAAGTAGCCGCATTTGCTGTCCACCCATTTACTGATGTTTGCTTTTATAGTTCTTGTGGGTGAAACTTCACTTTCTACTTTTCAAAAGTTCGATTTGTAGCCACCAGTAAATAGGTGGTAGCTCAATTTCAAACGGGATTTTAGTATAAATCAAAAATACACACAAATTCATATTTGTCAGATT
>Ga0209386_1001078_pt1 | contig 11795 bp, 13 predicted proteins | sample NGEPertwo_FD_184510 | JGI IMG/M metagenome (GOLD analysis project Ga0209386, IMG submission 184510) | Arctic peat soil microbial communities from the Barrow Environmental Observatory site, Barrow, Alaska, USA - NGEE Permafrost154B-two... | ecosystem: Environmental > Terrestrial > Soil > Wetlands... | reverse complement strand
CCCGGTACGCCGGCCTGGATGCGGCTGCCGCCGCGGACCTGCTCGACCGGCTCACGCCGATCCAGCTCGAGGACCGGCAGAACGACGGGCCGACCCTTGGCATTCTGCTCCGAGCCGCCGTCGCCCACCCCGACGACGTGGAGGTGCACGGCTACCTGATCGGCCCGGCCCGCCGCGACGAGCGGATCACCGCCGAGGGCGTCGACATCTACGGCGCGCTCGACCTGGACATCACCCCCGGGCACCACGCCGACCGCCAGTGCCGCGAGCTGTGGGAGCTCGTCCAGAACGAGCTGGGCATCGACGACGCCCGCTGCCCACCGCACGAGATCACGCCGCGGATCAACCCGTGGCGACCCAACGAGCCGTGCTGGTCGTTGTGGTGGGACTGAGCGGCTACGCGAACGCGACCCTCCGCCGTCGCAGCAGGGTGCGCCGCATAACGAGCAGACCGGCACCGACCACCAGCCACAGTGCCGCGAGCATGTCCGCGCCCTGCAGATCAGCCCCGGTGGCGGCCAGCGCCGCGCCGGACGCTCGACCGGTCGGCGCCGTACCGACCCAGATGATCGCGCCGCTCCGGCTCACCGAGAGGCTCACCTCGTGCTCGACGACCACCCCGTCCAGCCCGACGCCGGTCACCACCACCCGGTGCGTGCCGGCCCTGAGCGCGGGGAGCGTCGCCGCCACCCGGGCGTGGCCGTCGGCCGCCACCGCGGCGGAGCCGATCACGACCGGCTCGGAGTAGGCCGTGACGGTCATGGTGGACCCGGGGAGCAGCTGCGTGCCCTCGCCGACGAACGGCGTCGACGTGCTGAGCTCGCCGGTCCGGCCGCTGACCCAGATGGACACCTCCGCCGTGCCCGGAACGACGGTCGTCGACATGGTCACCGTTGCGGCCTCGCTGACCGCGTCACCGGCCGCCGTCGCCGTCGCCGTCGCCGTCGCCGTGATGGTGCACGTCCCGAGGGCGAACGTCGAGACCGTCTCGTTGGCGTAGGAGCACGCCCCCGGCCATGGGACCTTGATCATCCTCGCGCGCACTTTTTCACCCGCTGGCCGGCCGGACCCCGATCAACCCCCGGAATGGACGCCGTCGTGCCACTGTTCCCCGGACATGCCCCTCTCCGGTGAGTACGCACCCAGCCCGTCCGACCGCTCACGCAACCAGGTCGACCGATTCGAGGCCTCCGGGGGCACCGAGGCCAACGCGCTGAACGGCGTGCCGATCATCGTGCTCACCTCGATCGGCGCCAAGACCGGCAGGCTTCGCAAGACGCCCCTGATGCGCGTCGAGCACGACGGCGAGTACGCCGTCGTCGCCTCCATGGGCGGGGCGCCGAAGCACCCGGTCTGGTACCACAACGTGGTCGCCCACCCGCAGGTGGAGCTGCAGGACGGCCCGGTCAAGCGCGACTACGCCGCGCGCGAGGTCACCGGCACCGAGCGCGACCTGTGGTGGGAGCGCGCCTGCGCCGTCTGGCAGGACTACGCGAGCTACCAGACACGGACCACGCGGCAGATCCCGGTCCTCGTGCTCACGCCCGTCGAGGAGTAGGAAGCCGACGCCGCCGGGTATGCTTGCTGTATATCGCTGCTATACAGCACAGGAGCACCGGTGACGCGGACCAAGATCTTCTGGTCCGGACGCTCGCAGGCCGTCCGGATCCCCAAGCAGTTCCGGCTGCCCGGCGAGGAAGCCACCATCCGCCAGGTCGGCTCGGCACTCGTCATCGAGCCGGTGCGCGTGGACTGGGTCTGGATCGACCGCCTGCACGCAGCTGGCGGGATGGACCCCGACGCCGAGGAGCACGCCCTCGAGCCCGTCGCCATGCCGGAGCGCTCCGACGCCGAGGAGGCGTTCCGGTGAGGTACCTGCTGGACACCAGCGCCCTCGTCCAGGTGCTCCGCGGGCCAAGCTCCGCCGTCGAGTCCCACCTCCGCGGGCTCTCGCCCGAGGAGGTCGGGGTCCCGGCTGTGGTGATGCACGAGCTGTACTACGGCGCGTACCGGAGCGCTCGAACGGAGGCGAACCTCGCGCTGGTCGAGGAGATCGGCCTGCCGGTGGTCGAGCTGAGCCGCGAGGACGCCCGGGAGGCCGGCCGGATCCGCGCCCACCTGGCTGCCGCGGGGCGCCCGATCGGACCGTTCGACGTGCTCATCGCCGGTCAGGCGGTCGCCCGGGGACTGACTCTGGTCACGGGCAACATCGGAGAGTTCGCACGGGTGGACGGTCTGGCGATCCAGGACTGGTCGGGCTGAGCGGGCCGGGCGCCTTCCTGGTGCCCAACGTGCACCGAACGCACACCGGACCGACTGCGGGCCGGCGGCAGCACGTCCTACGGTCGGAGCGCGACGAGCTTGGGGAGGCGGGACGTGCGGGCACCGAGTGATCAGCCATCAACGGACCTGGCGCGCGCGCCGCTGACCACAGCCGACCGCGTTCTGCTCGGCATCCTCTACGGCGCCGTCGCGCCCGTCGTCCTGTTCCTGGCCGGCTGGTGGCTGAGCCTGCCGTTCGTGACCGGCCCAGCCATCGTGGTCGCGGCGCTGGCCGGCCTGGCCACCGGCCTGCTGGTCGACGTCGCGCTCCTGCCACGCCTGCTCCTTCGCGGGTACTCGCTCCCCGGCCCGGTGCTGGTCGGGCTGTACGGGTTCTGCTCGGTGCTCGTCTTCGGCATGTTCATGGCCGTCCCGGTCCCCCAGCTCGCCCTCGGCGCGGTGGCCGGGGCCTTCGCCGCGCGCGGCGGGCACGGCATCCGGGCGACGCGCCGGATGACGGTCGGCTGGCTCGCGTTCTTCTGTGTTGCCTCGGCGGCCCTTGCCCTGGCCAGCCCCTCGACAGCTGCGGACCTCGAGGGCATGCTCGCCCTGCCGTTCGAGGTGACCACTCCCATGGTGGTCGGGCTCGTCGTGGTCGGTGGCGCCGCCCTCCTGGCGGCTCAGTACTGGGTCACCGGGTGCGCGGCACGGTTCGCGGCACGGCTGACCCGACGAGGAACCGGCGCCCTCGCAGAGAACGGGAGACCGACGTGACTGGATGGGGCCTGGCGGCCGCGTGGGGAATGGTCGCCGGAGGGGCGCTCGTGGTGGGCGCCCTGGTCGGCTGGACCACCCGCCCGCGGCCGCACGTGATCGCCACAGTGATGGCCTTCGGCGCCGGTGTGCTGATCTCAGCCCTCGCCTTCGACCTCGCGCAGGAGGCCGCGGACTCCGGCGGCCTCGCCGCGACGGTCACCGGCTTCCTCGGCGGCGCCATTGCGTACGTCCTGATCAACGCCCTCCTCGGCCGCTACGGCGCCCGGCATCGCAAGCGCTCCGGGCCAGGCCATCAGCCCTCCGAGTCCGAGCAGGCCGGAAGCGGCATGGCGATGGCCGTCGGGTCCTTGCTCGATGGCATCCCGGAGACGATCGTCCTGGGCGCGAGCCTGCTCAGCGGCTCAGGGGTGAGCATCGCCGTCGCCGTCGCCATCGTCATCTCGAACCTGCCGGAGGGGTTGTCCAGCGCCGCCGGCATGAAGCATGCGGGGCGCTCCGCCCGCTACGTGTTCACCGTCTGGGGGCTGATCGGGGTGGTCGTGGCGGCGTCAGCGGCTCTGGGCTACGTCACCCTCGAGGGGGCCGACCCCAGCTTCGTCGCGCTGATCACAGCCATCGCTGCCGGCTCGATCCTCACGATGGTCGCGGACACGATGATCCCGGAGGCGTTCGAGAAGACCCACATGTTCACCGGGCTCGTCACCACGCTTGGGTTCCTCACCGCGTTCACGATCTCCCGTCTGGGCTGACCCCTCCGAGTGCGCCTTGGCCGAGCGCGCCTCGGCCGACCAACCAGATGACCGCGCCCACCAACACGGCCGCAGCCCCGGCGGCCAGCAGGCGATCGCGACGGCGAGCAGGGTCAGGAAGGTGCCGATCGCGGAGACCGCGGCACCGGCGAGCAGCAGCGCCAGGTCCCGTCGGTTGCTCACGATCCGCAACGTGCCGCACCGCGTCGGACGGGACGAGCAGCGCGCTCACGCCCGCCGGGCGACTCTCTCGACCAGCTCGAGGACCTGCTCGACCGACAGGACGAGGGACTCCTTCGCCGCGTACTGCCACGCGTCGTCGTCGTCGATCTGGCCGTCCGGGCGCTCTACCGGGAAGGCCGCCGGCCGTCCCGGCACCGGGGTGATCCGGCACGTCACCGGGTAGCCGCGCATCGGGTGCATCCCGTGCACGACTGCCGTCCTGCTCTCCGTCGCGATCCCCCTGGCCATGCTGCCCTCACCCGGTCGCAGGCCGCGCCCGCTGCGCGGCCGGCACCCGGGTCATCGGCGCTCCGGGCCCGGTGATGACCGCCGCCGCGGGTGAATCCGGACGGCGGTCGGACCGAGGAGTTCAGACCATCAGGTTCCGACGCCGGAACGGCACCCAGCCGCCCACCCCGGCGACGATCGCGAGCGCCGCGAGCAGGGCCAACCCACCGCCGTCGAACCCGTTGATCAGCGGATCGTTGCCGATGTACCAGGAGAACGGCGAGAGCGACTCCATCCAGGGCGCGCCGACCAGCGAGCTGAGGTAGTTGAACAGGTACGCCAGCACCGCGAGCGACGAGGCCACACCGATGCCGGTGCCCCGCCGCCCGGTGGCCGCCCCGACGCCGAACGCCACGGTGCCCAGCGCCCCGCCGAAGACCAGCAGCCCGGTGCTCGCGGCGACCAGGTTGACCACCCCGAGCCCCAGGTCCAGCGCCGACGACAGGATCAGCAGCACGGTCGTGATGCTCAGCACGAGCAGCAGCACAGTCAGCCAGAGCACCGCGAGCCGCTCCAGGAACACCCGGTCGCGGGTCACCGGGGCGGAGAAGTCCAGCTCGAGGGTGCCGGCCTCCTCCTCGCCCGCGATCAGCCGCGCGCCGAGGCTGATCGCGCAGACCAGCACCAGCACGGCGCCGAGCAGGGAGTAGACGGTCGCGCCGACGTAGCCGGAAGCCGAGAGGATCTTGTCGAACCCCATCACCTTGGCGAACTCGGGCATGGCATCGAGCATCACCTCGAACTTGGCGGCGCCGATCGAGGGGTAGAAGGCCGTGTACATGGTGGCAACGGCGGCGACGGCCAGCACCCAGCCGACCAGGCCGCGGCGCTGGTCGTGCAGGGCGCCGGCGGCGACGGTCCCGGTCCGGACGCTCATCGCACGACCTCCTCGTCGGCCGGAGCGACGGCGCCGGCGGCGGCGTCGTCCGGGGGTGGCGCGGCGTCCGGAGCGACGGCGTCGTCGGGCACCACGTCCCGGTAGAAGTCCATGAACAGGTCCTCCAGGTCACGGTCCTGGGACTGCCAGCGGACCACGTGATGGGCCATCGCCACCCGCAGCAGGGCGTCGGGCTCACCGTGCAGCCGGCAGGTCATCGTCGTGCCCCGCACGACGACGTCGGTCAGGCCCGGCAGGCCGGCGAACTCGGCGGCGTCCACCGGCGAGGCGAAGCGGATCAGGACGTCCTGGCCGGCGCGCTCCCGCAGGGCCCGCACATCGTCGATGTCCACCACCCGGCCGGCCCGGACGATCGCCACGCTGCCCGCGATCTCCTCGACCTCGGCCAGCACGTGCGAGGACAGGAACACCGTCGCGCGGCGCTCTCGCGCCTCGTCGACCAGGCGCCGGAACTCCATCTGCAGCAGCGGGTCGAGGCTCGAGGTCGGCTCGTCCAGCACCAGCAGCTCGGGGTCGTGCATGAACGCCTGCACGATCGTCACCTTCTGCTTGTTGCCCTTGGACAGCGCTCGCAGCGGGCGGTCCAGCTGCAGCCCGAACCGCTTGGCCAGGTCGTCGATGCGGGCGGCGCCCCGCCCGCCACGCAGCCGAGCGAGGTAGTGCAGGTACTCGCCGGCCGTCTTGCGGCTGGGCAGCCCGAGCTCGCCGGGCAGGTAGCCGATCCGGGCGCGCAGCGCCGGCCCGCCCTCCCTCGGGGACTGACCCAGCACCTCGACCGTGCCGGCCGTCGGGCGCAGCAGGTCCAGCAGCAGGCGGATGGTGGTCGACTTGCCGGCGCCGTTGGGCCCGAGGAAGCCGAAGACCTGCCCGGACTCGACCTCCAGGTCCAGGCCGTCAAGGGCGCGGACCTTGCCGTAGTCCTTGACCAGCCCGACGGTACGGATGGCCGGCGTCATGGTGGTTCCCTTCCCAGCGAGCTGGTGGCGAGCGCGGACCGCTCTGCCTGGGAGCCGCACGAGTCCATCGTTGGACGCGCCGATGGGCCGGTCAAGAGATCTCCGGCCGTGGCGCGGGTGGGCCCGAGGCGCGCCGACCACCTGGCGGAGAAGCAGGTGACCCACTCGGCGGGCGGCGTCGCACGCCCCGACGTAGCGTCGGACGATGATCACCCCCGCCGACACCCCCGACCAGCTCACCGAGCCCGCGCGCCCCACGCACGCCGCCCCCGGGGCTCCGCTGGTGCTCGTGCTGCACGGTGGCCGCGGCGACCTCGCCCGCCGCCTGGTCATCCCGTCCCTGGCCACCCTGCAGCACCGCGGCCTGCTGCCCGCGCACTGGGCGCTGTTCGGCACCGGCCGCGGCGTGATCGGCACGCAGGAGTACCAGGACCTGGTGCGGGACTCCCTGACCGAGTTCGGCCAGGAGGGGACCGGCGACGACGACGTCGCGGCCCTCACCCAGCACTCCGCCTTCATCGGCGAGGTGGGCGAGGACGACCCCGGCGAGCTACCGGGCGCGATCGAGAAGGCGCGTGGCGTCCTGGCCGACGCCGCGGGCACGGACCCGGCCGACGTCGTCGTCGTGCACTACCTGGCCGTCCCGCCGCAGGCGTTCGAGCCGCTGACCAGGGCGCTCGCCGTACACGGCATGACAAGGGGGCACGACGGGCGCGCGGACACGGTGCGGGTGGTCTACGAGAAGCCCTACGGGACGTCGTCCGAGACGTTCCGGGAGCTGGACGCCGTCGTGCACGACGTGCTGGAGGAGCAGCAGGTCTTCCGGATCGACCACTTCCTGGGCAAGGAGGCCACCCAGAACCTGCACGTGCTGCGGTTCGCCAACGAGCTGATCGGGGCCGTCTGGAACCGCCACCACGTGGCGCAGGTGCAGATCGACGTGCCGGAGACGCTCGACGTCGGGCAGCGCGCGGAGTTCTACGACGGCACGGGCGCTGCGCTGGACATGGTGGTGTCGCACCTGTTCCAGGTCGCGGCGGAGGTGGCGATGGAGCCGCCGCTGCACCTGGCGGCGAGCCACCTGGCGCGGGCGCGCGAGGATGCGCTCGCCTGCTTCCGGGAGCTGGACGTCGCGCACGACGTCGTGCTCGGGCAGTTCGAGGGGTACCGGGAGCTCAAGTCTGTTGCCGAGGGCTCGACGACCGACACGTTCATCGCCGCCCGGCTGTGGATCGACAACCATCGCTGGCGCGGGGTGCCGTTCCTGCTGCGGACCGGCAAGCGGATGGCCGCTTCCGCGCAACGGGTCACGCTCGTCCTGCGGCGGGACCCGGGGTCCCTGTACGGGGACCGGGTGCCGGTCGGACGGATCTCGGTGTCGCTCGCGGGCGACGGGGCGATCGAGGTGACGGCGGCGGTGAAGCGCCCCGGACCGGACCTCGACCTGGAGCTCGGGACCGCGCGGCTGGACCTGGACGACGTCGACGGGGAGTCGCTGCCGCCCTACGCGTCCCTGCTGGACGACGTGCTGCACGGGGACCACACGCTGTTCACGACGCCGGCCGGGCTGGCCGACGCGTGGCGGGCGTTCGCGCCGCTGCTCGGGCCGGACCGGCCGCGGGTGCTGCCCTACCCGCCGGGGTCCTGGGGGCCCGCGGCGGCGGCGGAGCTCGCCGGGCCCGACGGCTGGGCGCTCGACGGCTGGGCGCTCGGCGGCTCGACGGACAGCGGCTCGACGGACAGCGGCTGATCAACCGGCTCGGCGGCGCCGGCCCGGGCGTCCCACAGCCGGAAGACGGCGCTGGGGCCCAGGCCCACCACCGCGACGCCGAGCCAGATCAGAACGTCGGACAGCCCGCTCGGCAGGCCCGCGCCGTCGTCGAGCGCGCCCGCGATCACGTTGACCAGCACGGTGAGGGCGAACGCCGCCGTCACGGACAGGATCACGGCCCCGAGCCGTTCCCCGCGCCGGAACAGCCGGCGTGACGAACGGACGAGCCCCGCGATCCAGACCAGGACACCGACGACGACGCCCAGCACGATGCTCAGCACGGCCCTGCCGAGGTCGGCCCAGGAGTCCCGATCATCGGGCACCTGATCCGCGGACCCGCCCACCCGCAGCACCAGGATGCCGACGAGGATGCCGACGACGATCGCGACCACCATCGCGACGAGTGGCAGCAGGACCAGGCGGCAGGTTCGCGACATCGGACTCCTCGGGGTCGTCGGCCCGGTCCGTCGGGAACCGGATTGGGCCTGAGCGAACCATAGGAGGCGGTGAGTACGCTCCCAGGGATCAAGCCACGGCAGATGCCGCCCGATGGACCTTGGGGACGCCTGGAGCACCGGGTCGCCGGGTCGACCCGGAACGAGCGGCAGACGCAGTTTCGCCTCGAAGGGTCCGGCGCGAGCTAGCGATGGAGCACCACGCAGTGAGCGAGAACAACGGTCCCGTGCCGCCCGGCGACAACCCGTACCGCGCGCCCGATCAGGAGCCGTTCGCCCGGTACCGGGCGCCCGACCAGGAGCCGTTCGCCCCGTACTGGGCACCGCAGCAGCCCTATCCGCAGCCGGCCAACCCGCAGTACGCCGCCCAGCCCGGTCCGCAGCTGCCCTATCCCGGCCCCGCCTACCCGGGCCCCGGGCAGCCGTACCCCCCGCAGCCCTACGGCCAGCCCTATGGGTTCGCCCAGCCCGCACCCCACAACGGCATGGCTATCGGTGCCCTGGTCGTCTCGATCGTCGCCGTCCTGCTCGCCGTGATCCCGTTCATCAGCGTGGTCGGCGTCGGCGCGGCGATCGTCGCCGTCGTCCTCGGCTTCATCGGCCTGCGCCGGACCGCCGCGGCCGGCGGCAGGGGGATGGCGATCGCCGGAGTCGCGGTCGGCTTCGTCGCCCTCGTGATCGGTGCGGTGCTCACGATCGTCATCTTCAGCAACCTTGACACCATCGCCGAGGGGATCACCGACGCGGCGAGCCCGGTCGCGGCCGACACCCGCAACCAGCTCCCGGACAAGGCCGACCCAGCGCCGGCACCGCTCTCGGACGTGGCCGACGGACCGCGGGGCTCGACCGGGTCCGGCGGCATCCCGGTCGGCCCGGAGGGCGTGGCCGGCGCGGTGCACGGAGCCGCACCGGGCGCCGTCGTCGTCAGCGTGTACGTCGACTACATGTGCCCGTACTGCGGGCAGTTCGAGCAGGTCAACGGCCCGATCCTCGACCAGCTGCGTGGCGAAGGGACGATCGTCGTCGAGTACCACCCGGTGTCCATCCTGGACGAGGCCTCGCTCGGCACCGCCTACTCCACGCGCGCGGCAGCTGCTGCTGCGCTGGTGGCCGACCAGGCACCCGAGGCGTTCATCGCCTTCAACACGGCGCTGTTCGCCACCCAGCCAGCGGAGAACACCACCGGCCTGACGGATGCGGAGATCGCCGCGCTGGCCCGCGGAGCCGGGGCGCCCGAGGGCGTCGCCTCGACCATCGAGTCCGGGGCCTACCTGGCCGGTCCGGGGAGCTTCGTGAACTGGGTCGGAGCAGCGACCGATCGGGCCGCGCGGGACCTGGGGCGGCTGGCCACCCCGACCGTCCTGATCGACGGCGCGCCGCTGAACGCCGACTGGGCCGTGCCGGGTGCGTTGGCGCAGGCCATCGCGGATGCCCGCGGCTGAGCGCGGACACCCGCCCGGCGTCAGCCCCCACCCCCTAACCTCGGGGTAGTCACCGGACGACGAAGGGACCGCACGCGTGAGCGTTCTGCAGATCGACGCTCTCAACAAGTCCTACGGGACGTTGCGCGCGCTGCGTGACCTGAGCTTCGAGGTCCGGTCCGGTGAGATCTTCGGGTTCGTCGGCTCCAACGGCGCCGGCAAGACGACGGCCATGCGGATCATCCTCGGTGTGCTCGCCGCGGACTCCGGGCAGGTGCGCTGGAATGGCACGGAGCTCGACCTCGAGGTCCGCCGAACCGTCGGGTACATGCCCGAGGAGCGCGGGCTGTACCCGAAGATGAAGGTCGGCGAGCAGCTGCAGTTCCTTGCCGGCCTGCACGGGATGAACCCGGTGGAAGCGCGCGCCTCCGTCGAACGCTGGACGGACCGGCTCGGCGTCGGTGCCCGACGCGGGGACCCCGTCCAGAAGCTATCCCTCGGCAACCAGCAACGGGTCCAGCTCGCCGCCGCCCTGGTGCACAACCCGGCCGTGCTCGTCCTGGACGAGCCGTTCTCCGGCCTCGACCCGGTCGCGGTGGACGTGATGAGCGCCGTGCTGCGGGAGCGGACCGACGACGGCGTCCCGGTCATCTTCTCCTCCCACCAGCTGGACCTCGTTGAGCGGCTGTGCGACCGGGTCGGCATCATCAGCTCCGGCCAGATGGTCGCCGTCGGCACCATCGACGAGCTGTGCGTCACGGACCGCCCGCGATGGGCGCTGGACGTCCAGGCGCAGCCGACCGCGGTGTCCACCTGGCTGGGCACTGTTCCCGGGGTCACCGCGAGCCCGATGCCCGGCCGGCCCGGCGCATTCCTCGTGGTCGGCGAACCGGACGGGCCACCCGGCGTCGGGCAGCAGCTGCTCCGCGGCGCCCTCGACCTCGGCGCGGTCCGCGAGTTCTCCCCGGTCCGCCCGAGCCTGGTGGACCTGTTCCGCGACGTGGTGTCCGCCGATGACGCGGCTACCGCTGCCGCCGCTGGGAAGGTGACGCGATGAGGACCGGGCCGGTATGGATGATCGCCAAGCGTGAGATCAAGACCCGGATGCTGACGAAGGCCAACATCATCTCGATGGCCGTGATGCTCGCGGTCATCGTGATCGGCGCCTTGGTCGGGAACTACTTCCTCGACCGCGACACGGCGGCACCCGAGAGGTCCGTCGCCCTCGAGCAGAGTGTCAGCGCCCTGCAGCCGCAGCTGGAGCTGGCGGCCGAGCAGCAGAAGATCGAGCTCCGCGTCTCCACCATGACTGCCGACGACGCCACGGCCGCGCTGGCCGCGGCGGGGGACGACGCGATCGACGCCTTCCTCTCCGGCGACCCGGCGTCGCCGCAGATGCTCGTCGCGGAGCAGCCCGACCCGGACGTGCTGGCGCTCGTCGGTGCGGCGGTGCGGTCGTACGTCATCACCGACCAGATCAGCGGGCTGGGCGGTGACCCCGGTGCCTTCGAGGAGATGATGGCGGCCGCGGCGCCGACGGTCGAGGCGCTGCAGCCGGCCTCGCAGAGCGGGTACAAGGGTCCCGCGTACGGCATCTCCATGGTGATGATCTCGCTGCTGCTGGGTGCCCTGATCAGCTCGGGCTCGATCATCGCGATGGGTGTCGTGGAGGAGAAGACGTCCCGCGTGGTGGAGATCCTGCTGGCCACGATCAAGCCGACCCAGCTCCTCGCCGGGAAGGTCCTCGGCATCGGGGTCTACGGCCTCTTCCAGATCGCCCTGCTGGCCGGGGCGCTCGCCGGCGCTCTCGCCGCGCTCGGGCTGACCGCCGACATCGAGGTGAACATCGGCGCGAGCCTGGCCCTGCTGATCGTCTGGTTCCTGCTGGGCTACGCGCTGTTCGCTCTGCTGTTCGGCGGGTTCGCGGCCCTGGTCTCCCGCCAGGAGGAGATCGGATCGGTCACGACGCCGCTGATGTTCCTGCTCTTCGTCCCGT
>Ga0209386_1001076_pt1 | contig 11814 bp, 9 predicted proteins | sample NGEPertwo_FD_184510 | JGI IMG/M metagenome (GOLD analysis project Ga0209386, IMG submission 184510) | Arctic peat soil microbial communities from the Barrow Environmental Observatory site, Barrow, Alaska, USA - NGEE Permafrost154B-two... | ecosystem: Environmental > Terrestrial > Soil > Wetlands... | reverse complement strand
AAATGATAAAGAGAGCCTTAAATAGGGTAGATTATCATCTTCGTCGCAATTATAGTGCGTATAAGTCCCATAGCTTAAAGAAATTAAAGATGGAACTTACTGGGTAAAAATAAGTCACGCTGTAGTGTTAAAGAAGGAGTTTTAAGAACGTATATCCATTATCGTGATAATCAGAAGCAAGTGAGCTTTGCATATGATAGAATGCGTGATTATTATCTTTTAATCCAAAAACTCGACCATAAACCGAAAGACTGTAAAATTACTGATTATATCAAGACTTCACCATATTTTGAACGAATTTGGGGAGATGAGGGATATCGAAATGAAAACACTATCAATTTGCTATCTATTGTTCTGCCAGAGATATATGATATTGAGTTAGTGGAATGTTCCTCTGGTGAGAAGGTTCCATATTTCATATTAAAAGGATTGTTAAAAAGCTTTCAATGGCGTAATACTGTGAAAAAGTTCTCTAAGATTGGAGAATGGTTAATTGATATTTCTAATAATAGAGTTGAGAATAAAATTGCTATCATTAATGAACTGCTTCATATAGCTGCTATCCCCGGACACCCATTCAATATAGACTTTATTCATCGACACTTTCTATGCCTCGAAAGTATGTCCAAAATTGATGATTGGTGGACACCTCATATCAACAAGCAGTATGAAGAATATCAAAATAACATCTATAAGCGGCTTGTGAAATGGTGCTGGAATACTGAACGTAGAGCAGATATAACATCAGAATCAAGGCGTTTGCTGGGAATGACTTTAGCTTGGTTTTGTTGTGCTACAAATAGGGCGTTAAGGGATTGTGCCACCAAAGGCATTGGCTGTTTATATATCGATCATGTTGATGAGCTGCCAGATCTGTTCGACATGATGAATGAAGTAAATGATATTTATCTTACTGAGAGACTATACGCTGGAGCCTATGGTGCGGTCATGCATTCACAAAACAATCCCGCTCTTAAAGTATTAAGTGATTATTTTTTGAAGCATGTATTTTATGGTGAACAGATAATTCCTCATATATTAATTAGAGATTATGCCCGAAATGTAATTGAGTACAGCATCTATCAAAGCAATTATACTTCTCAAGAAAGTGAGGCTATTCATGTAAAAATAGTTCCTCCGTATAAAAGCAACATGCCAGAGTTGTTACCCTCTAATGAGGATATTAAGGCCCTTGAAGAAAAGTATAAGGGGCTCCTTGGATTTGATTGTATTTGTGATTCCATCGACACCGGTATGGGGTATGGTGATTTTGGAAGATATATTTTTAAGCGTTATCTAAATGATTTTGTAGGAGTTGAAATCGGTCCTTTGAAAAACTGGTGTATAACTCGTACTTTAGAATTGGGATATAATCCAGAAATACATGATACAAAAAATACGCCATATACTGGTCGAGGAAGCAATCGTGTAGAGAGAATAGGAAAAAAATATCAATGGATGGCTTTTCATGAACTATTAGCAAGGGTTTCAGACAATTTTTTGATAAAAGATGAAAATTCTTGGGATGATGAAAAAACTATTTCTTATTCCGGGCCTTGGTATCCTAATGTCCGTGATATTGATCCCTCTATGTTAATTCATGCAAAGAAAGGTTATAACTATCGCCAGCCAGCAAAGGCATGGTATGCTGATTTTGCTTATCTTCCTACAGATATAGAGTCCAAACAATGGGTACAAAGAGATTTTTTAGAAACTTCAAAACTTATCGAAATGGTAGATAACCAAGGAGTCGAGTGGTATTCGCTATGCAACTATCCTTTTTGGAATGAGTATCCTGCTGATTTTAAGGGAGCCAAAAGTGATATTAACAAGTCTATGCATGGATATGTCTATTCATTTCTTACTGCCCGTGAAAGTGAACCGCAGGTTTGGAAAATGGTTAATTCAAATCGAAAAAGAATCCGTGATGCTCTTAACGACATTAATTGGTATACAGTTTTTGATAAAGAATACTATTGGGCACCAGCTTATTTAGACTCCGCTAGATTAAGCCCTGGATTAGGCTGGAAAAAAATTAAGGGTAATATGTCTATTATTCAAACCACTCAACGCTTTTTATGGGAAGAAGGATATGACTTTTCCAAAGATGATACGATTGCATATGATATCCCTACAAACTTTATGTTTTCTGGTTTAAAACTGCGTTCAAAACATATCCCCGCGCACTATTACATTAATGACCAATTAGTGTGCTTTAATCCTGGAGTTTGTTGGGAGGCGAATCATGCTCTACTTATTCGGAAAGATGTTTTGAATGAATGGTTAGAAAGAAATAATTTGTCGATTATTTGGATGGTAGCCGTTGAAAAGTATGTAAAAGGTGGGCTATCATCGGATATAAAACTTTGGGCAGATTATCATGGCGCTTATCATCTTTCAGGGGATAAACTTGAAGGCGTGATTTTCAAAGTTGAAGGTAGTAAAGTTTAATCACCTTTAAACAGTTCCATAAATATTAGTTCAAAAAGGTACAACTGAAGAGCATACTGAATGCTTTAACACCATTCAGTAAATATACCTTTTGTGCGGTACATAGGTATACTGCTTCTAAAGGTAGTTAATATACTTCTTATCCATATACACATTAGGCTAATAATTGTAAGTTCATGTAAGTGAATGTTATATAGCAATAATAGGAAGCTGCATTGTAGCATGTTATGTTTAGAAAGTAGCTATGGCACAGAAATTATTGTGAATTATAGAAAGGGTGCTACTAAAAGACATGGATTTAGTAATGATATCTAACAATGCTGATGATATGGAGAAGATGACTATATGATGGTAAATGAAAATGTTGATTTCTATAATAGAAAAACTGATACATATATTGTTGCATATTTTGATCTATTAGGAGTCGCTTCAAGGATAAAGTCAGATATGGAAAAGCAACAGGTGTCCATGAATAAATTGCATAATTTATATACATTTTCAATGAATCTGACAAAGAAAATTCAAATTAGTGGGAATCAGGAAATACAATTTAAAATATTTTCAGATAATATTATTATTGCTAAAAGAATATCAGAGAATGGTAGATTAGAAGATATAAACTGTTTGCTATCATGCGCAGCACATTTTCAAGAGCTTGCGGCAAGTGATAGTGTTGGATGGATGTTACGTGGAGGGATTACAATTGGTCAATTATTTATTGATGAAGTAATGGTATGGGGTGAAGCACTGGTAAAAGCATATTTTTTGGAAGATAAGGTAGCAGTATATCCACGTGTTATTCTTGATTCAAATGTTGTAAGTGAAATTATAGATTATAGTATATTAAGCGAGTATATGCGTAAAGACTTTGATGATTTGATATTTCTTAATTATTTAAATAATTGCCACTTTTGTGGAGAAATGTTGAAGAATGGATTTGAACTAATGAAAGAAGAGCTTGGAGATAGTTGGGATGAGAGGATGCAACAAAAGTTTAGTTGGCATATGAATTATATAAACTCTGAATTAGATAGGAAGAATGAGAAAAAGGATAAAAAGTATAGATTAACATTGAAATATTGTAAACAAAAATGGAATTATTGTGGTGTTTGCTGGCTAGCTTCTCGTTATCCAATCCCTCTGTGGTCAACCTCTTCTCCTAAACTACGACGCCAATATAATGGGAAACCATTCTGAGTACTTAATATTTTGTACTAGGCAGAACGTCTCATCGTTCCACGTAAATTTGAGACGTCGTACAATCAATACCTGAAGGCTTTGGTTAAGCAATAAAATACGTAAACTAAAGGATTGAATATCATGAAAGAAGTAACCGCTGCAATTATCATAAAAGACAATAAAGTCCTAATAGCCCAACGGGCACCAGCCGAAAATCTTGCAGGAAAATGGGAGTTTCCTGGTGGCAAAACTGAACTAGGCGAAACACCGCAGGAATGCTTAAGACGAGAAATAAGAGAAGAGCTGGAAGTCGATATAGAAGTCCTAGATTTCTTCGGTGAAAGCATCTATGCCTATCACAGCGGAACCATTAAACTTATGGCTTTCTGGTGCAAGTGGATTTCGGGTGAATTTACTTTAAACGTTCACAGCAACTTGGCGTGGGTTAATCGCCAGGAGTTAGACTTATATGACTTTGCTCCGGCAGATATTCCACTGGTGGACAAGCTTAAGCGCAGTCATGAGTTAGAGGTGTGGCATGTCTGAAATTATCTATGGCCTGTATGAGCAGATCATTAACGGGATCATCAATGAAAACCTTAATAAAGTTGATCAAGAGCTGGTTATCAAAGATACTCAGCCGCTTGATTCTGCGGAGTCTTCCAAGATCCTGGCGGATTACCTGACTAGAATCCTACGGGAGATCTTCAATTATATTGATGAGGGAGATACCATTGTCAGAGACCGAGTTAATTTATGCAATGGGATTTTGCAATACATTTCAGAATGTATCCAGAAAGGGAGCTTTGGCTTTAAACAAGATGAAGCGACCTTGAAACGGATTAAGAGTTTCCTTGTAAGGCAGGATGCGCAGATGTTGTTATCGCTGGTGGACAAAAAATACAGCAGACAAACGGCTTTGCTGGGTTCAGAAAAGATTGTGAGACCAGACACGTCTATTTCAGAGAACTCTCTCTTTACGGGTGCTGCTCACGAGCCAAGCATGGTGTCAGAACTTAAGAAGGAAATCTTAAGCTCTGACAGAATCGATTTTCTCGTTTCATTTATCAAGTGGAGCGGCTTAAGGTTGATCATCAATGAGCTGACTCAGTTTACAGCCAATGGCGGTCAATTAAGAGTCATTACGACCTCCTATCTTGGCGCTACTGATTTCAAAGCGGTAGAGCAGCTGAGTCAACTGTCCAATACGGAAATACATATATCCTATGATACGGAGCGGACGCGTCTTCATGCCAAGACGTATGTTTTTTGGAGAGATACCGGTTTCAGTACTGTCTATATCGGATCGTCTAATATATCTCAGGCAGCCATGACCAGTGGGCTGGAATGGAATATTAAGCTTTCGCAATATGACTCTGGGGATATTTTAGAGAAAATCCGAGCAACGTTTGAAGGGTATTGGAATAATCCTGAGTTTACTCCCTTTATTGCAGCGATCGATTCTGAGCGTTTGAGACAGGCCTTAAAATCGGAACGAAGAACCAGTCAGGATGAATTAGGGAGCGTTGCCTTTAACTTTGATATCAAACCCTATTATTATCAGCAGGAAATTCTGGACAAGTTGAAAGCGGAACGGGAAGTCCATAACTCGTTTAAGAACCTGGTGGTTGCGGCAACGGGTACGGGTAAGACAGTCATTGCGGCGTTTGATTATCGGGACTTTTGCAGAGCAAACCCCAAAAAACCTAACAGACTCCTCTTTGTCGCCCATCGGAAGGAAATATTAAGTCAGAGTATGGCCTGCTTTCGCGGGGTTCTCAAAGATATGAACTTTGGCTCTATGATGGTCGGAGGCATCAAACCCGATAATTTTGACCATTTATTTGTGTCCATCCAATCCTTTAACTCCAAAGAACTAACAGAGATCACCACGCCTGATTTCTATGATTATATCGTGATTGACGAATTCCACCATGCAGCCGCGCCTTCCTATCAAGAGCTTTTAGAATACTACCAGCCTAAGATTTTGCTGGGGCTGACGGCAACACCGGAAAGAGCAGATGGGCGAAGTATCTATTCATATTTTGGGGGCAGGATTGCAGCGGAAATAAGGTTATGGGAAGCGATTGAGCGAAAACTACTCAGCCCCTTTCATTATTTTGGCGTGACGGATAATGTTGACCTAAGTCAAGTACGTTGGGTTGCTGGAAAATATGATGAGCGGGAAATCGAAAACCTCTATGTTTTTGAGCAAGCGGTCGCGGTTAAACGTGTTGGCAATGTCATTAAGGCCATTGAAAGGTATTGCCTAGAACGTACAGACATTATCGGAATCGGATTTTGTCTATCCAAAAAGCATGCTGAGTTCATGTCCAATATCTTTAACAAGTCAGGCATCCCTTCGGAATTCCTCATAGCTGAATCGGCGGACGACGTTAGGGATCACGTGAAACGACGCCTGGTTACGAAGGAAATCAAGTTTGTCTTTGTGGTGGATATCTATAATGAAGGGATCGATATTCCCGAGGTAAACACGGTTCTTTTCCTTCGCCCTACAGAAAGCTTGACCGTCTTTTTGCAACAGTTGGGACGTGGCTTAAGGTTAGGCGAGGGGAAAGAAGCCCTGACGGTATTGGATTTCGTGGGACAAGCTCACAAGAAGTATTCGTTTGAAGACCAGTTCAAAGCGTTGTTATCGAGGACTCGGAAAACGGTTGAGCATGAAATTAAGAATGGTTTTGCTAATGTACCGAGAGGCTGCTCTATTCAATTGGAAAAGCAAGCTCAGGACTATATTTTGGCGAACATTCGCAATGCAGTGAATAATAAGCGAAATCTGATCGGCAAGCTCCATGATTTCCTGGAAATTAAAGGACAGCTTAATGTCCGGGAGTTTTTTGAGGGCTACCATGTCACTCCACAAGATGTCTATAGCAAGAAAGTGACCGTGGTGGGATTGGCAGCTCAGGCCGGATTACTTAAGGGATATAGCGTGGATCAGGAGAGGGAGCACTTGCTAGCCTTAGCGCTGGGACGGCTGTCTTTCATAAATTCCAGGCGATGGATTCGTTTTATCCAGACGATCCTACCCCAGATCCAGATGAGCAAAGGCATCTTGTTGCAATCTTTGTCAGCGGTGGAAAGAACCATGCTCACTATGCTTTACTATACTGTGTGGGGAAAGGGCTTGGAGGATCTGGGAAAACGTTTTGTTTCTATTGAAGAGGCCATCTATTGGGTGATTGACGATTCCTTATTATATGGCGAACTCATGGACTTGCTGGAATACCAGTATGTGAAAATAGATTTTGTGGACAAGTCACTGGAGGAACTCGGCAATGAAAGCCCGCTGGATTTATACTGCGCGTATACGTTGGACCAGATTTTAGTGGCGCTGGGGAAACATACGGAGAAAAAGAAGAGCTCGTTCAGGGAAGGTGTACTCTACCTGGCGGAGAAGAATCTGGATGTATTTTTCGTGACCTTGAACAAGTCAGAGAAAAATTATTCCCCTTCGACGATGTATCAGGATTATTCCATTAATGAGGAGCTATTTCATTGGCAATCCCAGAGTCGAACGACCGAGGAATCCATCACCGGGCAGAGGTATCTTCACAAATCAACCAATGGTGGAAATGTGTTGTTTTTTGTCAGGGAGTATAAAGAGGAGACGAAGTTCACCTTACCTTATACCTGTATTGGATTTGCAGACTTTCAGAGTCATTATGGCTCGGCGCCGATTAGTATTGTTTGGAAGATGAAGGAGTCATTGCCGGGGTTTGTGATGAAGAAGACGGTAAAGGTCTAGCTAGTTCAGGACGACATAAATCCGTCCAATGTGTCCTTTAGTATCTTTAAAATACTTTTCTTAGGGTTGAACGCCTGATCAAAGGTCTTGATTTGCTGGGCAGAAGTTAAGCGCTTAACTCGGTTATCATCTTTACTAAACTGCTTTATAATGCTCATTACCTGACCAGTAAGACGCCCTGAATTACCGATCTTTAATCCCGCCGTATAATAAAGGTGGTATTTTGCTTTCAGTGGATATTTCTAATCGTTCTATTTCGTTTAATGTCTTTGTCACAGTATTGTCTGTAATATATTCTTCCGGTATGTTTAGGTCATAGGTGTAACTGCTTTTTATTTCACTCATTGTCATAAACGATTCCTTAACAATGCGCTGCCTACTGACTCCTAATGCTTCGAGTCGGAGTAGCAATTGCTTTTTGTTATCTTTTGGGTTATCTCCTTTGGGGTAAAATCTACTTAATACTTTAAGGTGCATATCTTCGACTGTGCCAGATTTCTCGACAATGCATGGTGCTTGATTCCAGCCCTCAAGATTTTGAAGATATTTGTATTTATCGAATCCGCTCACTAATATATAACTATCTTTGTTTGGTACCTTTTCAACGGCGAGAAGTAAATCATAAGTTGTAATGAAGGGTTTATCTTGCGCATTCGTTCTAAAAAAACGTTTGACACGCGAGCTTCGAATAAAGGATTAATCTTATCAATAGGAATCCATTGAATTTGTTGCTTCTGCATATACACCCCTCCGTTGGAATGTATATGCAGTAAGAAATTTGTCCTATTCTTGGCGAGCTTGTCAACGAATAGTCCAAGATTGAACTTCTTTGGGCCTTAACTCTTCTAACTATCCAATATGATTGGCTATCCTTGTGCTAAATGCAAGGCGGCAGTTATCGCATAGCAACGGACACTTCAAGCACTCTCAACAGGCGTTAATACAAAACCACAATGAGATCGGGTGGACAAGTTATACAATAATCATATGCATTTCGAGTATTTGTTCCACATAATGCTCGAGGGAAGGCCTCCCATGGTCAGCCTCCCTCCAGGGGACGAACCCAACAAAATTGGAAACTATTCTAAAAATTAGAAGAGCGCCTGAGATTATGTACTAGGCGGAGCGTTTTATCGTTCCACAAAAATTTCAGGAATCTCTTCTTTATTCAGAAATACGCATCTGAAGGTCTTGCCACATTAAAGCATTAGAATACCTAAAGGATTGAACATTATGAAAGAAGTAACAGCTGCAATTATTCTAAAAGAAAATAATGTCCTGATCGCCCAACGGGCACCAGGCGAAAATCAGGCAGGCAAATGGGAGTTCCCCGGTGGCAAGATAGAATTTGGAGAGACTCCTCAGGAATGCCTAAGAAGAGAAATAAGAGAAGAATTGGAGGTTGATATAGAAGTTCTGGATTTCTTCGGTGAAAGCATCTATAAGTATCATAGCGGAACCATCAAGCTGATGGCTTACTGGTGCAAGTGGATCTCAGGTGAATTCACCTTAAGTGTTCACAGTAACTTGGCGTGGGTTAATCGCCATGAGTTAGACTTATATGACTTTGCCCCGGCAGATATTCCACTAGTGGACAAGCTAAAATCAGTGCTGAGTTAGAGGTGTAACATGTCTGAAATTATATATGGCCTGTATGAGCAAATCATTAATGGGATCATTAACGAAAACCTTAATAAAGTTGCAAATTGAGAGTGGAATGGGAAGTCCATCACTCGTTCAAGAATCTGGTCTTGGCTGCCACGGGGACCGGAAAGACGGTTCTCTTGTGTCAAGTTAAAGTTAGACTGCATAGTCTAGCTAAAAAATATAAAAAGGGTATTGACACTTAATAATTTAAACAGCAGTACCATTTTTCTTTGATATATTATAAAAAGTCAAAATCCTTATTGAAAAGTAACGACAAAAGCGTTACAATAATATCAAAAGGAGATGATTAACATGGAAAAAACTACGACTTTAAATTTAAGAGTTAATCCTGACGTAAAAAGAAGGGCTGAGGAAGTCCTTTCACAACTGGGCATCCCTATGTCTACTGCGATAGATATTTATCTGAAACAGATTTCAATGACTGGTGGAATACCTTTTGCTGTAACACTGCAGAAAGCACCGGTTTCCGTAAACACCGATTTAATGACAATGGACGAAATTCATGCGAAGTTAAAGGCCGGATACAACAATATTGAAAAAGGTAATGTGCAGGATGCATCTACTGCCTTTCAGAGATTTCGGGAGACACACGCATGAAGCACTATAAAACTCAGATCACGGATAAGGCACTTTCCGAAAACGATAGGAGCGCATGCAACCATGAAAAAAGCCATAATTTTATATTGGTCTCATTCGGGTAATACTGAAAAAGTAGCGGTTAGTATCCACCGTGGTTTAGAAAAAGGCGGATTCCAGACTTCACTTCTTAAAATACAAGAAGCTGAAAATATTGATTTTTATGATTATGACCTAGTATGCTTTGGTGCGCCGACTTATAACTTTCATCCACCTAAGCCTGTCGATGATTACTTAAAAGCAAAATTTCACCATTACAAAAAAGAAGGCCGGATCAAATTAAGCGCACCTGTAATACCAGGTAAGAATACCCTCTTGTTTTGCACTTATTCCGGACCACATACGGGGATTAGAGAAGCGATTCCTGTCGGTAAATATATAGGTCAGTTTTTTGAGCATTTTGGTTTTGCTGTTGTAGATGAATGGTATGTGCTTAGCGAATTTCATGGTTCGGAAGAAAATAGCACCCTGGGCAGAATGGGCGACATTAAGGGACTTCCAACTAAAGAAGATCTACAACGAATTAAGGAAATGGCCGAAAACCTGGCTCTACGCTTGTAATTATCTATCTTGTCAATAATCAAACATCACGCAATTTTCCTTGCCGTATTTTCTGTTTCACCGCTGGAGACAATTTTTAATGAAATGTATCCTCGGCTAATCCAGCAGTTTCGCTTCTGTATGATTTTCACAGATCATTATTGGGGATTCAATTATAATGTATTTTATCGAGGGGGGAGGATGCTCCCCATAGGCTCTGGGAGCACACGTGCCTTTCAAATCAGAAAAAGCTATCCCCTACACTATAGGCTTTTGTTCTATTTCTATACACCTTTGTTATTTAACGTTTAAGTCTTTCTTTGACCGCCAAAATAGTCGATGGTTTTTTCCAATAACGTCATTTGTATGTTCCTCCCGTGCTTTGTTATCAAATATTATTTCTACATTTTTCTTCTTTTATCTTCTTTAGAAATTTTGTGATCATCACAAAGAGGAGACGAGGTTTACATCACCCTATACCTGTATTGGATTTGCAGACTTTCAAAGTCAACTATGGCTGGGCATTGATCAGTGGTAACGCTGGAATTGGAAAAACGATGCTATCTTGCATCATTGCGAAAGAGATACCAAATCCGGGGTTATTCGGAAGTGTGGAGCATCTTATTCTTATTAAAGGTGAGGATAGGACTAAAGATATACCGGTTTGAAAAGGATTTATAAAAGGTTGCGATGACTATTTTAAGACCAACTGATGATAATCAGTTGGTCTTAAAACTAAATATTTATTGATTTTAGTAATGGAACAACTTATGTATGAATAAGTATGATATGCAGATGTTTTATAGTGAAAGGGGATTTTCTAAATGTCCTATGCACATATTAAAAAAATGTTCCCAGGTGCCGTAACCGCTCAAGGTTTCTATTCCTTCTACAATTACATGATCCAACAAGATGCTAACCATATATTCGTTCTCAAAGGGGGACCGGGCGTCGGCAAATCAACGTTTATGAAAAAGATTGGTCAAACCATGGTCGATCGGGGCTATGATATAGAATACCATTGTTGTTCTTCAGACAATGGCTCTATTGACGGGGTCGTGATCCCTCAGTTGAAAATCGGTATCTTAGATGGAACAGCGCCCCATGTCGTGGACCCTAAAAATCCAGGTGCCGTCGATGAGATCGTTAATTTGGGCGAATATTGGGACGAAGCAATGATCAAGCAGTCCAGAGAAGAAATTATTGCCTGCAATCTAAAAGTAACCGGGTATTTCCAAAGGGCGTATTTTGCGTTACAGGAAGCGAAGGTTGCTTTAGATGAATGGAAATTCTATACAAAAGCTTATCAGAATTGGGCTAAAATTAACGAGATGACCCTGCGTATTGAAGCCGAAATATTCACGATGGCGCCAAAAGACAAAGGCCAGGAACGCCACCTCTTCGCTTGGGGTCATACACCTCAAGGGAAAACGGAATTTATCGACACATTACTGAATGATACAGATACGCTCTACATGCTCGTGGGTCAACCGGGAATTGGTAAATCCACGTTTATTGCTAGAATTGCAGAGCGGGCAGCGGCTTACGGCTTGGACGTTCAGTACTACCAC
>Ga0209386_1001075_pt1 | contig 11819 bp, 12 predicted proteins | sample NGEPertwo_FD_184510 | JGI IMG/M metagenome (GOLD analysis project Ga0209386, IMG submission 184510) | Arctic peat soil microbial communities from the Barrow Environmental Observatory site, Barrow, Alaska, USA - NGEE Permafrost154B-two... | ecosystem: Environmental > Terrestrial > Soil > Wetlands... | reverse complement strand
GAGCCCCGATGCGGTGCTCCGCCAGGAGCCCGAGCAGCTCACGCACGCTCCGATCAGGGGAGATCGTGACGACCGAACCACCCTTGCGCCTCAGCACCTCTGTGACCCGCATGTCCAAGCACCCCCATCGCACACGCACGCCACGACACGCGTCGTCGCGGTCTCGTGCTGACGGTAAACCATGGCCGACGGCGGGGAAAGTCCTCGACCACCGCACCAACGCGCGGCCGAGCAGGAGCCTCCGCAGCCGAAGGGGCTCCTGACCTGCAACAACACTCCGTGCGCCTGGGCAGATTCGACCTGCCCACACCCGCTTCAGGAGTCTGCTGGGCCCCCGCACGACAGGGCGAAGCTCCGTCAGCCAGCGGGTTCCGTGCGTGACCTCGCGCGGACGTGCATGCCCTCGCCCTGGCGGCCGAAGAGGCTCAAGACCTCCGCAGGTTGTTCGCCGGTGCTGCCGAACCAGTGGGGCACCCGGGTGTCGAACTCGGCGGCCTCGCCCGGGCTGAGGACAAGGTCGTGATCTCCGAGACAGCCGTGAGCGTGACGCCTCGTTGGGAGCGCAGTCGCTTGAGCCGCGGACCGACCTGGTCGAGTGTCGCGGCCATCGCTGTCGATTCGTCCGCGAGCCGATTGAACGCCCAGTTCCCAGGAACAGCAACGATCGTTGTCGATTCCGGGATGGGCGGGCAGTCTCAGGGCATGAACGAATACGACGTTGTGGTGATCGGCGGGGGTGCTGCCGGTCTGTCGGCGGCTCTGGTCCTGTCCCGGGCCCGGCGCAAGGTCGCCGTGGTGGATGGCGGGGCGCCACGCAACGCGCCCGCCTCCCACATGCACGGGTTCCTCTCGCGCGACGGCCTTCCGCCCAACGACCTCTTGGCCGCCGGACGGGAAGAGGTGAGGCGTTACGGCGGCGAGATCATCGACGGCACCGTCGCGGACGTCCCGCGAGGCGCCGGACCGGGATTCCAGGTCCTGCTCGCAGGCGGCCGGCAACTGACTGCGCGTCGCTTGCTCGTGGCCACCGGTCTTCGTGACGAGCTGCCCGACATCCCAGGCGTCCGCGAGCGCTGGGGCCGAGACGTCCTGCATTGCCCGTACTGCCACGGCTACGAGGTACGCGACCAGCAGGTCGGGGTGCTGGGCGGAGCGGCCGACTCCGTCCAGCATGCGCAGCTGGTCCGCCAGTGGGCGTCGGACGTCGTCCTCTTCCCACACACCGGCACGCTCACCGCGGACCAGCGCGAGCAGCTCGCGTCGCGCGCGATCGGCATCGTCGACGGAACCGTGAAACGGCTCCTCATCGAGGACGACCAGCTGTGCGGCGTCGAGTTGGACGACGGCCGGGCCATCCGCCGAGCGGCGGTCTTCGAACGCCCGCGATTCGTCCCGAACAGCGATCTGCTGGTCGGCCTCGGCTGCGCCGTCGACGACACCGGCTGGGTGATCGCCGACCCGACGGGCGGTACCAGCGTGCCTGGCGTCTGGGTCGCCGGGAACGCGACCAACCCGCGCGCCCAGGTCATCACAGCCGCAGGTGAGGGATCCGCGGCCGCCATCGCCCTCAACGCCGACCTGGTCGAGGAGGACATCAAGCACGCCGTCCGAGACTTCCGCGGCGGCGACAAGGCCTGATCCGTCCCCCACCATCACGATCCTCAGCTCACTCCCACCGACGTCAAGGAGCACGACCATGTCCAACGACCGACCGGCCCCGCAGTCCTCCCACGTCCCACCGCCGAACAAGCACCAGCTGGCGCTGATGATCTGGCTGGCTGTCTTCCCGACCCTGACCATCCTCAACCTCGTGCTCGGCGACTGGTTGCGGACGCTGTCGCCCGTGCTGCGCACGTTCGCTCTCGTCACGATCGCAGTGCCGATCGTGATCTACGGCCTCATGCCGCAGCTGCATCGGCCGCGTGCCCAGCTGGTGACGCGATGAGCCAGCACAACGGTTCCGGACACGGACACGACCACACCGACGTCGACTGGGAGGTCATGGCTGCCCAGCTGGAGACCAGCGGCGAGCTCCAGCTCCCGGTCCTCCGCCGGACGGCGGCCCGCCTGAAGGAGCTGCTCGACCCGGAGATGAAGGTCCGGCGCATCCTCGACATCGGCAGTGGGCCGGGCGTGATGACCTGCGTGTTCGCCGAGACCTTCGCGGACGCCGAGGCGGTCGCCGTTGACGGCACGCCCGGGCTGCTGGACCGAGCCCTGGCTCGCGCCGAGCGGCTCGGCTTCGGCGGCAGGGTGGCCGTCCGGCTCGCACAGCTGCCCGAGGGTCTGGACGGCGGTGACGAACACGGGGAAGGCGGCCTCGGCTCGGCGGATCTGGTCTGGAGCAGCAAGGCCGTGCATCACCTCGGCGATCAGCAGGGGGCGCTGAACCAGCTCGCCGGTGTGCTGAGGCCCGGCGGGCTGCTCGCCGTAGCGGAGGGCGGCCTGCCGATGCGCTTCCTCCCCCGCGACATCGGCATCGGCAGGCCGGGCCTCCAGGCCCGGCTCGACGTCGCCCAGGAGCGCTGGTTCGAGATCATGCGAGCCGAGCTGCCCGGCAGCACCACCGTGGTCGAGGACTGGCTCGCGATGCTCAGCCGCGCCGGGCTCACCGGCGTCGGCAGCTTCGCTTCCCTCCTCGACCTGCCGGCACCTCTGGGCGAGACGGCCCGCGCCTTCCTGCACGCCCATCTGACCCGGCTGCGCGAGACGGTGAGCGAGTCCCTGGACGTGCAGGACCGCAGGACAGTCGACGTGCTGCTCGATCCCGAGGCTCCCGAGGGCATCCTGCGGCGGCCCGACGCCTTCCTCCTCTCCGCCACCACGGTCTTCACGGGCGTGCGCTCGGCTCGGTGAGCGTCGATGCGCGCCGAGCGTACGGTGAGCGCGAGCATCCGCGACCTGCCCGGACCCGGCACGGACCCTGAGTCGTTCAGGTCGCCGATTGCGTCAGGGATGCTCACCCGGTGATGTAGGCCGTCAGCTGGTCGCGCTCGTCCTGCACCTCGGCGATCCGGTGCTTGACCACATCACCGATGCTCACGATCCCGGCCAGCCGCCCGTCCACAAGGACGGGGAGGTGCCGGAACCGACCCTCCGTCATCACCGCCATGAGCTCGTCGACCTGGTCCGCAGGGCCGCAGGTACGCACCTCGACGGTCATGATCGCCGACACCGCGCCGTCGAGGATGGCGTCACCGTCCGCCTGCAGCCGCCGGACCACGTCCCGCTCACTGACGATGCCGTCGACGCGGACCCCGTCGTCCGAGACCACGAGAGCCCCGATGCGGTGCTCGGCCAGGAGCCCGAGCAGCTCACGCACGCTCCGATCAGGGGCGATGGTGATGACCGAACGGCCCTTGCGCCTCAGCACCTCGGTGACCCGCATGGTCGAAGCACCCCCATCGCACCCGCACGCCGCGACACGTGTCGTCGCGTCTCCTTGCAGACGGTACGACACGAACACTCGGTGCGCCTGGGCAGGTTCGAACTGTCCGCCCTCGACGTCGTCGCTGCGCGCTCGCTGAGCCGCTCCCCCTCGGGCGACGGCCCTCAGCCCGCCATGCGCGCGGCGTTCGGCGCGGCGGTGCTCCGGCGCACGATCAGCTCGACGGGCACCAGCGTGTGCACGTCCGTGAGCTCGACGCCCGTGCGGATCTGCTCCAGGAGCAGCTCTACCAACCGGCGTCCGATGCCCGGGAAGTCCTGGGCGACGGTGGTCAGCGGCGGCCACAGGTACTCCGCGAGCGGGATCCCGTCGAAACCAACCACGGAGACGTCGTCGGGGATCCGGACGCCAGCCTCGTGCAGCGCGCGGCACAGGCCGGCCGCCATCTCGTCGTTCGCGCAGAAGACGGCCGTCACATCCGTGTCCTCGGCGATCCGCCGGCCCTGCTCGTAGCCGGACGCCGCCGTCCAGTCCCCGCGAACCGGGGGCGGCACCGGCCGGCCCGCCTTCTCGAGTGCACTGCGCCAGGCGTCGGCGCGCTGAGTCGCCGGTCCGGAGTCGGCGGGACCGGCCAGGTGGTGCACGGTGCCGTGCCCGAGCTCGAGGAGGTGCTCGACGGCGAGCCGGGTGCCACCCGTCTGGTCGGCGCCGACGGCGGGATGGTGGCCCACGAACCGGGAGTCCGACACGACGACCGGCAGCCGCGCGGGCAGGGCGAGCGTGGCCGGCGTCGCTGTCTCCGCGCGGATAATGACCAGCCCGTCGATGGCCTGGTGGGACAGCCGCGCCGCGGCGGCCGTGACGTCGTCGGACGACGGGCTGTACACATCGACGATGCTCACGGTGTAGCCCTCGTCGCGGGCCGCCTCGACCACGGCCTCGACCGTGCGGGACTCGCCGGTGCGGGCCAGGCGGTGGGCGATCATCCCAATGGTGCCGAAGCTGCCGTAGCGCAAGGCGCGCGCCGCGCTGTTCGGCGCGTACCCCAGCTCGGCCATCGCGGCGAGGACTCGACGGCGCGTCTCCGGTCGCACCTTGTCCGCTCCGGTCGAGACACGAGAGACCGTCTGCGACGAGACACCCGCGCGGGCGGCGACGTCGGCCATGGACGGCGCGCGGGAAGGGGCCAAGCCGGCCCGTGCCACCGGCCCGTCGTCTGCCACGGTCCGAATCATGGGCACGTCGGCACCTCCAACGGATGCGTCTCCCGCAGCCCGACGGCACCGGTGGACGCGGAATGGCAGGGATGGATGTTTACGTAACCATACTGTGATCCGGGGAACGAACGGGGCACCTTGACGCGCGCCACGCGTCCGTGGCAGCGTCCTCCACAACGGGGATGTTTACGTAAACATCCCCGCCTTGAGGGAGTGGATCCGTGACCGCAGTCCGCACCGCGCCAACGCGCACGGCACCGCGACGGCGGCGTCCGCGCACGTCGTGGCGCGGCTGGGTCTTCGTCGGCCCCTTCATGGCGGTCTTCGGTCTCGTCTTCCTCGCCCCGATCGCCTACTCGATCTACCTCAGCCTCTTCCGCAAGCAGCTGGTGGGCGGAAACGCCTTCGTCGGCCTGGACAACTACCTCCGGGTGTTCGGCACGCCTGGAACCGTCGGCGACCCGCAGTTCTGGTCGGCCTTGGGCCGGGTCGCGCTCTTCCTGGTCGTACAGGTGCCGATCATGCTGGGCATCGCGCTGATCGTGGCCATGGCGATCGACGGCGGCAGGCTGTACGGGAAGAGCTTCTTCCGGATCTCGATCTTCCTGCCGTACGCGGTCCCGGCCGTGGTGGCCACCCTGATGTGGGGCTTCATGTACGGCTCGCGCTTCGGCTTGGTGGGCAACATCGAGCGCGCGTTCGGTGTGTCCCTGCCCGATCTGTTCTCCCCGGGCCTTGTGCTCGCCTCGATCGCCAACATCGTCACCTGGGAGTACGTCGGCTACAACATGCTGATCTTCTACTCCGCGCTGCGGGTGATCCCCACCGAGCTGTACGAGGCCGCGGAGATCGACGGCGCCGGCCAGTTCCGCATCATCAGGTCCATCAAGCTGCCGGCCATCCGGGGCGCAGTCGTGGTGGCGACGGTCTTCTCGATCATCGGCAGCTTCCAGCTGTTCAACGAGCCGAGCATCCTGCAGAACCTCGCACCGAACGCCATCACCACCTACTTCACGCCGAACCTGTACGCCTACTCCCTGTCGTTCTCGGGGCAGCAGTACAACTACTCGGCCACCGTCGCCATCGTGATGGGCCTGATCACCATGGCCATCGCCTACGCCGTGCAGCTGCGCGGCATGCGTCGGGAGGGGTGATGACCACGACCCCGCGCACCGTGCCGACGCCTCGCCGGACCGCCCCGAGCCCCTTCCGGCCGGCCCTCCGTCGTCCGTCCGCGCGTCGTCCGGCCGCCGGTCGCGGGCACTCCGTCGACCGGCCGCGGCGCAGCCCCACCCTCACGGTCCTGATGGGCCTCATCCTCGTCTACAGCCTGGTCCCCCTGGCCTGGCTGCTGATCAACGCCAGTAAGACCCAAGCGAGCCTGTTCGACTCCTTCGGCCTCTGGTTCAGCGGCCCGTTCGCCCTGTGGGACAACATCGTGGAGACCCTGACGTACGACGACGGCGTCTTCGTGCGCTGGCTGGGCAACACGGTGCTGTACGTCCTCCTCGGGGCGGGCGGCGCGACCGCGCTGGCCGTGATCGGCGGCTACGGCCTCGCGAAGTTCGCCTTCCGCGGCAAGCGCGCCGTCTTCGCCATCGTGATCGGCGCCGTGGCCGTGCCGGGCACCGCCCTGGCCGTCCCGACGTTCCTGATGTTCAGCCGGATGGGGCTGACCAACACGCCCTGGTCGGTGATCATCCCGTCGCTGATCTCTCCGTTCGGCCTCTACCTGATGTGGACCTTCGCCCAGGAGGCCATCCCCACCGAGATGCTCGAGGCGGCGCGCGTCGACGGTGCCAGCGAGCTCCGCACGTTCACGCGGATCAGCCTGCCGCTGCTCGGCCCCGGGATCGTGACCGTCGCCCTGTTCACGATGGTCGCCACCTGGAACAACTACTTCCTGCCCCTGATCATGCTCCGCGACCCGGACTGGTACCCGCTCACGCTGGGGCTGAACGCCTGGAACGCCCAGGCCGCGACGGTGGGCGGCGAGGCCATCTTCAACCTCGTGATCACCGGATCCCTGCTCACGATCCTGCCGCTCGTCGCGGCCTTCCTCCTGCTCCAGCGCTACTGGCAGTCCAGTCTGGCTGCCGGGAGCGTCAAGGGGTGATCCCGAGCCACCAGTAGCGCCCGCAACGCCGCATCCGATCTGAAACCCGTTCCGTTGTCCAGATTCCCAGAGAAGTGAGAGGACCGTTCATGAGCACAAACCCCGGCCGAAGGTTCCTTCGTTCAGCTGCCCTGGCAGGTGTCGCGGCTCTCGCCCTGACCGCCTGCAGCTCGGCGGACACCCCGCCCGCGACGAACAGCCCGGGCAGCACGGCCGACACCCAGTCGGTACTTGAGAAGGGCGGCACCATCACGGTCTGGGCATGGGAACCCACCCTTGAGAAGGTCGTGGCGAACTTCGAGGCCGAGTACCCGAACGTCACGGTCGACATGGCCAACGTCGGCACCGGCAACGACCAGTACACCGCCCTGCAGAACGCGGTCGCGGCCGGGGACGGCATCCCCGACGTCGCGCAGGTCGAGTTCTACGCCCTGCCGCAGTTCGCGATCGCCGGCTCGTTGGCCGACATCACCGACCTGGGCGCCGGTGCCCTGGATGGCACCTTCACCCCAGGGCCGTGGAACGCGGTGCACCAGGGTGACGCGATCTTCGGGCTGCCGATGGACTCCGGCCCCATGGCTTTGTTCTACAACCAGGAGGTCTTCGACTCCCTTGGCATCGCGGTCCCGACGACGTGGGACGAATACCTGCAGGCCGCGCGGGCGATCCACGCCGCCGACCCCAACGCCTACATCACCAACGACACCGGCGACGCCGGCTCCACGACCAGCATGATCTGGCAGGCGGGCGGGAAGCCCTACACCGTCGACGGCACCGACGTCACGATCGACTTCACCGACGAGGGCACGGCGAAGTTCGTCGAGGTGTGGCAGCAGATGATCGACGAGGACCTGCTCGCCCCGATCACCGGCTGGAGCGACGAGTGGTACACGGGCCTGGGCAACGGCACCATCGCCACCCTGACCATCGGCGCCTGGATGCCCGCGAACCTGGAGTCCGGTGTCGAGGCCGGCGCCGGCAAGTGGCGCGTCGCACCGATGCCCCAGTGGGCAGCCGGGGAGAGCGCGACGGCCGAGAACGGCGGCAGCTCCCTGGCCGTCATGGAGGCCAGCCCCAACCAGGAGCTCGCCTACGCGTTCCTGGAGTACGCCAACGCCGGCCCCGGCGTGCAGACCCGGATCGACGGTGGCGCGTTCCCGGCCACGGTCGCCGAGCTGGAGTCCGACGCGTTCGTGAACAAGGAGTTCGAGTACTTCGGCGGCCAGAAGGTCAACGAGGTCCTCGCCCAGTCCGCGGCGGACGTCGTCGACGGCTGGCAGTACCTGCCGTTCCAGGTCTACGCCAACAGCATCTTCAACGACACCGTAGGCCAGGCGTACGTGTCCTCGACAAGCCTGCAGGACGGGTTGATGGCGTGGCAGGAGGCCTCGACCGCCTACGGCAACGACCAGGGCTTCAACGTCAACAACTGAGCAGCACCCGTACCGGCGCCCCGGGACGGACGGTCCTCCGTCCGTCCCGGGGCGTGCCCTCCGTTCGGCCGACGGCCGGATGGTCGGCGCCGATGAACATGAAGGTGAGCGAGTCATGGCCACGTTTGAGATTGGCGAGCACGACTACGTGCTCGACGGTCGTCCGATGCAGATCATCAGTGGCGCGCTCCACTACTTCAGGGTTCACCCCGATCTGTGGGCGGATCGGATCCGCAAGGCCCGGCTGATGGGGCTCAACACCATCGAGACGTACGTGGCGTGGAACTTCCACTCACCCGCGCGCGGACAGTTCGACACGTCCGGGCAGCGTGACCTCGGTCGCTTCCTGGATCTCATCGCGGCCGAAGGGCTGCACGCCATCGTGCGGCCGGGACCGTACATCTGCGCGGAATGGGACAACGGCGGGCTTCCGGCGTGGCTGTTCGCTCAGACCGGTGCCGCGGTCCGGGAGAACGAACCGGCGTACATGGCGGCCGTCGCGGAGTACTTCGCGCAGGTTCTGCCGACGGTCGCCAGCCGGCAGGTCACCCGTGGCGGCCCGGTGCTCATGGTGCAGGTCGAGAACGAGTACGGGGCCTACGGGCAGGACAAGGAGTATCTGCGCGCCCTCGTCCGACTGATCCGCGCCGGCGGGATCGAGGTCCCCCTGTTCACCTGCGACCAGGCCAACGACACGATGCTGGAGCGCGGCGGGCTACCCGAGCTCCACAAGACAGCCACCTTCGGCTCCCGCAGCGCACAGCGGCTCGCGACCCTGCGCACACACCAGCCCACCGGTCCGCTGATGTGCATGGAGTTCTGGGACGGCTGGTTCGACAGCTGGGGCCTGGAGCACCACGTGACGGCCGTCGCGCAGATGGTCCAGGACCTTGACGACCTGCTCGCCGCGGGTGCCTCCGTGAACCTGTACATGTTCCACGGCGGCACGAATGTCGGGTTCACGAACGGCGCCAACGACAAGGGCACCTACCACCCGATCACGACGACGTACGACTACGACGCACCGCTCGCCGAGCACGGCGCGCCCACGCCGAAGTACCACGCCCTGCGCGACGTGATCGCGCGGTACGCCGCGGTGCACGACGAGGTGCCGGAGGCCGCGCCGCCCGCCCCGGCGTTCGAGGTCACCCTGGCGCAGCACCTCTGCCTGTGGGACGCGCTGCCGGACCTGGGCGACGCCGCCCAGTACGACCACGTGCCGACGGCGGACGAGCTGGGTCAGTGGTCGGGCTTCACCCTGTACCGCACGGCGATCACGCCCGACGACGGCGTCCTGGCGGTCGCCGAGGTTCGTGACCGGGCGCTGGTCTTCCTCGACCGCGAGCCTGTCGGCGTCCTCAGCCGCACCGAGCACGCCTGCACCGTGTCGCTCCCGCGCCGGACCGGCGTCCTGGAGGTGCTCGTCGAGAACCAGGGCCGGGTCAACTACGGCCCGCGCCTCGGGGAGTCGAAGGGCCTCATCGGTCCCGTCCGGACCGCCGCGCGCGAGCTCGCCGCATGGTGGGCGACGCCACTCGCCCTCGCCGAGATCGGCCCCGGTCTGGCGGCGCGCCTGCGCAACGCCCCTGTGGCGCCCGTCGGCCCCGTCGCGGGCCCGTGCTTCCGTCGCGCCGTCGTCACGACGACTCCGGGCGCCGATCACTTCCTGCGGACCGACGGGTGGGGGCGGGGGCTGGCTTGGTACAACGGTGTGCTGCTGGGCCGGTACTCGAGCGCCGGGCCCACCCGGACCCTATACGTGCCGGGCCCGCTGGTCACCGGGCAGGACGAGCTGGTGCTCCTTGAGCTGCACGCCGCGGCGGGCGCGGCGGTCTCCTTCGCGGACGGGCCGGACCTGGGCGTCACCGACCTCTGAGGGAGGGGGTGGTCCACGGCTGCGGAGCGTCGGTTCGGGGAGCCCCGACGCGCACGTTCCGGCAGTGCAACACGACGCCCCCGCCGCCGAGCAGCGGGGACCTACCAGCGAACGGTGCGCCCATCCGGCAGGCGGGTGTTCCCTGACTCGAGCAGCTCGCGCAGGCAGCCGAGGTTCTGCGCCACGGCCCGCTGGGCCAGGGTGCGACCGAGGCGCTGGATCATCTCCGGCTGACCGGTGTCGAGCTGCCACCGGTCGGTGACGCGGGAACCTGCACCGACCGCGGCGACCTCAATGTCCCGGCGGAAGGTCGGCCGCGAACGCGGCAGCGTGGCGACGGTCAGGCGGCGTGGAGCCGCCAACACGGTGATCTCGAAGTCCTGCTCGTCGTCCTGCCGAACCTGGTGGAAGATTGTGCCGATCGTGACAGGGCCCGGGGTGACCTGCGTGACGGACCGGACGTAGTAGTTCCAGTCCGGGACGCGAGTCAGGTCCGCGAGCGCGGCGAAGACGAGCTCGGGTGGCCGCGCGACCTCGAGAGTGTTCTCGAAGGTGATCATCGGGTCACTGTTGACGAACGGCCCAGAAGGTCGGACGGTATCTCTCGAAGCGAACGGCTTCGCAGGTGCGTCGTCACGTCGGGGAGGGCAGATGGATCGGCTGCCGGTGATCGTCCAGCGGACGGAGAGCCTCGCCGTCGCCGCGTTCGTCCTGGTGCTCGGCGTCCAGCTCGGGTTCGCCTGGTGGTGGCCGATCGCCCTGTTCCTGGCCTTCGACCTCTCGATGGTCGGCTATGCGCGCAGCCCGCGAGCCGGTGCGCTCGCGTACGACGCCGTGCACAGCTACGTCAGGCCCGCCCTGTTCGGGGCGATCGGGATCCTCGCCGATCTGCGATGGGCGCTCCTCCTGTCGTTGGCCTGGGCATTCCACGTGGCCGGGGACCGTGCCCTCGGGTACGGCCTGAAGTTCACCGACCGGTTCACGCGCACCCACCTGGGCGAGATCGGCCACGACCGGCAGGCCACGACCGTGGCGTGAGGGGCGGCGCGCCGTAGTCGACCCCTGGGCCAGGCCCCGCGGTGCGGGTAGCGTGAGTCAGCACCAGACCGCGGCGCCCAGCACCACGGCAGGTGTCCCGACGAAGGGGAACCACGATGGCGTCGAAGAACAAGGGCGGCCGCGAAGTGCGCAAGCCCAAGCAGGAGAAGAAGCCGAAGTCCCACGGGACAACCGGGGCCGTCACCGAGCTGGAGGCCAAGCGCCCGAAGGGGTCACCCGCCGGGAAGTGACCGCCGGCGCGGACGGAGAGCCGCTCGTCGTGGTTCCCCGGCTAGATGATCACCCCGGCTGCACGTCGCGCCGCGCGAAGCGGTCGAGCCCGCTCCAGACGAGCGCCGCGGCGACGAGCGTCATGACGATCAGCGGCGCCGGCGTCAGCGGCTCGAACGGCTGGTACGGCGTCGCCGAGAACGGCAGCAGGTCGAGCAGCCAGCCTGGCAGGTGCAGCGCGTCACCGATGATGACGATGAACCACATCGCGGCGAGCACGCCCCAGGTCAGCGGGATCGCCAACCGCGGCAGCCAGCCGAACAGCGCCACCGCTACGCCGACGAGCACCATGACGGCCGGCCAGTACGCCAGGGCGGCGACCGCCAGCCGGCTCGCCTGCCCCGGGTCGCCGATGATCGAGCCGTAGCCCGCGCCCATGCCCGCGCCGCCGACGAGCAGCAGGACTGCCGTCCCGACGGCCGGGATCAGCAGGCGCTGCAGCGCCCACCGGCTCCGGGAC
>Ga0209386_1001074_pt1 | contig 11822 bp, 8 predicted proteins | sample NGEPertwo_FD_184510 | JGI IMG/M metagenome (GOLD analysis project Ga0209386, IMG submission 184510) | Arctic peat soil microbial communities from the Barrow Environmental Observatory site, Barrow, Alaska, USA - NGEE Permafrost154B-two... | ecosystem: Environmental > Terrestrial > Soil > Wetlands... | reverse complement strand
ATCATCGGATCGCCGCCTTTAAGCCGAACCACCTGTTTCCCTGCGACTGCTGCATCGAGTATTAAACGATTGATTTCGCTTTGTTCAAAACAATGACTCCCTTTTCGTTTGCCAACATATACTTTCTCTGCTGCGTATTTTTTAAGGTAATCTTTATCCAGAAGATCATCGTGAAAGATGATATCCGATTGCGCCAGTGCTTTGTCGCCACCCAGTGTGAGCAGGTCAGGATTGCCCGGGCCAAATCCAACAAGGGTGATTTTCCCAAATTGATTTCGAATGTCACGCGTTGCGAAAAACGCACTAAGTTCTGGTCTGTTTGCAAGAGCAATAATTGCTAACTGCTCTTTATTTTGGGTTGAGTCGCCAGGATCTAATGCTTTTAACAGTGCGACGATCTCCAGACCGGCTGGTAACGGATAGGTTAAATCTTTCGCTGATTGGACCACCAAGTCTGCATCTCCTGATAAGATAGCCTGGTCTGCTTCCGCCGGAAGAATATTAAATAATGAATTGCCAGGCAATAGGTTCACGTTGGGCTTGTGCTCTATCGATGACAGTGAAATTAACTTGTATTTCAAATCAGGAAAGTGGTCCAACACCTTGCTCACCTGTTTTAAATCAAGTGCACCAATCAAGGTAATTACTTTCAAAGTGTTCAACGTATCGGGCATCTGTTTCTGTATTTTGATAAGAAAATCTATATCACAAATATCGCAGTTGTAAAAGGTTCCCGAAATCCCTTGTAATGGGTAAATTAGGATACCATGTTTATGGTAGGCCTCATTTAAAAACACACAAATTCATCAAAATTGCGGGATGGTTTGAGGTCAAAACCGCTTCTTTAAGTCCTGAAAGATGGCAGTGGAATGGCTTAATCGATTTTTAACTGACCATCAGCTATCAGTTGAGTAATCTGGTTCCGTATTGCAACAGATTGATAAACATTCTGTGCGTTCGAGCCGACCGAAATAGTTACGTTTCCCTGTTTGTGAAGAGCCGGCGACACAAAATCGCACAGCATTGGTGCATCGCAAACGCTTGTTAGAATTCCCAGTTCTTCTGAGTCTGCTTTGATCTGACTGTTCAGTTCGTGGTTACCAGTGCAAACGTAAACCAGAAAAAATCCTTCAAGGTCGGTTTTCTCGTATTCTTTTTCGATAAAAGTGAAAGGCAGCTGCCGGATTTCATCTGTAAAATCGGGGGAAATGACAGTTACATTCGAAACGATTCGGGCCATGATACTTCCCTTATGGGTAGCCACTTTTCCGCCGCCAACGAGTAGGATTTTCTTGTTGGTCACATTCAACGAGATGGGCATAAATACCAGGTCTTCTCTTTTCATATTGCTAGTCGTGAAATTTTTTCCCCTCCGTAGTTGCTTTGACATATCCGTTGCGGATCACAAAATTTCCAAAGTGTTCATTTTGATCCCTGGTTTTGGCAAAATCCTCAAGGATTGGCGTTAATGCAACAATTATTTCCTCTTCGGAAAGCATTTCCTTATAGAGTTTATTCAGACGGTCGCCCACAAAACTGGCACCGAGGTAGAGATTGTACCTGCCCGGAGCCCTTCCAACCAATCCGATTTCAGCCAAAAACGGGCGACCGCAGCCATTCGGACAGCCTGTCATCCGAATGGAAATTGGTTCATTCAGCAGTCCGTTTGCTTCGAGCACCTTGTCAAGTTTATCAACAAGCGATGGCAAATAACGTTCTGCTTCTGCAAAGGCCAGCCCGCATAACGGTAAAGCTGCACATGCAATGGAATTCTGGCGTAACTGGGACAGACTTTTGCCATCAACTACGTTGTGTTTCTTCAGGATGTTTTCGATTTTTGCTTTCTGCTTTTCTGAAACCTGTGCGATTACCACATTTTGATTTCCGGTAAGTATGAAACTTCCGGTATGGATTTTGGCCACTTCGCGAATGGCCGTTTTGGCAGGATATCCGGCACGATCGACAAGTTTGCCACCTTCCACAAAAACGGTGTAATGCCAATATCCATCAGTACTTTGCGACCAGCCGTATTTATCGCCGAGGGTCGTAAATTTGTAAGGTTTTGCGGCTTCAGTCTCAATATTGTGCGTCCGTTTCAGTTCTGAGCGGAAATAGTCGAGACCCAATCGGTCAATCGTGTATTTTAACCGGGCATTTTTGCGGTCGGAACGATTGCCATGATCACGTTGAAAGATAAGTACGGCTTCCGATACTTCAACTATTTTCTCTTTAGGGATATATCCCACCACATCGGCTACCCGGGGATAGGTATTGTTATTTCCAAAAGTGTAAGCCATTCCTCCGCCAACAGTTACATTGTAACCTGCGAGTTGCCCTTTTTCGATGATGGCAATAAAGCCAAGGTCGTTCGACAATACATCGGAGTCGTTACGTGGAGGAATGGCAATAGCCGTTTTAAATTTCCGTGGTAAGTAGGTCTTTCCGTAAAGAGGCTCTTCCTCCTTTTCGCCCCCTTCAACCAGTTTCCCGTCGAGCCAGATTTCGTGATAGGCCGCAGTTTGAGGCGTGAGATAGGCTGAAATCTTTTTTGCATCTTCGGCCACCTCTGCATGTACGGGTGATTCAAACGGATTGGCCGAAGTCATTACATTTCGGTTTACATCGCCACAGGCAGCCAACGTATCCAACAATGTATTGTTGATTTCATGCATCGTAGTTTTCAGATTGCGTTTCAATACCCCGTGAAACTGAAAAGCTTGTCGCGTGGTGAATTTGAATGTTTTATCCGCATATTTATCGGAAAGTTCATCCAGCGCAAGCCATTGAGCAGGCGTTGTAATTCCTGCAGGAACGCGAATTCGGATGAGGAAACTGTACAGCGGTTCCAGTTTCTGATGTTTGCGTTCGTCATCAAGATCACGGTCCTGCTGTTGGTAAGTGCCATGAAATTTGATCAGTACCTGATCCTGTTCCTTCATTGAGCCCGTGAGCGGGTTGTTCAGGCTTTCAGTAATGGTTCCACGGAGGTAATTACTGTTTTCCTTGATGATTTCAATCGGACTTGGAGGCGCTGATATGTTGTTGTTATCTTCCATTTTAATTTTTAATTAATAAACATCAAGTTGTAACCGCTTTTCTTTCTGCATTTTATTTACGTAATCCAAGGCGCTGTCGTTGCTCATTTCACCTTGATTTTCTACAATCGATACAAGTGTGTTTTGCACATCGGTCGCCATCTTTTTCATATCCCCGCAGATGTAGAAATGGGCGCCATCTTCGAGCCAACGATAGATTTCAGCGGCATTTTCCTGTAATTTATGCTGTACATAAACCCGCCTCTCGGTATCACGCGAGAAGGCTACATCCATTTTTGACAATGCCCCGGATTTCAGGAATTTCTGCCAATCGGTCTGGTACAGAAACTCGCTTTCGAAATTCCGGTTTCCAAAAAACAGCCAGCTCTTGCCTTGTTTTACAGCCTGCTCACGGTGCTGAACGAAAGCGCGATAAGGAGCTATTCCCGTGCCGGCTCCAACCATTATGATGGGCGTTTCATCGTTATTGGGCAGCCTGAAGTTGGGATTCTTTTCAATGAAAACAGGTATTTTGCTTTCATTTCCGTCAAAACCTGACAGATAATTTGAACAAGCACCCCGACGGTTTCTTCCTCCGTTTTCGTATTCAACTACGCTAACGGCAAGATGCAATTCTCCAGGATTCGCTTTAGAGCTTGATGCTATGGAATACAATCTTGGCTGCAATGGTCTCAGAAGTTTCACCAATTCCTGCGCTGAAAGTAAAACAGGGTAATCACTTAAAAGATCTACGATATCCCTGCCATATAGATATTCCTGAAGCTTTTCAGTCGATTGGTAAATAGCAGCCAACTGTTCATTGGACGCGAATTCAAGGTAACGTTTTACGACATCGATCGTTATTTTCGACAGTTCAAATTCTTTTTTAAGGGCGTCAAAAAGAGAGGTTTTAGAATTTTTGATTTCTACCTCATCATCAGAGTGAAGACCTGTGATCGCAAGCACTTCGGTAACAAGTTCAGAGGTATTCACCGGCATAATTCCAGCTGAATCTCCAGGCTCGAAAGGCAAATCAGCATCGAGTTCAATGTGAAGGGTTTGCCGTTCTGAGCCACGGCCATGCAGGTTGATCTTCTCGAGTAATTCTGCCTGATAGGGATTTTTCTTTGAATAATTTTGTGAAGTTGAAGTTTCAACATTCTCACCTGAGGTACCTGTAACTTTGTTTCCTTCCAGTCCTGAAAAGGCTAATAATGTTGATCTCAACCACTGGTCGGCAGCTTCCTGAAAATCAACATCACAGCATCCCGCATTGGCCAAACGTGTGGCGCCTAATTTTTCAAGTTGAAGATCGAAATCCTTTCCTGTCTTGCAAAACTGGAAGTAAGAAGAATCCCCCAGTCCAAGAACTGCAAAGTTTACGTTTTCGAGCCGGGATGCACGTTTCCCATAGATGAATTCGTGAAGTTCTTTTGCTGCAAAAGGCGGTTCGCCCTCGCCGTGTGTGGAGACGATCACAAGCAGGTTTTTTTCAGATTGTAAATCCCGAGGTTTGTAATCGTCCATATTCTTTAAAACTGCTGTCAGACCAAATTCAACAGCTAACTTTAGCGCTTTCTTCGCCAATCCTTCTCCATTCCCGGTTCGTGAACCATATAGAATAGTGATTGGGCTGAGACCAGGTGAATTGTTGACTCCATTTTTAACTGGCAGGGGAGTCAAATTTCCATTTTGTGCGGTTAATGCAGCCAGATAACCAGACATCCAGGCCAATTGCACATCATTTAACGAACTTGTAAGCTGTCTGAAATTATCAGATTGTTCCGGTGTAAGAGGTGTTGCAAAATTGTTACTCATAAGTGAAATTGCCTGTTTCTTCATTATTAATTTGTATTCCCTATTTCAAATATTACAACTTTATCCGAACGCTGAAAAATATGTTGCAATATTGTTCTTATTCGCAGGAGTTTGCAATACCTTTTTCCCGGCATTCTGTATACCATAAACATGGTAGAACGCTCATTCCTAATTATTATTTGAGTAATGATTTTCCTGTTTATCCGGATAGTTTTAAAAGGGAGAATTATAAGCAATGTAAGTTCGGGTTTCTAAAAGCTGAATTTAGCTAAATAAAATATAATGCCTTCAGTACGCCCAACAATGAACGAATTCCTGAATAAAGCGTCAAAATTTAATTTTACATTCCATTTTTTATTCGACTTGCTGGTAACTATTTTGTAATTTTACCCGAATTTAAAACTAGGAATTTAAATTTCTAGTTTTTACATAAATATTTCTCTGAACTCACCAAAATTTATAAAGGAGGCTTTAAAATGAATAATGCTGATACAGTATCAACAGATGTACTAATAATCGGAGGCGGACCTTCTGGCTTAGCCACGGCAATACATTTGGCGGATCTATTAAAGTCTAAAGGTACTAACCAAAGAATATTGCTAATTGAAAAGGGAAGTGCAATCGGCAGCCATATTTTATCTGGCGCTGTAATCAAAGCAGATGTTTTCAAAAGCTTATTGCCGGATGTAGACTTCGCCGAAATTCCTTTCAATGCAAAAGTAACAATTGATTCTACGGTTGTACTGACCGAGAATGGATCTTTTAAATTGCCGGTTCATGTGCCATATATGAGCAATAGAGGTAATTACACGGCTTCGTTGGGACAAATTTGCCGTTTCCTGGCAAAAAAAGCGGAAGAAAAGGGAGTTGAAATCTATACCGGATTTTCTGTTAATGAAATTCTGTATAAAGATGGAAAGGTGATTGGTGCCAAAACTATTGACACGGGGGTTGACCATCATGGAAATCAACTGGAGAATTTTCAGCCGGGAACCCGGATTGAAGCAAAACTGACCATTTTTGCCGAAGGTACAAGAGGCCCTTTGGCAAAACGGCTGATAGAAAAATTTGAACTCGATAAAGGCAAAAACTGCCAGATCTATTCATTGGCATGTAAAGAACTATGGAGTGTTCCCGAAGGTAATATCAAACCGGGCGAAGTATATCACACAATGGGTTATCCCTTGAATCTGAAAGAATTCGGCGGAGGTTTTGTATATGGGTTAAATGATAATAAAGTAGCTGTTGGGTTGGTGGTTGGACTTGAATATGAAGATCCGGGTTTCGATACACACGATGCTTTCAATGTATGGAAAACAACTCCGTTTGTTTCAAAATTTTTGAAAGGTGGAAAACTGGTGGAATACGGTGCCAAAACCCTTCCCGAAGGAGGATATTATTCAATCCCAAAACCTTATACTGATAATGCCCTCATTGTGGGCGATAGCGCCGGATTGGTGGCTATGCCTTCGTTAAAAGGCATACATTTGGCTATTACCTCCGGGATTTTGGCTGCTAAAACTGCGGCAGATGCCTTGAATAAAAATGATTTTTCGGAAAGCGTGCTTAGCCAGTACGAATCGTCAATGAAAAATAGTTTGATTTACAAGGATATGTATCCGGTTCGTAATTTCAGACAAGGGTTTTCAAAAGGACTGATCAAAGGTTCATTCCACTTTGGAACCCAATTGATTACCGGAGGAGCCGGATTTTTCGGAAGGTTAAAATCGCACCCCGACCGGGAAGCTACCAAAACATTGAGCGAATTTAAGGGAATACCTTTCAAAGAAAGGTTCAAAGGGAAACTCGAATTTGATAAAATTCTTACTTTCGACAAAGCCACAAATGTCTTTTATTCCGGCGTTCATCATGATGAACAACAAGTGGTTCATGTCAAAATAAATAATCCTGAATCGTTTAACGCCGTCAACATCAAACAATACGGTGCCCCCGAACAGTTCTTTTGTTCTTCGGAGGTGTATGAACTTCATACCGACAAAAGCGGACATCAGGAGATAAGGATTCATGCCGAAAACTGCATGCATTGCAGAACCTGCGATATCAAAACCCCAGGTGACGGTATAACATGGTCGGTTCCAAATGGCGGCAATGGTCCGGAATTTCAGAATATGTAGTAAAAAAAGTCATTGAAAAGGTCATTGGAAAATAGTCACTAAGTCATTAAATGGTCATTAAATGACACGATATAAATGACGCGAAGAAAATGTTGTGAATAAATTGACGCGAAGTAAAAAACATGAAATAAGTATACTATGGCTCTTACGATTATAACTTTAATAAAGCAAGTCCCACTCCCGACCGAAATGAGAATGGGAGACGATGGATTAATGGACAGGACAAAGGCAAAGTCAATTATTAATATTGACTGTCAGTTTGGACTTGAAGCCGGATTGCAACTCAAAAGGCAAAATCCCGATGCCCGTTTGATTGTTTGTTCCATGGGACCGCAATCTTTCGAAGTGGCGTTGCGCACAGCCATTTCAATGGGTTATGATGAAGCATACCTATTATCCGACCGTAAATTAGGCGGTAGCGATACCTATGCCACGGGATTGGCCATTTCAACCATGCTGAAACATTTAGGTTTTACAAAAGATTCAAAAGAACCTTTTATCGTTTTGGCTGGCCGTCAAACCAGCGATGGTGATACCGCGCACGTTCCTTCGCAGGTTGCCGAAAGCTTAGGCATTCCGCAAGCTACTTTTGTAGAAAGTGTAAAATCAGATGGCGAAGGAAATGTAATTGCAAAACGCATTATTGAAGGTGGTTATCAGATGATGAAATTACCCATGCCTTGCGCTATTTCGCTGACACCTACCGGGATTCCACCACGGAAACCCTCACTTACAGGGGCGATAAAAGCACGTAACGCTCAAATTACTGTTTTCGGAATTGCTGATATCGGACTTGGGACCGAGAAAATCGGGTTGAGCGGATCCCCTACCATTGTATCAAATGTGGTGAACATCGTGAGTGAAAGAGCTCCGATAACAATGTCTTCAGGACATAACGAGACGGTACTTGTTGACAGCCTGATTTCCAACATTAAACAAGGGGGAAATGTGCTTGAGAAGAAGGAAGCAGTTGAGAAAAAGGTTTCTGAGGCTCCCGATTTCCCATATTACGACAACAGAAACGGTGCTAAAGGTATCATCACCTGGGCTGAAATAGCCAACGGAAAAATTGCACGCCCATCAATCGAGCTGCTTACGCCGGCTCGTAAGTTGGCAAATGAATTGGGAAACGATACCAAAATCATAACGCTGCTGATTGGTAAAAATGTAAAAGATCAGGCAAAAATTCTTTTTGAACATGGTTCGGATGAGGTAATCGTTGTTGAAGATGACAAACTGGAAGAATACCTGGTACTTCCGTTTTCCTCCATTTTTGAACAGGTCATAAAAGAACGTAATCCTGAAATTGCCCTGTTTGCAGCGACAACTTCCGGTCGCGAACTTGCACCCCGAATTGGAATGAAAACCGGCAGTGGCGTTACAGCTGACTGTACAGGACTTGAAATTGGCGAATATATTAACCGCAAAGAAAAGCTGATAAATAAACCGATTCTTTTTTCCCGACGGCCAACTTATGGTGAGAGCAAGCTGGCTACCATTTTAGGATTTGTTTATCCTCAGATTTCAACTGCGCGCGCCGGAACCTTTGAAGTGCCTGCCAAAATGGAAGGGCGCACGGGTATTTTATCGACATTCAAACCAACACTGACGGACAATGAGTTCACGGTAGAAATTCTCAATACAGTTCGCGGAGAGGGTGGATTACAAAACCTGTTTGAAGCTGACATAGTCGTTTCAGGTGGCAGAGGAGCGACCGGCGACGGTTTGGAATTGATTAAAAAATTGGCAGAAGCCTTGAAAGAACAGGGTGTAAAAGCGGAGTGGGCTTGCAGTCGTGTGGTAGTAGACGAAGGGTTTGCAGAATATGCGCATCAGGTAGGACAAACTGGAAAAACGATTCGTCCGAAAGTTTATATCGCAGTAGGTATTTCCGGTGCCATACAGCACCTGGCCGGAATGAAAGAGTCCGAAAAAATCATTGCCATTGACCATAACCCTAAAGCATCTATATTTCATTTTGCCGATTTTGGAATTGTCGGTGAATATCAGGACATTTTACCTGAATTGATTGAACGTGTTAAAGCAGGATTTACCTTCGGAATTGAGGCTAAAAATAAAATGTGATTATTGGTAACGATTAATAGGAGCATGGTTTCTTTGGTGATCCTTTAGTTGCAGAATATTAAATTCTTGTAAATTAATAAATTACCCCGTCCAATTGTGGCGGGGTAATTTATTAAAACGGTCGCTTGCTCCAACTCTATGCTCATTACGGGAATTACATCCCGGAAGGATCTGCTTTTTTAAGCCTGCGGACATGTCTTTCGGCAAACGAAAATTTCGCATTCAAAAAGGCAAGTAACAGTTCCATTGATGTTTCAACACCTGTAGTCCTTCCACCCAGGCATAAAATATTCATATTGTCATCTTCTACCCCCTGATGCGCTGCAAAATGATCATTAATCAAGGCCGCCCTGACTCCGGTAACCTTGTTTGCAGCAATTGAAGCACCCACGCCGCTACCACAAACAGCGATGCCACGTTCAACCTCGCCACTTGCAACTGATTTTGCAAGCGGAATCACAAAATCGGGGTAATCATCTTCTGAATCGTAGGTGTCATTCCCAAAATCAACAATCGTATAATCCAGTTTGGATAACCGCTGCTTCAGCAATTGTTTCAATTCAAATCCGCCGTGATCGGATGCTATACCAATTTTCATAATCGTAGAATTTTTGTATCTGATTTTATTTCAATAATTGACTGAACCAAGGTGGGCAAATATTCGAATTCTGATCGTCTGGATTAAACTATACCTGTGGTTTTACTTACAATCAGGTTTAGTCACCGGAAAACTGTCAAAAATAAATATTGAAGTAAAGTTAATTAAAAACAAGGCTAATTGCTTCATTTATTATCAAGCTTTTATAACTTTTCATGGGAGGGGGGTGATTTGGGATAGACCTATGGCAAGCCTTACTGGCATTATTTAGATAACAATTGATTTTGGAAGAAAGCCGGATTGTTTTTATATTCAATAAGTTTACGAATAAACCCTTATTCTTTGATACTGTAACCCAAAATGAAAATACGAAATATGATGGAAAAGCCTTTTAATTCTAAATTAGATTATTACTTTTATCTTTTCAGAGCAAATTAAATTTAAACAACAAACAATTGAGAACTATGCAAAACAGACGAGATTTCTTAAAAATTTCAGCTGCAGGATCGGTCGGTATGCTGTTACTCGGCGCTGCCGGATGTAAATCTACTGCTGCTATTGACCGAAAAAGCTTTGGTGTTGGTCTCCAGCTTTATAGTATTCGTGATGCGATGACTGCTGATGTTCCCGGGACATTGAAAAAAGTTTCGGATATGGGCTATATAAATCTGGAACTTGCGAATTATGCGGAAGGCAAATTTTATGGTTATGCACCTGCGGAATTCAAGAAGCTTGTTACTGACTTAGGTATGGAATGCTATAGTAGTCACTCCCAGGTTGAGTCGGCAAATATTACGATGGATAAAGCCAAACTAATGGCTGAGGCCCATGCCGAAATTGGGGTTAAGTATTGTATAAAACCCTGGATCGAAGAGCCCGACCGCAATGTTGAATCATATAAAAAGATGATTGAAGACTGTAATGAGGTTGGTAAAATTATGAAAGGTGTTGGCATTCAGTTTGGATATCATAACCACAACTTTGAATTCCTAAATACCGACGGTGTAGTACCTTACTATGACATTTTCTTAAAGGAAATGGATGCTGATCTGATTACGATGGAATTAGATCTTTTTTGGGCTACTAAAGCTGGTCAGGATCCTGTAGAGATGTTTAAGAAGTATCCTGGAAGGTTCCAGCTTCTCCATTTTAAAGATATGAAGACCAATCAGCCACCATTCTTTACCGTAATAAAAGACGATATTTGCAGTGTTGGTGAGGGGGTTATTGATTTCAAGAAGATCGTTGCAGCAAAAGACATTGCCGGAGCGAAATGCTTCATCGTTGAAGATGATAATCAAGGTAATGGAAAACCTTTTGTGGGGATTGAAACCAGCATTAAGAATGTTACAGCAAAAATTTTAGTATAAGATTTGAAATTATTAAAAAGGTCCAAATCAACCGGTTTGGACCTTTTTTGTGACTACTTAAATTTCTTTAATAAATCTTTTACGGCATCCTTGTGAACTGTAAAGCCCATCATTTTCAGTTTGATGTAATCTTCGTGAAAGAAGTAATATCCGAAATTAGGGTTGGTTGAACCCATATTTCTTGATCCTGAACTTGAATCCTTTATCAGGAACCAATCTTTGCCGGAACCTTTATAATTTTCGAGGTAGCCAATCAACTGCATTCCATGATCGTCGGTGGTAGTTTCGTTCGAAAACCTGAACTGACGGGCATCTTCATTGATGTAAGCTGAAGGAATGTCGTAATCAGGAATCAATGCGCAGTTGGTTTCGCGGCTGAAGCCCGATTCAGACACATCACCGCCGATACTCATCGTATAACCGCTTTTAATCGCTTTTTTAAGCGCATCCATAAAATCATCGAGCGGTACATTGTAGTATTCTTTACTGTGCCACCAGTTGTCTGTCACTTTGTATTCAACCTGTTGCCAGTAAGGTTCCTGTTTGTACGAAAGGATTTCCACATAGTCATCCGGATTGATTTTCAGGTAATCTGTCAGGTAAGTTTTAGGCGTAAAGGTTTTGCCATCAACCACGAATTCGGTTGGCGGAACACCAATGTAATGGTTCATAATCGATTTAATGGTTTCCAAACCATATTCAACATTCCAGGCATTCGATGCTTTCATTGAATTCAGGAAGGCGGTCATTTCTTGCACCATTTTGGCATGACTGTGAAATT
>Ga0209386_1001073_pt1 | contig 11834 bp, 7 predicted proteins | sample NGEPertwo_FD_184510 | JGI IMG/M metagenome (GOLD analysis project Ga0209386, IMG submission 184510) | Arctic peat soil microbial communities from the Barrow Environmental Observatory site, Barrow, Alaska, USA - NGEE Permafrost154B-two... | ecosystem: Environmental > Terrestrial > Soil > Wetlands... | reverse complement strand
CTGGCGGTAGACGCCGCCGACCGTGTAGCGGTCCACGTCGGCGTCGAGGAACGAGTAGTACGGGCGCAGCTCCTGAAGCTGGCGGTAGCTGGTCACCAGGGTGTTGGGATCCCAGAGGCGGATGTTGCGCAGCGTGGGCTGGTTGTCGGCCAGATTCTGCGGGGTGAGCGGAGTCTTGGGGGACAGATTCTGCTGCGTGATGTCGTTGAGCTGGTAGGCGCTCTTGGTGGCCGCCAGGTTGTTGGCGATGTACTCGCGCTCCTTGGTGAGCTGGTTGGGGTTGACGATGAGCGACTGATACACGGCCGGCACCACGCCGCGCAGCACGATGACGGCGACCACCCACGCCAGGATGACGACCGGCCACCACTGGTGGCGGCGCCAGATGTTCCACACGAGTGCCGCCGCCAGGAGCAGCGCGATGACCAGCGTCACGTAAGTGAGCGGCAGGCGGATGTGGACGTCGGTGTAGCCGGCGCCGTAGATCGCTCCGGCGGTGGAGTACAGCAGGCGCCAGAGGCGGAATAGCTGGCCGACGCCGACCACCACGAAGATCGCCGCGAGGATGCCCGAAAGGTGGGCGACGGCACGGCCGCCGAGCTTGACGTCGATCTGCGGCAGCTGCGGGGCGGTGGCGCGCTGGGCGCGGGCGAACGGCGAGGCCGGCTCGCCGGCCTCGCCGGCGCCTTCCGCGCCGTGACCCGCGCCGTGACCCGCGCCGCCGGGCGGCGTCGCCTTGTAGTCGATGCCGCCCATCACGAGGTGCATGATGGCGGCGAAGATGAGCGACGCCACCAGCGCGCCGAAGACGAAGCTCTGCAGGGTCTGCCACATCGGCAGCGAGAACACGTAGAAGCCGATGTCGTGGCCGAAGATCGCGTCCTTCGCGCCGAACGGCGCCTGCTTGACGTACAGCAGGAAGGTCTGCCACTGGGACGAGGCCGACCAGCCGGCGAGCAGGGCGGCCAGGAGGCTCACGCCCACGCCGCCTAGCCCCACCCACTTGCGCACGGCCTCACTGCGCGGCTCGAGCAGATCGCCGGATGCCGTGACGCGGAAGCTTGGCGCCAGGCGGCGGGCGAGCTCGACGTTGAACGCGAGGATGACGAAGAAGACGGCGAACGCCGCGACGCCGACCAGCAGCTGCCACCAGAACCGCGTCCAGAACACGGAGCGGAAGCCGACCTCGCCGAACCACAGCCAGTCCACGTAGAACCCCAGCACCCGGCCCGACACGGCGATGAGCACCACGACGAACGCGACGACGATGCCGCTGATGATGCGACGCCTGTTGGGTGGCGGAGGCTTGCGGGTCGCGCGGGGACGCATGGTGCGGACGTTGTCCATGCGCCTAGTATGTCAGATTCGCGGCAGTCTCATACCGCACGACGGTGCGCTGTGCCCGGGTCGCCGAGGCGGACGTCACCCTCGCGCAGCCGCATACGTCCACCCGCAGCGCGGTTCGTCATCCTCGCGGGTCGCCGTGTTCGCCGGTACCGTGTCCCCATGGAGATTGCTCGAACCCTCTTTGACGTTGCACCGTCGTTTCGTCTGAGCCCGGTTCGCGCGAACGTCAATGTTGACGCCAACGCCGCGTCGGGTATGCTATGGTCATTCGTCTCCGCTGGCAGCGCCGCAAGGCCCCCAGCGGGGTTATTTTTTTGCGGTTCCAGAAGTGACTGAGCCGCGGCCTCCACGAGCCGTGGCCTTCGTCGATGGCCAGAACCTCTACCATGGGGCTCGGCGAGCGTTCGGTCACCGTGACCAGCACCTGGACATCGTGTGTCTGGCGCATGCAGTCTGCGAGCCACGCGGTTGGCGGTTGCTTCAGACTCGCTACTACACGGGTCTGCCGTCACACCGCATCAGCCCAGAGTGGCATCGCTTCTGGAGCGCCGAGCTGCGGCGCTGGCAGGCGCGGAGGCGGGCTAGCTGTGCGCGGTCTTGTCGGCGCGCAGCATCGCGGTGAAGCGCTGCACCATGGCGGGGTCGAGCTCCTTGGCGGCCACGTCGCGGAGCTCCTCCACCGTGGCGCCGTTGTGAACCACCACCTCGTAGCGGCAGCAAACCGCATAGGCTCGGGCCACGCGAGGGATGGCGCTCCCGCGCCGCCCCTCGGGGTACCCCGAGCCGTCCCAGCGCTCGTTGCCGTAGACGAGGGCGTCCACGGCGCTGCGGCGCACCTCGTTGGGCCCGGCGTCGCCGTTCTTGCCGCGGCCGAGGATCACCTGGACCTCGTCCTGCACGGCGCCGCCGGTCTCGTGCACGGCGAGAGCCGTGACCAGCCCGGCGGTCTCGGCCTCGTCCAGCTCGATGAAGGCCGCGAAGCGCCGGCCCACGGCCACCAGGTCGCCTTCGAGCTCGGCCGCGAAGCCGGCCTGCCCCTCGGTGTACAGGCAGACCCTGTCGCGGCCGTACGACTTGGCGAGCAGCAGCGCTGCGTCGGCTGCCCCGAGCACGCCGTCGCTGTCCAGGGCCGACTCGGGGAAGGCGGCGACGCCGATCGACATCGTCACGCGCACCGTGTCGTGGCCGATGTCGATGGCCGCGACCGAGGCGCGGATGCGCTCGGCGAGCGTCCGCGCCTCTTCGAGCGCGGTGCGCGGCAGGATGATCACGAACTCCTCGCCGCCGTACCGTGCCAGGTAGTCTGACTCGCGCGAGCACGCCCGCAGCACGTCGCTGACGGCGCGCAGCACCTCGTCGCCCTTCTGATGGCCGATGGTGTCGTTGACCGACTTGAAGTGGTCGAGGTCCATCATCAGCAGGCAGAACGTCTCGCCGTAGCGCTCGGCGCGACGCACCTCAGCCTTGAGGGTCTCGTGGAAGTGGCGGTAGTTGTGGAGCCCGGTGAGGCCGTCGCTGATCGCCTGGCGCTCCATCTCCTCGTAGGTGCGCGCGTTCTGGATGGCGATCGCCGCCATGTTGGCGAAGAGCATGGCCGGTTCGAGCTCGTGCTTCTCGAAGAGCCGGCCGTCCATGCGGTCGAGGCAAAGCACGCCGGTCACCTTGCCGCGCACGTTGAGCGGCACGATGATCGAAGCCTGCGGCTCTTCCTCTTCGGTGCCCGGCACCTGGGCGACCCGCGAGTCGTGGGCCATGTCGTTGACGAGCTGGGCCTGGTTGTGGCGCGCTACCCAGCCGCTGACGCCCTCGTCGAGCGACATGCGGAACGCCAACATCTGCTCGGCGTTCTCGTCGCGCGAGTAGATGCACACCAGCTCGCGCGACTCCTCCTCCACGAGGCGGATGTCGATGGCGTCGTAGTCCACCATCTCCTTGAGCATCCCGGTGACTTCGTGGAACACCGTCATCTGGTCCAGCGTGCTGAGAAGCGTCGTGCTCAGGTCCAGGAGACGATGGCGGATCGCCAGTTGGCCCTCCAGTTGCTCGGACGTGTGCTGGAGCTGCTCGTACTGGCGCGCGTTCTGGATGGCGATGGCGGCAAGGTTCGCGAAGAGCTTGGCGGACTCGAGCTCGTTGTCGTGGAACGTCTTCCCGTCCATGCGGTCGAGCGCCAGCACCCCGATGACCTGGCCGCCTACGTTGAGCGGCGCGATGATCGAGGCCTGAGGGACCCAGTCGGTGCCGGGCACGAGCGCGCCTCGCGGATCGTTCAGCATGTCGTTGACGAGCTGGGCCTCGTTGTGGAGCAGCACCCAGCCGCTCACGCCGACGTCCAGCGGCGTCCGCCAGCTCGTCATCTGCTCGACGTCCTCGTCGCTGGCGTAGCCGCAGTACATCTCGCGCGCCTCTTCGTCCACGAGCCGGATCTCCATGGCGTCGTAGTCGACGATCTCCTTGAGGAGCGCGGCGACCTGCGTGAAGAGCTCGCGCTCGTCGAGCGTCGACAGCAGCGCCGCGCTCAGGTCGAGCAGCACGTGCCGCAGCGCCAGCTGGGCCTCGAGCTGCCCGCGGGCGTGCTCGAGCTGCTGGTACTGGCGCGCGTTCTCGATGGCCACCGCGGCATGAGTGGCGAAGACCTCGAGCGATTTGACCACGTCGAGGGTCGGCAGGCTGCGGGCGATCGGGTCGCACAGGTCGAGGACGCCCATGAGCTCGTGCCGCTTGTCGTAGAGAGGCACGAGGAGGGCGTCGTTCTCCGACCACTCACCCTCGCGCCGCGGCCCGAGGTCGGGCGGCGGCAGGTCGTGACGGCGGTCGACGAAGTAGGACGACCCCAGCTGGTGCTTCACCTGGAAGAGCTCGTCCCAGATGCGCCGGGGCACCAGACGATGGAAGAGCTCGCGATCGTGCTCGGGCTGCTCGCCGACCGTGGCGTGCACGCGGAAGGTGTCGCCGTCGGGCTCCGCCAGGTACACGGTGGCTTCGCGGAACCCGAAGGTCTCGCTGAGGGCCGTCGCGATGACGTGCACGATCGCGTCGAGCTCGAGGCTGGACTGCAGCTGGTTGGCGAGCGTGACGAGGCCGCGCAGCAGTTCGATCTCGCCACGCTCGGCCTTTCGGTTCCTGCCTCGGAACGTCATCCGTCTCCCCCGCTCGCCACGGCCGCGTGAAAGCGCGCACATGATTGTACCCCCATGTGCGCCCACTGAGCGGCGTGCCTGTCATTGCCCGCAGCGAGAGTTGTCGACAGGGAGAGGGGATGACTTGAGCCTGCTGCACATCTGTCCTTGTCAGAAGGTCAGATATCGCGTAGACTGTCCTTGTCAGCAGGCCAGTTATAGGAGCGCGTCGAGATGGATCTCGATTTCATTGTCGCGGAATCGCGTGAGGCGCGCCTGCCACAGCTGACGCCGCGGCGCGCGGCCGTACCCGACATACCGAACAAGGCCGCCGTTCTCATCGGCATGCGCCGCTCAGGCAAGACCTATCTCATGTATCAGGAGATGCAGCGCCTTCTGGCGAGCGGAGTCGACCGCCGCGACGTTCTCTACGTGAACTTCGAGGACGACCGCCTGCAACCGGCGGAGCCCGGGCTCTTGAGCGATCTGCTGGAGGCGTACTACCGGCCTCATCCGGCGCCTCGAGAGCGCCGCGCCTACCTGTTCCTGGACGAGATCCAGATGGTCCCCGGCTGGCCGCGGTTCGTACGACGGATCCTGGACACGGAAGTGGTGCGTGTCGTGCTCGGCGGGTCCTCGGCCAAACTGCTGCACACCGAGGTCGCCACAGAGCTGCGCGGGCGAGGCTTGGCCGTCGAGGTCTTCCCATACAGCCTGGCCGAGGCACTGTTCGCCGCTGGAGATCCGCTTCCCGGCGCAGCGGTAGCGGGACCGCGTTCGCGCTCGCGGCTCGTAGCCGGCTGCAAGAGATACCTCGAGATCGGCGGCTTCCCCGAGGTCCAAGGCATGGAGCCACTGGCGAGGTTGCAGACGCTGCAGGACTACGTCGAGCTGGTGCTGCTTCGAGATGTCATCGAGCGGCACCGCGTGGAGAACGTCGCCGCCGCGCGCGCCTTTGCGCGACTGCTCCTGCAGTCGCCGGCGCGCGCGTTCACCGTGAACAAGACCTACGCGGACCTGCGCTCGCGCGGGCTGAGTGTCTCCCGCGACACGTTGCACGCGCTGCTTGACCACTTCCAGGATGCCTACCTCGTGTTCGCCATCCCAGTGTTCAAGAAGTCACTGCGCGCCCAGAGCACCAACCCGCGCAAGCTCTACGCGGTCGACCCAGGGCTCGCGGCCGCGATGTCCCACGTGACGGCGACCGACGCCGGAGCTCGGCTCGAGAACGCCGTGTTCCTCGAGCTGAGGCGCAGTCAGGGTCGTCTCTTGCAGGGTCAGGTCTCGTACTACATCACGGCGACGGGCCACGAGGTCGACTTCGTGGTGGGCGACGTGTTCGAGCAGCGCGCCGGCCGGCTTGTGCAGTCATGCGCGTCGCTCGCCGATCCGGCGACCCGGGAGCGCGAGGTTCGCGCTCTCACCGAGGCCATGGGCGAGACCGGGCTCCAGACCGGCGAGATCGTGACGCTTCTCGACGAAGAGACGATCGAGACCGAGGCCGGCATCATCCATGCGATCCCGGCCTGGCGCTGGCTCCTGGCGAACGCCGGCTGAGCGACCTGTCTCAGCCGGCGTACTTGCCCAGCTTGAGGATCTGCCGCGCCTCGTCCGGCGTGGCCGTCTCGCGGCCCCACTCGCGCGAGATGCGTGCCACGCGGCCGACGAGCTCGGCGTTCTCCTTGGCGAGCTCGCCCTTGTGGTAGAAGACGTTGTCCTCGAAGCCGAGGCGCACGTTGCCACCCATCGCCAGAGCCGTCATGGTCACCGGCATGTGCCAGCGGCCGATGCCGGTGCAGGTCCAGGTGGAGCCTTCGGGCACGCGATCGACGAGGAACACGAGGTTGCGCGGCTCGCCGCTCATGCTGCCCGGCACGCCCAGCACGAAGTCCCAGTGCATCAGCGGGCCGGCCGGGCCGAACTTCTTGATCAGCTTGAGGGCGTTGTCCATCTGCCCGGCCTCGAAGATCTCGAACTCCGGGCGCACGCCCTTCTTCTGCATGCGCTGGTAGAACTCCGTCATCAAGGCCGTGTCGTTGAAGAAGACCTCGTCGCCGAAGTTCGCGGTGCCGGTCGTGAGCGACGCCATCTCCGGGCTCAGCTCGAGCGGTTGCAGGCGCTCGTCGGCGGTCATGCCCATGGCGCCGCCGGTGCTCGTCTGGATGATGATGTCGCTGCGTTTGCGGATCTCCTCGAGGGCGGTCGCGAACACCTCGCGCGCCTGGGTGGGGTTCCCGGCCGCGTCGCGCACGTGCAGGTGGTACACGGAGGCGCCGGCCTCGCGGCAGCGGGCGGCGTCGGCGCCGATCTCGGCGGCGGTCACCGGCAGAGCCGGCTGCGCCGCCTTGGTGGTCTCGGCGCCGACGCCGGCGACCGTGATGATGAGCTTGTCCACGCCGCCTCCCCTACGTGCTGTGCGGGTAGTGCTCCGCCACGAAGGCCAGGCTCTCTTCCACGACCGCGAGGGCGCGGGCCAGGTCGGCCTCGGTGTGGCGGTAGCAGATGTACCAGTGATGATACGGCTGGATGAACAGGCCGCGGCGGATGCACTGCGTGTAGAACTCCGTGCGCCGCTCCTTGTAGTGCTCGTCCACGTGGTCGAAGGTCAGGAACGGCATCGGCGGGATGCCGCTCTTCGTGACCGGCACGCCGCTCTTGTCGACGATCTCACCGAGTCGCGCGAGGAACTTCGTGCCGCGCTCCCAGATCGCGTCCTGCACCTTCTCGCGCTCGAGGATCTCGAGGCACTTCATGCTGGCCGCCATCTCGAGGCTGTTGGGGAAGAAGGTCGAGCTGAGGAAGGCGCCCTTCTCGTACACGCTCATGACCTCACGCTTGCCCACCAGCGCCGCGATGGAGTAGCCGTTGGCCATTGCCTTGCCGACCGTCGTGAGGTCGGGCGTGACGCCGTAGCGCTCGCTGGCGCCGCCCATGCTGACGCGGAAGCCGGTGCGGATCTCGTCGAACGTCAGCACGGCGCCGTGCTTGTGCGTCAGCTGCTTGACGGCCTCCAGGTACCCCGGCGGCGGCGCGATGATCGGCTTGGCCATGGGGTGGCCGACCGGCGTGATGACGACGCCGGCGATCTCGCCGGGGTTCTCCTCGAACACGCGCTCCAGATCGGCGATGTCGCCGTACTCGAACTCCTTGGTGAGCTGCCACACGGCCTCCGGCACGCCGCCGTGATGCTCCACGCACCAGTCGCCCCAGCCGTGGTAGCCACAGCGGGCGATCTTGTCGCGGCCCGTGTAGGCGCGCGAGGCGCGGACCGCGGCGTTGGTGGCGTCCGAGCCCGTCTTGACGAGGATGGTCTGCTCGCCGCAGGGCATGATGTCGGCAAGCCGCTGCTCAAGTTCGTTCTGCAGCGGCTGCACGAGGCTGAAGCAGAAGCCCTTGTCCATCTGCGCCTTGGCGGCGTCGTTGATCTCGTCCTCGACGTAGCCGAGGATGATCGGCCCGTAAGCGCAGAGCATGTCGATGTACTCGTTGCCGTCCACGTCGACGATGTGTCCGCCGTGGCCGTGGGTGATGAACACGGGGTATTCGCCGATCACGAAGTTGTAGGGCCGGCGGATGCCGCCGACGCCGCCGGGCGTGAGCCGCTGGGCGTCCTCAAGCATGCTCATCGACTTGACCAGGTTGAGCTTGGGTGCGCTTTCCACAGGTTTGGTCATGGAGGCTCCTTTCAGCGCTCTCGCGCGAGGGATCGTGGAGTCGTGAGGGCTGCCTGCTCAGCCTGCCGCCGGCAGGCGACGCGCCCTCGAGAAGCGTATCGGAAACGGCGCCGAATGGCACCCCGGCGAGCGTCCATAATGAGCCCGCGCGGCGGCGTCAAGGCGCCGGCTCCAGAGACGCCGGCGGCGACGCCTCCCGCTCCCCGAACAAGACGACGAGCAGCCCGGCGACGACGATGAGGGCGCCGCCGCCGACCGTCCACACCGAGATGCCCTGACCGAGGAGGAGCAGCGCGTACAGCGGCGCGGAGACCGGCTCCAGGTAACCCAGGATGGCGCTGTGCTGCACCTTGATGCGGCCGACGCCCTCGGTCCACATCGTGTAGGCGATCGCGGTGCACAGCACGCCCAGCACCAGCCCCGCGACGAGATCGCGCGTGGTCAGATGGTAGCCGGATCCGACCGTCTGCCAAAGCGCCAGCGGCAGCAGGATGAGCGCGTCCAGCCAGGCCTCGGTGAACACGATGGTGACCGCCGACACGCGCTTCGTCAGATCCTTGACGACGAGCTGAAAGACGGCGTAGCCGATGCCGGCGGCGAGCCCGGCCGCCACGCCGCCGGCCGAGAGTCTGATTCCTTCGCCGAGGAGGGACGGCGCCAGGATGACGACGAGTCCGCCGAAGGCGATGGCCAGCGCAGGGTAGACGATGCGCTCAGTGGGCACCCGGGACACGCGCGGCGCGAGCAACGCCACCCACACCGGCGCCAGGAACTGCAGGAACATGCCGATCGCCACGCTCGTGCCGCGGATGGCGACGAAGAAGAGGAGGAGCGTGAAGGCGTCCACGAGGCCCATGACCAGGAGGCGCGGCCACACGCCCGGGGCGCCCGCTCCGGCGAGGGGCCGGCGGCGGGCAAAGACCACCCCGAGCACCAGGCCGGCGGTGGCGAAGCGCAGCACGAGGAGGGCGCTCTCGGGCGCCGTCGCCCAGTCCACGAGAGCGCCGATCAGGCCCATGATCAGAAACGAGCCGGCGACCAGCAGGTAGCCCTGGGCGGCGCGGCTTCTCATCCCAGGAGCTCCGGCTCGAGCTGCTCGCGGCCGTAGAGCACGACGAGGATGCCGGCGGCCACGATCATGGCGCCGCCGGCGACCGTCCACCACGACGGCACCTGGCTGAGAAAGACCAGGGCGTAGAGCGGCGCGCTCACCGGCTCGAGGTACCCGACGATGGAGGCGTGCTGCACGCGGATGTAGCGGAGGCCGTCCATGAAGATGCTGAACGAGAAGGCCGTGGTGAGCAGGCCGAGCAAGACCGCCATGAGCAGGTCGCGGCCGCTGTAGTGGTAGTGGGCGGCCGAGACGGCGAAGAGCCCCGGCGCGAGCATGACGGCGGCGGTGAACGCGCTCTGCGTGAACACCACCGCCGTGCTGCGCACGTGGCGGCCGCGCAGGCTCTTGGCGAAGAGCAGGTAGACCGCGTACATGGCGCCGGCGGCCCAGCCGTAGAAGAGGCCGGCGGCCGAGAGCTTGGTCCCTTCGAGCAGGAGGCCCGGCACGAGGATCACCGCCATGCCCGCAAGACCGACAGCCAGCGCGACGTACACCACGCGGTCGGTGGTCTCGTGGAGGATCCGCGGGGCGACGAACGCCAGGTACACGGGCGCGAGGTACGAGAGGAAGATGGCCACCGCGACGCCGGTGTAGCGGATGGCGAGGAAGTACAGGATCAGGTTCAGCGCCAGCGCGACGCTGATGCCGAGGAGGCGGAGGGGCGCTCCGGGGCTGCGCAGGTCGCGCCAGCTGCCGCTGATCAGGACGATGACGCCGAGCGCCGCGGCGGCGAAGGCCATGCGCAGGCAGAGCAGCATCGTCGTCGGCATGTCGGCGTAGGTGACCATCACGCCGATGGAGCCGTTGGCCAGAGAGGCAAGGCCGACCTCGAGGTAGCCGCGCAGGCGCTCGGACTGCGCCGCAGGCGCGGCGGCGGGCGCTGCGCCTCCGCCGCTCACGCCAGCGGCTCCAGCAGCGGCTCGCTCTCGCCCTTGCCGAGAACGATGACGAGGACGCCGGCGACGACGATCAGGGCGCCGCCGGCCAGCGTCGTCCACAGCGGCTTCTCGCCGATGAGCAGGAAGGCCCACAGCGGCGACGTCAGCGGCTCGATGTACCCCAGGATGCCGGCGTGCTCAACGCGCACGTAGCGGATGCCGTCGGTGAACAGGCTGAAGCACAGGGCCGTGTAGATGAGCCCGCTGACGACCACGATCCACGTGTCGGTCCACGTGAGCTGGTAGTGGCCGGCGACCGTCTGCCACACGGCCAGCGGCGTGAGCAGCACGACGCTGCCGAAGCAGAAGAAGAGCGCGAAGGTGGAGCCCCGCACGTCCGGGCCCATGCTCTTGATGAGCATCATCGCCGTGGCGAACATCAGCCCCGCCAGAAGGCCGCAGGCGATGCCGGGGATGCTGGTCCGCGACTCGCCCAGCGTGAGGCCCGGCAGCACGAGCAGCGCCATGCCGCCGACGGCCACCGCCACGGCCACCATGTCGATCGTCTGGCGCCGCGTGTGCAGCACCCACGGGGCGAGCAACGCGACGAAGACCGGCGCCATGTACTCGAGGGAGACGCCGACCGTCACGTTGGCGAGGCGGATCGAGGCGAAGAAGAGGATCAGCTCGAGGGCGACGACGAAGCCGACGAGGATCATGCGGCCGAAGTACCCGGAGCGGCGCACCTCGGCGATGCCGCCGGTCTTCAGAAAGAGCGCCGCGAGGACGATGCCGGCCAGCGCCATGCGCAGCACGACCAGCAGGCTGGCCGGCATCGTCGATACCTGGATGAGCGTCGCGGAGGTGCCCAGGATGAGCGCCGCGACGCCGATCTCGGCGTACCCGCGGAGTCGGCGGTCAGTCGCCGGCGAAGCCGAGGCGACCGGCGAAGACATCCAGAAACCGCTTGTCGGTGGCGAGGTCGAGGAACTCGATGCGGTCGCGCAGCCGCGCCATGCGGCGACGCGCCCGGACGTCGATCAGGGCCATCTGCGCGCCCACGCCGGCGGCGTTGCCAACGAAGGCAACGCGTCTCTTGGTCACCGGCGGGAACAGGCCGAGGAATTGGGCGGCGTCGAGGTCGAGGTAGTTGCCGAAGGCGCCGGCGATGTACACGTGGTCGAGCTCCTCGATGGCGACGCCGAGGGTGTCGAGCAGCAGCTCCCAGCCGCTGTGGATCGCGCCCTTGGCCAGCTGCAGGCTGCGCACGTCGTGCTGCGTGAAGACGATGTCGCCGCGCGGACCGGCGGCGACGAGGTACTCGCGGCCCTCCTCGCCGCGGCGCACGCGGGGGTGCTCCTGCATGCGGCCGCTCCTGTCCACGACGCCGGCGTGGACCAGCCCGGCGAGCAGGTCGACCACGCCGGAGCCGCAGATGCCGATGGGCTCGGCGCCGGCGATCGTCTTGATGTCGGTGGCGTTGCCGTGCCGGGTGATGCGCACGCGTTCGATGGCGCCGGCGACGGCCTTCATGCCGTTGCTGATCTGGTAGCCCTCGAAGGCGGGCCCGGAGGCGCAGCTGGTGACCGTCACGCGACCTTCGTGGGCGAGCGCGATCTCGGTGTTGGTGCCGATGTCGATGGCCATGGACGGACGCTTCTTGCCGGCCAGCCGCGTGGCGGCGATGACGGCCAGCGCGTCC
>Ga0209386_1001072_pt1 | contig 11835 bp, 8 predicted proteins | sample NGEPertwo_FD_184510 | JGI IMG/M metagenome (GOLD analysis project Ga0209386, IMG submission 184510) | Arctic peat soil microbial communities from the Barrow Environmental Observatory site, Barrow, Alaska, USA - NGEE Permafrost154B-two... | ecosystem: Environmental > Terrestrial > Soil > Wetlands... | reverse complement strand
GCGACGGGCAGGCCGCCTCGCCCGTCGCCTCGCCGGCCGAGCGGCCGGCGGACGATACGTCGCCGCCGGCGCCCTCCGACCCTTCCGCCGGCGACGGCGAGCGGCCCTCCGGCCGTCAGGGCCAGCAGGGCCAGCAGCGTCAGCAGCAGGGCGGCGGCAAAGGCAAGAACCGCCGCGGCCGCGACCGCGACCGTGAGAAACCACGGCAGGAGCCGCGCGACGACCGCCCGTCCATCCCCTGCACCGGCATCCTCGACGTGCTGCCGGACGGTTTCGGCTTCTTACGCACCAACGGCTTCAACCAGGGCGACCGCGACGTGTACGTGTCGCTCAGCCAGATCCGCCGCTTCGGCCTGCGCCGCGGCGACGAGATCCTCGGCCAGGTGCGCGAGCCCAAAGACAACGAGAAGTACAACGCGCTGCTCAAGATCGACGCCGTCAACGGCATCGACCCCGAGGTGGCGCCCAAGCGCCCGGTGTTCGAGCAGCTCACGCCGCTCTTCCCGGAGGAGCGCCTGCGCCTCGAGACCGAGGAGCACGACACGGCCGCGCGCATCATGGACCTGCTCTGCCCCATCGGCAAGGGCCAGCGCGGCCTGATCGTCTCGCCGCCGAAGGCCGGCAAGACCACGATCCTCAAGAAGCTGGCCAACTCCATCGCGGCCAACAACCCGGACGTCGACCTCTTCGTGCTGCTCGTCGACGAGCGCCCGGAAGAAGTCACCGACATGCAGCGTTCGGTGATCGGCACCGTGGTGTCCAGCACCTTCGACCAGCCCAGCGAGAACCATGTGCAGGTCACCGAGCTCGTGCTCGACCGCGTCAAGCGTCTCGTCGAGATGGGCCGCGACGTCGTGGTGCTGCTCGACTCCATCACGCGCATGGCGCGCGCCTTCAACCTCAACACGCCGGCCAGCGGCCGCATCCTCTCGGGCGGCGTCGACAGCACGGCCCTGTACCCGCCCAAGAAGTTCTTCGGGGCGGCGCGCAACATCGAGGAGGGCGGCTCGCTCACCATCCTCGCCACGGCCCTGGTCGATACCGGCTCGCGCATGGACGAGGTGATCTTCGAGGAGTTCAAGGGCACCGGCAACATGGAGATCCGCCTCGACAGGCGCCTCGCCGACAAGCGCATCTTCCCGGCCATCGACATCGAGATGACCGGCACGCGCAAGGAAGAGCTGCTCATGGAGCCTGCCGAGGCAGCCGCCGTGTGGAAGCTCCGCGGTGTGCTGCACAGCCTCGAGCCGGCCGCCGCCATCGAGCTGCTCATCAAGAAGGTGCGCGAGACCAAGAGCAACGCCGAGTTCCTCAGCGCGCTGCAGAAGAACTCGCGCTGAGGGCCGGGCCGGCGCGGCTCGCCGGCCCGCGTTTGAAGCCGGGAACGATTTCAGCCGAGACGGCGTTCCGTGCTATCATGCCGGCTCGGCCCGTGTGGGCCGTCCGCGAGTGATCCGGGTTTGCTCTCAGAAGGGATCCGTTGCCATGAAGAAAGACATCCATCCGAAGTACGAAGAAGCGACCGTGCACTGCTCCTGCGGCAACACGTTCACGACGCGCAGCACCAAGTCGGATCTGCACATCGAGCTGTGCTCGCAGTGCCACCCGTTCTACACGGGCAAGCAGAAGCTGGTCGACTCCGGTGGGCGCGTCGAGCGTTTCAAGCGCCGCTACGACAAGAAGGCCGAGGCCGCCAAGGCCGAGGCCGCCAAGGCCGCACCCGCCAAGGCCGCACCCGCCAAGGCCGCACCCGCCAAGGCCGCACCCGCCAAGGCCGCGCCCGCCAAGGCTGAAGCCAACAAGGCCTGACGGGAGTCCTGCGGTGAACGCCGAGCTGCGCGTCACACTCCTCCAGCACACGCCCGACCCCGACCGCGCCGTCGCGATCGCGGGGCGGCTTTGCTATGCGCCCGTGTCGGCCGCCGACCTCAAGCAGGAGATGGGCGACGAGGACGTCGCCAAGCTCGTGCGCATCCTCGTGCGGTCCGGTCACCACTCCGCCCTCGAGCACGCCTCCTTCAGCTTCGCCGTCGACGGGGTCTCTCGCGCCCTCACGCACCAGCTGGTGCGTCACCGCGTGGCCAGCTACAACCAGCAGTCGCAACGGTACGTGAACTTCGGGGCCGGCGACAGTTTCATCGTCCCGCCCTCCGTGTCCGCCAACCCCGAGGCCGAGGCGGTGTTTCTCGAGGCCATGGAGCAGGCCCGCGTGGCCTACGACAGGCTGGTCGAGCTGGGCCTCGCCGAGGGCCGGACCCGCGAGAGCGTGCAGGAAGACGCGCGCTTCGTGCTCCCCAACGCCGCCGAGACCAAGATCGTCGTCACGATGAACGCGCGCGAGCTGCGCCACTTCTTCCAGGTGCGCTGCTGCAATCGCGCGCAGTGGGAGATCAGGGCGCTCGCCTGGGAGATGCGCGGCATGGTCAAGGAACTGGCGCCCAACCTCTTCGAGCGCAGTGGCTCCGGCTGCCTCTACGGCACATGCCCGGAGGGCAAGATGACTTGCGGCAAGCCGTACAAGCCCGAAGACGTCGACGGGCCGGCTGCCGCGCGCGATTGAGCGCCTGCCGCGCGGCCGCCGCTCCCTCTCTGCCATGATCACGCGCCTCACCCGTAACGCGCTCGCGGTGGTGATGCGGGCCGCCCTGTGGGCGCGCCGCGCCCAGGTCGGCGGCCAGGCCGTCATCGAGGGCGTCATGATGCGCGGCGTCGACCACTGGTCGCTCGCCGTGCGCCGCCCCGACGACACCATCGGCGTCCACGAGTTCCCCCTGGTCAGCTGGATGAAGCGCTGGCCCATCCTCAAGACGCCGGTCGTCCGCGGCGTGGTCGCGCTCGTCGAGTCGCTGGTGATCGGGCTGCGCGCCCTCACGATGTCGGCCAACGAGTCGCTGGGCGAAGAAGAAGAGCCGCTCGGCAAGAAGGAGATCGGCGTCACGCTCTTCGTCGCCCTGGCCTTCGCCATCGGCCTGTTTTTCCTCGCGCCGCTGTTGCTCACCGGCCTGTTCCGCGGCTGGCTCGGCACCGGCTGGGGGTTCTGGGTCGTCGAAGGCCTCGTGCGCGTCGGCATCTTCCTCGCCTACCTCGCCGTCATCACGCAGATCAAGGACCTGCGCCGTGTCTTCGAGTACCACGGCGCCGAGCACATGAGCATCCACGCGCTCGAGCACGGCGAGGAGCTCACCGTCGGCAACGTCGAGAAGTACAAGACCCTGCACCTGCGCTGCGGCACCTCCTTCCTGCTCATCGTCATGGTCGTCAGCATCTTCGTGTTCGCGATCGTGAAGTGGCCGGCGTGGTACTGGCTCATCCTCAGCCGCATCGTGCTCGTGCCGCTCATCGCCGGCGTCAGCTACGAGATCATCAAGTTCGCCGGCCGCCACGAGAGCAGCGTCTTCGTGCGCGTCGCCATGGCGCCCGGCCTCGCCCTGCAATGGATGACCACGAAGCAGCCTGACGACGCCCAGGTCGAGGTCGCCATCGCGGCGCTCGAGAAGATCATCGAGCTCGAGCCCCAGGACCGCCCGCCGGTGAAAGGCGTGGAGGTCATGGCGTAAGCTCTTCGCATGGCCGCCATCGACAACCTCATCGACGAGATCGAGCGCTCCTACGAGGAGCTCAACGCGCAGCTCGCCGACCCCGAGGTGCTCGGCGACCGCGGGCGCTACGCCGACATCGCCCGCAAGCACGCCGAGCTGCAGCAGGTCTACGAACTGGCGCGCCGCTTCCGCGAAGCCGAGCAGACCGTGGCCGACGCCGAAGTCCTCCTCGGCGACGACTCCTCCGACGCCGAGATGCGCGACTTCGCGCAGGAGGAGCTCGGCGAGGGCCGCCGCCGGCTCGAGGAGCTCAGCGAAGAGATCCGCGTACGCATGCTCACGCGCGACCCCAACGACGCCAAGGACGTGATCATCGAGATCCGCGCCGGCACCGGCGGCGACGAGGCGTCGCTGTTTGCCGGCGACCTGGCGCGCATGTACACGCGCTACGCGCAAGCGAAGGGCTTCGAGGTCGACATCCTGAGCGCCAACGAGAACGACAACGGCGGCTACAAGGAAGTCACGCTCGAGGTCAAGGGCCGGGGCGCCTTCTCGGCCCTCAAGTACGAGAGCGGGGTGCACCGCGTGCAGCGCGTCCCGGCCACCGAGGCCGCGGGACGCATCCACACCTCTGCCGCTACGGTCGCCGTCCTGCCCGAGGCCGAGGAGATCGAGATCGAGATCCACGCGGGCGACCTGCGCGTCGACATCTTCCGCGCCCGCGGGCCCGGCGGCCAGAGCGTCAATACCACCGACTCGGCGGTCCGGCTCACGCACGTGCCCACCGGCGTCACCGTGAGCTGCCAGGACGAGAAGAGCCAGCTGCAGAACAAGGAGCGCGCCCTGCGCATCCTGAGGGCGCGCCTCTTCGAGCTCGAACAGGCGAAGCAGGACGAGGAGCGCGGCGCGGCGCGCCGCACCATGGTCGGCAGCGGCGACCGCGCCCAGAAGATCCGCACCTACAACTTCCCGCAGAATCGCGTGAGCGACCACCGCATCGGGCTCACCAGCCACCGCATCGCCGAGGTGATGGAGGGCGAGCTCGACGAGTTCACCGAGGCCCTGGCCGCCGAGGACCGGCGCAAGCAGCTGGCGGCCGCCGGCGGGGAGTGAACGTGGCGGCGAGCGTGAGCGACGCGCTCCGCTCAGCCACGGAGTGGCTGCGCGCCAGCGGGTCTCGCTCGCCGCGTCTCGACGCCGAGCTGCTGCTGGCCACCGCCCTGGGCGTGGACCGCGCCGAGCTGTTCCGCAGGCCGGAGCGCGTACTCACGCGCATCGAGGAGCGACGCTTCGACGGCTACCTCGTGAGGCGCCAGGCCCGCGAGCCCGTCGCCTACATCCGCGGGCGCCGCGCCTTTCGCGCCATCGAGCTCGAGGTCACGCCCGCGGTGCTGATCCCGCGGCCCGAGACCGAGACGCTGGTGGACGTGGCGCTCGAGGCGCTGGCCGCAGTGCCGGCAGGGGGCGACGCGGCCGGCGGCGCTCTCGGTGACGGGCCGGGCGCGGAGGCCGGGCCGGGCGGCGCAGCGGCCCCCGGCCTCTACGAGCCTCTGGCGCTCGATGTGGGCACCGGCTCAGGCTGCATCGCGCTCGCCCTGGCGGCCGAGAACCCGTTCGCGCGTCTGGTGGCCACCGACATGAGCGAGGCCGCCGTGGAGGTGGCGCGCCGCAACGCGGCGCGCCTCGGCCTCGGCGGCCGCGTCGACATCCGCCGCGGCGATCTGCTCGATGATCTGACCCCACAGGAGCGCTTCGACCTCATCGTCTCCAACCCGCCGTACATCCCCGAGGTCGAGTACCGCGCACTCGAGCCGAACGTGCGCGACTACGAGCCGCGCCTGGCTCTTCACGGCGGCGAAGACGGGCTCGACGTGTACCGCCGGCTGATCCCGGCCGCCGCCGGGCGCCTGCGCCCGGGCGGCGTGCTGGCCGTCGAGGTCGGGGCGGGGCAGGCCGCCGCCGTGCGGGCGCTGTTCGCGGCGGCCGGCGCGTTCGAACCGGCGCAGGAACGCGCGGATCTGGCCGGTATCCCGCGCGTCGTCTTCGCCCGCCTCTCGACGCGCGACGCCGGGGGCTGACGGTGCGCAACGAGAAGGCCCGCGCCATCGTCCTCAACTCGCGGCCCTTGGGCGAGGCCGACCGGATCCTGCGCCTGTTCACGCGCGAGCTCGGCCGCGTCGACGCGGTGGTCAAGGGCGTGCGCAAGACCACGTCCAAGTGGGGCGGCCGGCTGGAGCCCTACAACGTCTGTGACCTCATGCTCTACCAGGGGCGCACGTTGTACACGGTCACGCAGGCCCACCTCGTGGACGTGTTCCTCAGGCTGCGCGACGACCGCGAGGCCCTCACGGCGGCGGCGGTGGTCTGCGAGGCCGTCGCGGGCCTGACGCCCGAGCACGAGCCCGAGGAGCGCGTGTTCGCGCTCCTGCGCAACACGCTCAAGGAGCTCGACGCAGGCCTGAGGGGTCCGGCCCTGGAGGCGCCGCTGGTGCTGGGCGCGCTGCTCAAGCTCCTGTACGAGGCCGGCTACATGCCGGTGCTCGACCACTGCACGGCGTGCGGCGGCGGCGAGCGCGCCCTGGGGTTCTCGGCGGCGTGCGGCGGCCTCGTCTGCGAAAAGTGTCTGGAGGACGCCGTGCCCATCACGCCCGCGGCGATCGAGGCGCTGCGCGAGGCGCTGGGACGGCCGCTGGCCGAGCTCCGCGCAGCGGAGCCCACGGCGGCCGTCGCCGAGGCTCTGCGCAACGTCCACGACCTGTACGGCTACCACACGGGAGCGCGCCTGCGCGCTCTGCGCTTCGCGCGCGCCGTAGGTTGAGCGGCGGTCGGGGACGACCTCCGGGACGAACAGGGGCGGCGCTCGCGTCGCCGTCGCGCCCGTGACCGGGTGCTCGCGTCGCCGTCGCGCCGCCCCATACGGACGGTGCCTCGCGCACCCTCCGTCGCGCATACTGTACCCGGGGCTGACAACAGCGGCGATGGAACACTCGTCCATCCGTGGCGACGGAGCAGCCGCACCGCCGTTGGCCCGTCGACGGCGGCCCTGCTAGAATCGGCGCCCCGGACGCGGAGGAACAGTGAACAACCACGGAAGCGGCGCGGACGCCCGGAGGTCCTTCCCTACCTTCCAGCAGATCATCGGCCGGCTGCAGGCCTTTTGGGAACAGAAGGGCTGCGTCGTCGTGCAGCCGTATCACACCGAGGTCGGGGCCGGCACCTTCAACCCCGCGACCTTCCTGCGCTGCCTCGACGCGCGCCCGTGGCGCGCGGCCTACGTCGAGCCGTCCATGCGCCCCACCGACGGGCGCTACGGCGAGAACCCGTACCGCCTGGGTCACTACTACCAGTACCAGGTCGTCATCAAGCCGTCGCCGCCCGACATCCAGGACGTGTACCTGCAGTCGCTCGTGGCTCTGGGCATCGACCTGACCGAGCACGACGTGCGCTTTGTCGAGGACAACTGGGAGGGCCCCACGCTGGGCGCCTGGGGACAGGGCTGGGAGGTTTGGATCGACGGCATGGAAGCCACCCAGTTCACGTACTTCCAGCAGCTGGGGGGCTTCGACCTCGACCCGATCACCGTCGAGCTCACCTACGGTCTGGAGCGCCTGGCGATGTACCTGCAGAGCGTGGACAGCGTGTACGACCTCGTGTGGTCGCAGTGGGACGAAGACGGCGAGACGGTGACCGTCACCTACGGCGACGTATACCGCGAGAACGAGCGCGAGTTCAGCCGCTACAACTTCGAGGTCGCCGACACCGACATGCTGTACCGCCACTTCCGCGAGCACGAGCACGAGGCCGAGCGCTGTCTCGACGCGCGTCTGCCCGTGCCGGCCTACGACCACGTGCTCAAGTGCAGCCACACCTTCAACGTGCTCGACGCGCGCGGCGTGATCAGCGTCACCGATCGCACGATGCACATCGGGCGCGTGCGCGACCTCGCGCGCAAGGTCGCCAGCCAGTACCTCGAGGTGGTCGGCGCATGAGCACCCTCCTCATCGAGATCGGCTGCGAAGAGCTGCCCTACAAGGTCTGCGAGTCGGTGGTCCGCCAGCTCGAGGACACCGCCGAGGCGCCGGGGCTCGTGCACAAGCTCCTCGAGGCCGAGCGCCTTCTCGAGAGCGGCGCTCCCGACCTCAGGGTGCTGGTCTCCCCGCGGCGCATCGCCGTGCTGGTCGAGGGCGTGCCCGAGCGCCAGACCGCCAAGACCGACGACTACCGCGGCCCCAAGGCCGAGATCGCCTACGACGCCGCGGGCGGCCTTACCAAGGCCGGGCTGGGGTTCGCGCGCTCGCGCGGCGCCCAGCCCGGGGACGTGCGCCGCGAGGTGGTCGGCGGCATGGAGTTCGCCGTCGTCCGCGTCGAGGCCGAGCGTCGCGACGCGGCCGCTGTCCTGCCAGGTCTCATCCCGGCTCTGGTCACGGGCCTGCAGATCCCGCGCGGGATGCGCTGGGGCAGCCGTCCCGCCGGCGAGGCCGAGTACCTGCGCTTCTCCCGTCCCATCCGCTGGCTGGTCTGCAAGCTCGGGGGCAAGACGGTGGAGGCGACGTTCTACGGCCTGACCTCCGGCGACGTGACGCAGGGTCACCGGGTGCTCGGCGCGCCCATCATCATCGACAGGGCCGAGCACTACGAGAAGCACCTGGCGGAGCAGAAGGTGGTCGTCTCGCAGCAGGAGCGCCGCCGCCTGATCGTTGAGGGTCTCGACGCGCACGCCGCCGATCTCGGCGCGGAGTGGTCCGACCCGGGCGACGTGCTGGCCGAGGCGGTGTACCTCGCCGAGTGGCCGAGCGTTGCCCGCGGCGCGCTCGCCGACAGCCACCTGCGGCTGCCGGCCCCCGTGCTCATCACGGCGATGCAGAGCCATCAGCGCTACTTCCCGGTGCGGGACGGCGACGGCCGCCTGCTGCCGGCGTTCCTCTACGTGAGCAACGCCGATCCCCGGGCGGCCGATCTCGTCACGCGCGGCAACGAGCGTGTGCTCGAAGGCCGGCTGGACGACGCCGAGTTTGCCTACGACCGCGACGTCGCCGAGGGCCTCGACACCATGGCCGACCGCCTCGGCGACGTGGTGTTCCACGAGAAGCTCGGCTCCCTGGCCGACAAGGCGTACCGCCTGCAGGGGTTGGTGGCCGGTCTGGCCGTCGGGCCCGGCGCCGAAGGCGCGCGCACCGGCGGCAACGGCTCGTCGGCCCCGCTCGCCGAGACCTTGCGCATGGCCGCGCGGCTGGCCAAGGCCGACCTCGTGAGTCAGGTGGTCATCGAGTTCCCCGTTCTGCAGGGCGTCATGGGCGGCATCTACGCGGAATCGGGCGGCCTGGGCGACGCGATCGCCAGGGCCGTGGGCGAGCACTACCGCCCGCTGTCGGCCACAGCGCCGCTTCCGAGCACGCTGCGCGGCGGGCTCCTCGCCGTCGCCGACAAGGCCGACAATATCGTCGGCGCGTGGGTCGCCGGCCAGAAGCCGTCCGGCTCGCGCGACCCGTACGGCCTGCGGCGTGCGGCCATGGGCATCGTGCGCATCGCGCTCGAGTACAGCCTGCGCTTCCCCATCGCCGGTCTGCTGACTTCGGCCGTAGACCAGTTCGAGCTGCAGGGCGCCGAGGGACTTGACGACGAACGTCGCGCCGTCATCGTCGCCGAGACGGCGGCGTTCGTGCGCGAGCGCCTCCAGGTGCTGCTGCTCGACGAGGGGCTGCCGTTCCCCAGCGTCGAGGCGGCGCTGGCCGCGCCCGCCGGAGACGTGCCGGCCCTGGCGGCGCGGGCGCGCACCTTCGCCGCCCTCGCCGGGCGCGCTTTCTTCGACGACGCCGTGACCGCCTACAACCGCTGCGCCGCGCTTGCCGCCAAGGACGCGGCGGCCGGGTCCCGCTCCGTCGACCCGGCCATGTTCGCCGACGACGCCGAGCGCGAGCTGGCCGCGGCCTACGAGGCTGCGCGCGGGCCGCTGCTCGACGCGCTCGCCCACCTGGAGCTCGAGAGCGCCGTGAAAGAAGCGGCCGGCCTGCGGCCGGCCGTCGACCGCTACTTCGACGCCGTGATGGTCATGGTCGACGACGACGCCGTGCGCGGCAACCGGCTGGCGCAGCTGGCCGCCGTCACGGCTCTGATCGGCCGCATCGGCGAGTTCAGCCGCCTGCCTCTGGCGCAGGCGTGAAGAAGGTCCCTATCCCGAGGAGTGACTGATGTCGAGCAAGTGGGTCTACCGGTTCAACGAGGGCGACAAGAGCATGAAGAACCTGCTCGGCGGCAAGGGCGCCAACCTCGCCGAGATGACCAGCATCGGGCTGCCGGTGCCGCCCGGCTTCACGATCACCACCGAGGTCTGCAACCACTTCTCGGCCCACGGCGATTACCCCGAGGGCGTCGACGAGCAGGTGGCCGCCGCGCTCGCCGCGCTCGAGGCCGACACCGGCAAGAAGTTCGGCGACGCCGCCGATCCGCTGCTGATCTCGGTGCGCTCCGGCGCCCGCGCCTCCATGCCCGGCATGATGGACACCATCCTCAACCTGGGCCTCAACGACACCACCGTGCAGGGCGTCATCGCGACGACCGGCAACCCGCGCTTCGCCTACGACTGCTACCGCCGGTTCGTCTCGATGTACGGTGACGTGGTGCTGGGCTGCAAGCCCGAGCACGAGGACGAGCGCGACCCCTTCGAGGAGATCCTCGAGGCGGCCAAGGAGGCCAAGGGGATCCAGTACGACACCGAGCTCGACGAGGGCGACCTCAAGGACCTGGTGGTCAAGTTCAAGGCCGCCGTCAAGCAGCGCACCGCCAACGACTTCCCCGACGACCCGCTGCAGCAGCTCTGGGGCGCCATCACCGCGGTGTTCGGCAGCTGGAACAACGACCGCGCCGTCGCCTACCGCCGCCTCTACGACATCCCCGACACGTGGGGCACCGCCGTCAACGTGCAGACCATGGTGTACGGCAACACCGGCGAGGAGTCCGGCACCGGCGTCGCCTTCACCCGCGACCCCGCCACCGGCGAAGACGTCTTCTACGGCGAGTTCCTCGTCAACGCCCAGGGCGAGGACGTGGTCGCCGGCGTGCGCACGCCGCGCCCCGTGAGCGAGCTCGCCGAGGCCTTCCCGCCCGCCTATGAGCAGCTTCTCGAGGTGCGCCAGACCCTGGAGCGCGAGCTGTGCGACATGCAGGACTTCGAGTTCACCGTCGAGAAGGGCCGCCTCTTCATGCTGCAGACGCGCAACGGCAAGCGCACCGGCCTGGCCGCCATCCGCATCGCCGTCGACATGTGCGAGGCGGGCATGATCACGCCGCAGGAGGCGCTCATGCGCGTCGAGCCGGAGCAGCTTAACCAGCTGCTGCGGCCCATCTTCTCGCCTGAGAGCCGGCGCGTCGCCGTCGCGGAGGGCCGGGTCCTGGCCAAGGGCCTGGCCGCCGGCCCCGGCGCCGCCGCCGGCCAGGTGGCCTTCAACGCCGGCGACGCCGACGCCATGAAGACCGCCGGCAAGCAGGTCCTGCTGGTGCGCGTCGAGACGAGCCCCGATGACATCCGCGGCATGGCCGTGAGCGAGGGCATCCTCACGGCGCGCGGCGGCATGACCAGTCACGCTGCCCTGGTCGCCCGCCAGATGGGCAAGGTCTGCGTCGTGGGCTGCGAGGCGCTCGACATCGACTACAAGGCGCGCACCGTCACCGTGGGCGACAAAGTGGTGAAGGAGGGCGACTGGCTCTCCATCGACGGCTTCACCGGCGAGGTCATCGTCGGCCAGCTCGAGACGCGCCCCAGCGAAGTGCTGCAGGTGCTCCTCGAGGGCTCCCTGAGGCCCGAGGACTCGCAGACCTTCAAGTACTACGACGACCTGATGAAGTGGGCCGACGTCGAGCGGCGGCTGCTCGTGCGCGCCAACGCCGACCAGCCCGACCAGAGCGCCAACGCCATCAAGTTCGGCGCCCAGGGCATCGGCCTCTGCCGCACCGAGCACATGTTCTTTGGCGGCGAGCGCATCACGGCGGTGCGCGAGATGATCCTCTCGGACACCGTCGCCGACCGCGAGAAGGCGCTCGCCAAGCTCCTGCCGATGCAGCGCGGCGACTTCGAAGGCATCTTCCGCGTGATGGGCGAGCGCCCTGTGACCGTGCGCGCGCTCGACCCGCCGCTGCACGAGTTCATGCCGCACACCGAGCTCGAGCAGAAGCAGGTCGCCGTGGCGATGGGCGTCACGCCCATGGAGATCGCGGCCAAGGTCGAGGACCTCAAGGAAGCGAACCCGATGCTCGGCCACCGCGGCTGCCGCCTGGGCATCGCCTATCCCGAGATCACGGC
>Ga0209386_1001071_pt1 | contig 11838 bp, 9 predicted proteins | sample NGEPertwo_FD_184510 | JGI IMG/M metagenome (GOLD analysis project Ga0209386, IMG submission 184510) | Arctic peat soil microbial communities from the Barrow Environmental Observatory site, Barrow, Alaska, USA - NGEE Permafrost154B-two... | ecosystem: Environmental > Terrestrial > Soil > Wetlands... | reverse complement strand
ATTTATGTGCATGTTTGCTATAAACCCTAACACGCCAAAAAATCAAAAAATTGTCAAAGAACTATTGGTTTACGGCAAAATTGCAGCTTAAAATTTACCGAAGTATTGTTAAAGGAACAGACTAACAAATAACATATTTATCAGCAAGGAATTGTCCATGTTTTGGCGCATGTATTTTAAGGCTTTAACCATGTGGTTTTCAACCGTATTTTTCGATATTCCCAATTGTACTGCAATTTCAGGATAAGTTAAGCACTCTTCTCTGTGTAAAAGATAAACCTGTTTTTGCCTGTCTGGTAAGTTAGCTATCAATTTTTCAACTTGACTGTTCAGTTCGTTAAATTCAATTTGACTAATGATGGTTGGGGTTAAGTTAATGGAAGCAGAATTTTTTAGGTGTTCGAGGTATTTATTGTTGCTGATTCTTTTTCGGATGAGGTCAATCGAATTATTATACGCGATGGTAAAGATATAAGAATTCAATAATTTGTAATCTTCGAGTTTGTTCCTCGACTCCCATATTTTCACAAAAACCTCTTGCACAATATCGTCAACGTCCGCCTCATTTTTTAAAATATTGAATACAAATGAAAACAATTTATGACTGTATAGTTCATAAACCTGATCAAAAGCAAGTATATCACCACTTTTCAAACGGATTAAAAGTTCTTGTGTAATATTGTCATTGCTTAGTTTCAACGTCTGTTTGGATATGAGATTTCAAGGAGCTAAAACTACAAAAAAACTTGAATACTTATTAAGGGAGGTTCTAAAAATTCGTTTTTTTTAATATTTTTATTGCTTAGTCGTTATTATACCAGTATGGGAAAACGCTTGCCACAATTAATCTTTCAAAAATTGATTTGCAATACCTTCTGTTTAACTTGTAAACAAACTCATTGAGGTAACGCTGCAAATTCGAGCCCTTTATCTTATGGGCACCTCTAAAAACTACTTTTTTCGATGCCGTTGTTTGAGACAAATATATTTATTAGTTTTCTAAAAACCTAATTTTTGCCCCCCCCATTTTTTATTTAATTAAATATCTGACACATACAAAAGTACGTCTTTCACGTCTCGACATACCTATCCCATGAAAACCACTATTATTAATTGAGTACAGCGGCAAATATTGTACGTTAAGTTCATCATTCCGATTTTTACCTTAGCCCTTGCAATTCCAATAGTACGAATAATGGAGCCATGCATGCTGTTTTCTACAAAGCCGAACACGTGTTCCACCCTTGCTCGTGTTCTGGATTTCCTTTGTTATTGTTTTTCTGTTCTTCTGTATACTTTACAATTCATCCTGTGGAGATTTTATTTTTTGTAAGTTGTTTTCGAATTCTTATAACCCAACAGTTCCGTTATGAATCTCAGATCAATTTCGTTTTTCGCATGTTGTGTGGCATACGAGTGTCGCCATCAAAGTACCTTTTGTTTTAAATACTTGTTGATTTTGTTGCATGTTTACCTGCCATTGAAGTACATCTGATACTCATGAATAAATGATTGTAAATCCTCAACCATCAGATCATTCAATTAGTCTTTGCCATCTGTAAGGCATTATTGGAGTGGAAGAAGTTGTAGTTCCTATGCTGGACTAGATAGTCTGGATCATGCTTCAAGTGAAGCGAAATAAACGGTAACTGTGGAAATACGTGTAGCTGTCATACAATCGAAATCTTTGATGGATCATCCTTGTAGGGCGGCCAACATACTCCGTCCACAACTACTCGCAAAAATTTCGTCGGTAGTATTTATTTGTAAATCCAGAGCATATGAAACAAAAAACAATTAACCAAATCGGCAGAGCAACAATTGCCGAATACTGCATAGCTGCGCAACCTTCGCCAGCCAAAAAGTATTTTGTGTGGTTGGATCTAACTTTCAGGCGTGAAGATGCCATAAAAATTTCTGGCCAACACATTTTAGAAAAATTTGACTTACAGGCAATCAACCAGAAAAACGGACAAACACTTGGTAATTTTTTAATGACTTGTAACGTAGGCGACGTCTTTAAATCAAAAAATGACATGCTGGAATGCCTAAGCATCAATTAATTAAAATACAAAAGGAATGTTTTTTGCTGTACATGTGCAATACTATGCGTCTCTTAATCCGATATGTTTAATGCCCCTGCTAAATATCAAAATGCTCTCAACAATAAATCATTGAAGGCATTTTTTATTAAGAAACAATCACTAATAGCTTCGTTGAAGTAAATTCCTGCTGGTTGGCGGAGAATTCCAGAATTTGTTTTTGAATTTCTGTTACCTTGTCAAGCAGAATCTTCTGAATTAATTCACCATTAGGACAGTTCGGCTTAGGTTTGCCCTTGATGAAATCCCAATATACGGGATTAATTGAAACTCCAAGACTTTGATATTTACGTTTACCGTTCTTGGAAATTTGAAGCATTAATGGATTTTCACCATTGGAAAGAGTCTTTGATTTGTAGCAAACTACTGAAATTTAGGCATTCATATATGTAAACTGGTTTACATTCTGGTTTACATGCATGCCAAAAATCGTATGAAAAACAGCCAAAAAAAGAAAATCAGCTATTCACACTTTTGGTGTAATTATCTGATTTATATAATGTTATCAGTGACCCAATCTGGGATCGAACCAGAAACCTACAGCTTAGAAGGCTGTCGCTCTATCCAATTGAGCTATTGGGCCGGTAAAATAGTGGTGCAGAAGTACTAAAAATCCCCATATGCTATGACATCATGGGGATTTTTAATTTCATTATTGATAAACTTCTCAACCTCTCATCTTCAATTCTCTGAATTTAAATATTTTCAAATTATCGAATTGCCGAATTGTCACATTATCCTATACCATAAAAATATTGTGTTCAGCACACTGCTGAATCATCTCCTCAGGCCACAGGCTTGCCTGCACCTCACCAATATGAGCTTTTCGCAACAGGTACATACAAAGACGTGATTGTCCGATTCCACCACCCACCGACTGCGGTAACTCATTTTTCAAAAGCTTTTTATGGAATAGGAGATCCTTTCGTTGTGTCAAACCGGTAATGGCAAGTTGTCGCAAAAGTGCCTCTTTGTCAACCCTGATTCCCATGGAAGAGATTTCAAGTGATTGTTGTAAGACCGGATTCCAGATGATAATATCTCCATTCAGACCTTTAAAACCGTCAGAGTTTTCGGTTGTCCAATCATCATAATCAGGAGCGCGGCCGTCATGTTTTTCTCCGTTCGAAAGAGCGCCTCCGATACCTATAATAAATACGGCACCATGCTCTTTGGCAATTTCGTATTCGCGCTCTTTTGATGTGAGGGCAGGAAAACGTTGCGCCAACTCCTCTGCATGAATAAAAGTGATCTCTTCAGGAAGAATTGGTTTGATAGCAGGGTAATTCTCGTAAACCATAAATTCAGTACGAAGCATTACCGCATAAATCTGGTTGACCACCTTTTTAAGATATTCAAGATTGCGTTGTTTAGCAGTCAGTACTTTTTCCCAATCCCACTGATCAACATATAATGAGTGGATATTAGTCAGTTCCTCGTCGGCACGGATGGCATTCATGTCGGTATAGATACCATACCCCACTGGTATTCCGTATTGCGCCAATATCAGCCGTTTCCACTTTGCCAGCGAATGAACAACCTCGGCTTTGGCATCATTCATCTCCTTAACGGCAAAAGTCACTGGACGCTCGACACCATTAAGATCGTCGTTGATTCCAGTCCCTTTCAGAACAAATAACGGAGCTGTTACACGGCGCAGGCGCAACTCTGCAGAAAGGTTTTCCTGAAAGAAATCTTTCACAAATTTAATCGCCTTTTCAGTTTGTTTAAGATCGAGTTTCGATTTATAATTTTCCGGTAAATAAAGCTTCATTATAAAAGTAATTAATATATGCAAAAGGTTAGACTACACCCTGTGCCATCATAGCATCAGCAACTTTAATGAAACCACCAATGTTAGCACCTTTTACATAATTGATGAATCCATCTTTATCAGTACCATATTTCACGCAGGTTTCATGAATGTTGATCATGATTTGGTGCAAACGGGCATCCACTTCTTCACGGGACCATGGCAAACGCATTGAATTCTGAGCCATTTCGAGGCCAGAAGTTGATACACCACCGGCATTGGCCGCCTTACCTGGTCCATAAAGAATTTTTGCTTCGAGAAATACTTCAACAGCCTCGGGGGTGGATGGCATGTTAGCTCCTTCAGAAACTACAAAACAGCCATTCTTTACGAGTATTTTTGCATCTTTCTCGTCGATTTCGTTTTGAGTTGCACAGGGGAAAGCTGCATCGCACTTGATTCCCCATGGGGTCTGCCCTTCGTAATACTGTACGTTGTATTTCTCTGCATATTCTATAATGCGTTTGCGGCGAATATTTTTCAATTCAAGAACAAAAGCAAGTTTTTCTTCGTCGAAACCGGCTGGATCATAAACAAAACCGGTTGAATCAGACATGGTAACAACTTTTGCACCCATCTGGATCAATTTTTCAACTGCATATTGCGACACGTTTCCTGATCCGGAAACAGTAACAATTTTGCCCTTTAAATCCTGACCACGTGTTTTCAACATCTGATCGGCAAAGTAAACGGCACCGTAACCGGTTGCTTCCGGACGGATCAAGCTTCCGCCCCACTCGATGGCTTTACCTGTTAATACACCGGTAAATTCATTTCTGATGCGCTTATACTGGCCATATAAATAACCAATTTCACGTCCCCCAACGCCGATATCGCCTGCAGGAACATCGGTGTCAGCACCAATAAAGCGTTGTAATTCAGTCATAAAACTTTGGCAAAAACGCATCACTTCGTTATCCGATTTTCCTTTGGGATCAAAATCAGAACCACCTTTGCCACCACCCATAGGAAGTGTCGTCAAGCTGTTTTTGAATACCTGTTCGAAAGCTAAAAACTTCAGGATACCCAGATTTACAGTTGGATGGAAACGCAGACCTCCCTTATATGGGCCTATTGCGCTATTCATTTGAATACGGAAACCTCTGTTTACCTGGATTTCTCCATCGTCATCAACCCATGGTACGCGGAACATCATTACTCTCTCCGGTTCTACCATTCGTTCCAATATTTTTGCATATTGGTATTTAGGGTTTTCTTCGATGAAAGGCACCAGCGATTCAACCACTTCTTTTACTGCCTGATGAAACTCCGATTCTCCCAAGTTTTTAGCAATTACTTTTGCCATGAACTCGTTCACCTTTAGGTCCAAAATGTCTGCCATTGTAGTTTTTTTTTGTGATGAATAATAGTAAAATCTTCCTTTTTCGGCTGAATAGTGATGAACCAATCAGCTTCTGACAACGAAAATAATAACCATAACTAATTCTACAGACTAAGCAGCGTGCATTTACGTGTTTTACGTATGCCAGCGGGAGGTCCGCGGTGAACTAAAGGATAGAAAGCCCGAAGTGCCAAATGTTATCGACGCTATAGCTCGAAGTACATTTTTGGTATCCTAAATTCTTTTTTCGCTTTTTATATTTCGATGATGTTGTTTTTGATGGCGAACTTTACCATATCGACGGTGCTTTTCAGGTTCAGTTTCTGCATGATATGGTTTTTGTGCGACTCTACAGTGCGGACACTTATGAAAAAGCGGTCAGCAATTTCCTGATTGGTGTAACTTTCACCCCAAAGTTTGAGAATTTCGATCTGACGTGAACTTAAACTGGCTATGTCAGCACGTTGGTTCAAATCATCTGTTTTAAGGTTTGAAATATAGCGGTTCAGCAACAAATGAGTGATGGATTTATCGAAATAGTCATGACCATTTCGCAAAGTGTAAATGGCTTCAAGCAGGTTATTCCTGTCTGAATCTTTTCCCAAAAAGCCTTTAGCTCCAGCTTTAATGGTCTTTAGTACAATCTCCTCGTTGTCGATAACAGAATTTATGAGGATTTTCAATTTAGGATTGCTAATATTCAGTTGGATAATCAGGTTCAGATTTCGCACTGAAATGTCATGCATATTTAGGATTAGTATATGAACATGCATTAGCTTCAACTTTTCCGTTAAAACATTCCGGGCGTTGCAGTTGAGTACGACCCTGATATCAGAAATACCTGACAGTAAACCAGAAAGGCCTTCCAGTACAAGTCTATGTTCATCGAAAATTGCAACATCAATCATTCAGGTAATATTTATCGCTTAAAATAAGTGTTAATTTTAGAATTTGGGACGACTAAATGAGCAATAAGCCTCATTCGTGCATTATTATCGTTGATGTTTTAAGTCTGCCGTCCATTAAAATAGTCACTGGATTTTTAAACTGAACGTGCTTGAAAAAGGTGGTTTCGTGGACTATTTTTTGATTATAAAGCATATCCCAGCTTATAAAATCGGTTGAAGAGGAATGTTGAACTGAAAAATAGCCAATGTTCATCGAGGTTACATTGTGAAAGAAATGGGATCCGAGTGAAGAATCCAATGGAAAATTGTCGAGACTTACTTCCACAATCACCTTAGCGTTCGAAATTTGAGACCAGTTTACCGGAATCCCTACAAACCGGTCTCTGCTTCCCCATCTGCCGGGACCGATGAGAACATATTGCTTGTTGGCTTTAAGCATCAGTTTATTAAGGTAATCAATCTCATCAGCCATTTCAATTGTTTTCAGTTTGTTGAATGCGTTGGTATCAACAAAAATTATATCTCTGATATCCCTGATTTCTCCATTCCCGAGACTTGACCGGGTAAACAATGCAATTTGTGATTTATCCATCTGGTCGATCACAATTTTCTGAGTCAGTTGATTCCCAATCGATGGTTTGATCTGGAGAAGGTAAAATGTCGGCAATCCGTTTTTGGAGCGATCCAGATCAATGGCATACTCGATTTCAACAGGAGATCCGAATGCTTCTTTGATCGTGTTAAGCAATACACTGATGGTCTCGGCCAAAGGAATGTAGTTGTAACATAAAATGTCAGCAAAATTTATGATTCGCGGGCCATAAGTACTCAATCCATGTTCGATGCGGTCGTTATTCGGATTATAAACCGTTGCACAATGACTCAGAGTTCCATGCTTTTCAGCTTCGCTTATATCCAGAAGTTTAAGAGCTGCCAGTTCCCCATTCTTTAAAAAATCGACCTCTTTAATCCGGCTATCGAGCGCGTAGAACTGCACCTGTGAACTGTTTAGAATATCTTTGATGCTATAATTGTTTACTTTCGGATATTTGGGAGAGAAACGGTACGATTTCCAGCCGTCCACCACATAAGTTCCCAAACCAACCGCGATCACAGCAAAACCTTCGTCAGGCTTCATGTTGGCTACCGGATAATAATTATAAGACTGAGCAACGCCACTGATGTTCGGATAATAATAATTTCCATGCTGGTTACCAACAAGTTCCTGTAATATAACCGCCATCTTTTCTTCTTCAATTTTATGATGAACAATTGAAAAATAATTTCGTGCCTTATCAGAAAAAGTTGAGGCAAAAACCAGTTTGATGGCAATACAAAGCTGTTCGAGTACCAGCTTTTTATTTATTTTACCATTAGGAACGATGTAAGTATCAAAAACTCCGGCAAAGGGTTGTGTAATGGAGTCTTCAGACGTACTTGACGACCGGACTGCAATTGGTTTATCGATATGCGAAACAAAAACCTTCAGCTTTTTCAGTAGTGAAGTGGATAATTGGGATTCCGCAAAATGAACTCTCAGTTCGGCATACAAAATATCAGGGTTTATGATTTTCTCGAAAAGCTTGTTCTTCGAGATGAAATGTTGAAATTCATTGGTTCCGATGATGACTGTTATCGGGGCAAGAATATTAATTTTGCTGGTTAATGACGGAAATTCGAGATTGTAAATCAGTGTATTGATAAAAGCCAGGCCACGGCCTTTTCCTCCCAGCGAACCGCCACAATAGGAGACAATATTTTTTTCGTCGAGGACTGAAGTTTCGTCGAAACTCAGTATTTTTCCTTTTTTCTTCTCTTCCCGGTAGTTTTTAATGGAATCCAGAAAAAATTGCCTCATCGTACCTATGTCTTTGAAAGTATTGGCCGATACCGGATTAAGCGTTTTCGCCAGCTGGATTTCCCCGCGCGACATCAGCCATAATGAAAGCTGGTTTTCAGAAGCATGGAGGTATAATGATTCGTCGGGGACTTCCTTCAGCAGGGTTTCGAATTCACGCAACGATTTGGCTATTCCGATTTTGTTACCTTCTAAATCTCTGAAAACAAAATTTCCAAACCCAAGATAGCTGACCAGATAATGTTTAAGCTCGTTCAGCAATGTCTCTGAGTTCTTATTGATAAATCCTACTTCAAGCTGCTGAGCTACTTTTGCGTTCAGATTTTCTGATGATTGTAAAATTATAGGTATTTTGGAAACATGTGATTTGACGTATTTAATAAAATCAATCCCTGCATGTTTATCCATTTTTCCGCCACGGTCAAACTCAACATCCGAAATGATGCAGAGCAGGAAATCTTTGTATTTGTTGAAAATAGCAATAGCTTCTTCGTAATTCCGGGCAAGCAGAATTTTGGGTCTGGAACGCATTTTAGAAATTTTATCCAGCTCGTTCTTTTCCACTTCGGGCAATAACTGTTGTACCTGGGTAAAAACGATATCATACAAAAACTGAAGGTATTTGGAATAATATAACGGTGAATCTTCGATCAGCAAAATAACGCGTACCAGTCCTATTTTGGTGTCATTCTCCACGTTTACCTTGTCTTCGGTCGATTTTATAATGGCAAACAAAATCCGCGAATCGCCGTTCCAAACAAACAATTTATCTATTGAAGAGCTGGTTGGCACCAACTCTTCAAAATATTTAAGGTCGCTTTTTTTGTTCAGGAGCAGATAGATCGGAAGTGACTCTTTTTTTGAACGGATTTGCTTACTTAAAATTACCGGCGCCTCACGGTCCATTCCTGCCATCAGGATTACCAGATCAAAATTAGTGGTTTCCAATAGATTTAGGGCTTCTTCAGCCGATGAAACTCCAGTAATACGAGGTACCGAAAAGAGGCTGTACTGGTAAGCTTCACCCATGAATTTCTCGAAAAATGAGTCTTCACTCTCGAGGGTAAATGCATCGTATAAAGTGGCTACAAAAAGGATATGCTTGATTTTAAACCGCATCATCTCGAGATAAACATACTTATCTATGGTCTGCTGGTTGAAGTACAACTGGAGTGGTTTCTTACTTCTTGACAGCGAATCTCTGAATTCATCGGAATGATGGATAACTTGCACCGGTACCCCTTTATGGTGAATAATTTCACGGCCTTTATAATTGTTTAAATAGCCACTGATTAACCGGGCTATGTTAATCAGTAAGTTGCGCTCTTCCTGTAAAAATGGCACTTCATATTCCTTTGGAAATTGTTTCAGGTAGAAAATCTCGATGGAACCTTTTTTATTGTCGATGGTTACAAAAGTTTCAGTCTGCACCCATTCTGTTTCTGTGAATTTTTCACTGGTGTATGATTTCCCTTCGAAGCGGATCCGCGCAACCGCGAACCTGGAATATTGCCACGATTTGGGAAGAATTTCACAAATTTCCTGCAACGTTTCATCAACCATTTTCCCCTTTTCAATTATGAGCGTTGTTTGGTTGATGGCTTTAAGTTCTTTTAAACGTTCGGTATTTTCGCGTTGCAGTTTGTTGAACGCGTCGCGCGTAGCAGAACCGGCAATCATTTTCGAAAGGTTGACCAGCAAATTTCGCTCTTCTTTCAGGAAGGGACCTTCATCCGCTTCGGGGAATTGCTTCAGGTAAAAAATTTCGATTATTCCCTTTTTACGGCCTGGCGCTTCAAATCCCTGAGCCATCTTCCAGGGTGTTTCCCTGAATCCGGAGCTTTCAAAAATACGCTTATCATAGGTGATCCGGGTAACGGTATGATCGGGAAACTGCCATGAATCGGGCAATATGGAACAGATTTCAGCGAGTGATTCTTCCAGCGGCCGATCATTCTGCAATATCTCTGCCGTTCGGTTTATTCCCCTTAATTCTTTCAGCCGTTCAGTATTACTGATCAGGAGATCTTTAATTGCCATTTTAGATACAGTTCCCGAAATCAAAGCTGCAAGGTTATCAATAAGGTTACGTTCTTCAATTAAAAAAGGGCCTTCTCCTGCCTCCGCAAATTCGTCCAGGTAATAAATTTGGATCGCACCTTTTGTCGAATCATGGGTATCAAATGTTTGTTCCAGCTTCCAGGGTGTTTCTCTGAAATTTAAGCTGTTATAGCTTTTGTCGCCATAGTTGATTCGTGCAACTGTTTGCGTCGGAAACTGCATGGCTTCGGGGAGCAATAAGCAGATTTCCTGCAGCAACTCATCGAGAGAGGTGCTTTTATTCAGGATTTTGGTGGTACGGTTGATGCTTTTAAGCTCTTTTTGACGTTCTCCCATGTCAATGGTCAGCTTTTCGAGCTGAAATTTAGAGATCAGGCCAACGAGCAGTGGCACAATTATTATTAGTGTCTCTTCCGCTTCCTTAATTAATGCTCCCGAAAAATGTGTTTCATTTTGATGCGACAGAAAAAGTTTGATATGACCATTTTGACCGTCGGGCAACTGAAAGTCACTTTTCACAACAATCGATGTTTCTTCAAATGGGTAGTTTCTAAACGTTTGGCCGTTAAATGAAATTCTTACGAAAACCGAATTTGGGGTAACTGAAGTTCCCGTAAAAGTACCACAAACTTGTTGCAACGACGACTTAACATCTTTCCCCTTGGCCAAAATTTCAATTATCCTTAATATCAGATCCTCTTGTACAAAAAGTATTGAATTTTTAAGCGGATGCTTTTCTATTTTTGCTGAAACCCTGTTTTTTTCCATGCTTCCTAATTTAATTCACCAGCTTCCGACCGTCTTAATTATTGGTGAGAAGTTTCATCGAAATTAGTAAATAAATGTTCTAATAATGCCGAAAAGTGTGAAATGATTGAATGGACCTCGCAGATATTGGATTTGCAATCCAACAAAATTAAACAAATTCGATATTTACCGACCAATCAATAATTGTAATCGTAATGAAGTAAACATTACCAACATTCAATGCCATCTTTTATTTGCTTAAAACAGGCTGGCAATGGCGTATGTTGCCAGCCTGTTTTCCAAAATGGGAGTTGGTTTATTACTATTTTACCAAATGGAAGAACACCGGGGTCATCGAACAAATACATGAGATGTTACGAGACCGAATACGCAAAAAAGCAGGGAGAGAAATCTCTCCAAGTTTGACCATCATTGATAGTCAGTCTGTTAAAACTACAAGAATAAGTGGTGAGAGCCGGGGAGTTGACGGAGGCAAAAAGATCAATGGACGCAAACGCCATATCATTACTGATACGATGGGTTTGCTCCTCGATGTAGTTGTTCATGCAGCGAACGTGCATGACAGCAAAGGTGCAACTGATGTAATTGCCTTGCTGAAGGGTAGGTTCGAAAGATTGGTCAAGATCGTTGCTGATGGGGGTTACCTTGGTGAACTCATTGAGAAAACCAAAACCGCATTCGGCTGGATACTTGAAATTGTCTTAAGATCAGACCATTCAAGTCAATTTGTCGTGATACCCAAAAGATGGGTTGTGGAAAGAACGTTTGCTTGGTTTAAAAGCTATCGAAGACTTAGTAAAGACTTTTAATATCTTACAGATACAAGCGAAGCAATGATTCAATTTGCAATGATAAAATTAATGCTTAACAGAATTCAAAATTAAAGAATCCACCCTCTTAGAAGGTGGACTTGATAAGCCCCTAAAAGGGGCCTGAGCCAAAGTCGATATTTTGTTGCTCTTCCATTCGTTCTTGCTTTTCCTGGT
>Ga0209386_1001068_pt1 | contig 11869 bp, 11 predicted proteins | sample NGEPertwo_FD_184510 | JGI IMG/M metagenome (GOLD analysis project Ga0209386, IMG submission 184510) | Arctic peat soil microbial communities from the Barrow Environmental Observatory site, Barrow, Alaska, USA - NGEE Permafrost154B-two... | ecosystem: Environmental > Terrestrial > Soil > Wetlands... | reverse complement strand
GGCTATTTCAGGATGATTGCTAATAAAATTCATGAGCAAGTTTCGTTGATTACTAACACTATTGCTTTCTAATTTCAAATCATTCTTAGCAAGATCCGCATCCTCATCCGAAAGCCTAATGTACATAGCTAATGTCATCTTATTCATTAGGCTTCACCTCTATTTCTGAAACCTTAATGTAATCAATCAGCACTTCACGATCATCCATAAACTTAAAGTTGACCTGAACCTTTCTGTCTGCGTAAAGTTCAACGGTATCAATGAGGGCAACTATCATTTCTCTAGTCAACACCTTTTCATTCTGAAACGCTCTAAAAGCTGACAACCACTTGTTTTCATAGGAATAAGTTACATCATATTTATTCTGTTGTATGAGCAATTCATTTAATCTGCACTTTAAAGCCGTTTCATCCTTCTCGTATTTGCCTTTTGCATAAAGATATTCTTGTTCGGTGAGAAGTTGTTCAATATAATCGTCATACAGCGAGCTTCTCAAAGAATTAATTCTTTCAAGATGAGTATTTACTTTTCGAATTTCAATCATAAGTCCGTCCTGTTCACTCTGAAACTTCATAGTGGACTTGACTTTTTCTAGGATATCGTCAACGGATGAAACTAAGTTTATTTGACTTCTAATTGCTTCATACGCAACATCTATCAATATAATTTCTGGGATTTGTTTTCTGGTGCACTTGTACCCGCTATTGTCCTCATAAGTTGAACAAAGAAAATAATGAGATACATACCCTTTATTCACTTGTCTTCTACGTACAAGCTTGTGTTTACAATCCCCACAAACTGCAATCCCCTTGAAAATGTGTTCTTTATTTTCTAAATGCTTATTCTTTTCAAGTCTTGTAGTGAATTCTTCATGAACTTCCAATCTTGTGTTATGAATAACATCAAAGGTTTCCTGATCAACGATTGCCTCATGGTCGTTCTCTATAATTGTCCATTGATCTTTTGGTACTCTTGATTTTCGTTTACCCTCATATAGGGATACTTGAATTTTTCCATAAATCTTGTGTCCTAAATATACTTCATTTTCAGTAATCGCTTTAATTGTCTGACGTAGCCATATGCTATCGTTATATTTAGCATTTTTCCATTCACCCTTTAAGTACTTATGCTTGCTGGGTGAGGAAATTCCAATATCATTCAGGCGACGGGCTATTACAGTGTCGCTTTGACCTTCTACTTTCCACTGATAAATTTGTCTTATAACAGATGCAGCTTCTTCTTCTTCAACAAGACTATATGAGCCATCTTCCGGCCTACTGTATCCATAAGGAACATGGGCACCTAAAAACTCACCCTTTGACTGTCTTTCTCTAAATGTAGAGATGATTTTCTTGGATATGTCTTTTGTGTAAACATCATTCAAAAGATTCTTCAAAGATATAATCAAACCTTCATTGGTGTTTTCAGGATTAAAACTGTCGTAATTATCATTGATTGCTATAAAGCGGACCCCAAGGAAAGGAAATATTTTCTCAAGGTAATTACCTGTTTCAAGATAATCCCTGCCAAAACGGGAAAGATCTTTAACCACGATGCAGTTTACTTTTCCAGCTTTAACATCATCCATCAAATTGTTAAATCCAGGTCTATCAAAAGTTGTCCCTTTTACGCCGTTGTCCGTATAAATTGAAAATACCTGTAAATAGGGTCTTTCCTCGACAAATTGTTTAAGCATATATGTCTGATTCTCTATTGAATCACTGTCTTTCCTATCACGGATATCCTCAATTGAAAGGCGAACATAAAGCCCGACATTAAACACTTTTTCCTCTGTCACCGTTTCATTTTGGGCGATTGCAGACTGTCTTCTGCTTTTTCTTGCCATGATTAAATCGCCTCCTTAAACGCAACACTCGCAGCGAAGGTATTCGACTGGCTGGCGCTATCTATGAAACGAATGGCACTGTCATATTCCACCTGATGCTTAAAATGAATATCTATTTTCCCATTCTCATATACATAAACCTTTGAAATCAAGGAGACAACCACTTTTCTTGTAAGCTGTTCAATGTTCTGATACAACTTGAAGTTCTCAATCCACAGATTGATTGGCGTTTTATTGTTCGCAATATCTTCAATTTCTTGTTGACGCTTTAAAATGATTTTTTCCACCTTTTGCAATTTAGAACTATACCGGCTGACATGACTTCTATACTCTTCTTTTGTGATAACTTGATCCACAAAATGCTCATAAGCCGCCAGCTTGTATTTTTGTAATTTATCCATCTCCTCCTGTGCCTTAATCACTTGTGCATCCAACTTTAGAATTTCATCTTGCTTATAAGGCAACGTTTCAATATAAGAGAGGATGCGTTCAATATCAAGGATACTTCGAATATGAATGTTTAGCGCTTCTAAAACAGCTTTTTCAAAAGCCTTTTCACTGATATTGTGGGTGGTACAACTGCTTTTGTCACTGCGATTACTGGAGCACGTGTAATAATAATATTTTTTGCCATTTGCCGGTACTGTCTTTCTAATCATACTTTCCTTGCAATCTCCGCAAGCAATAATTCCAGAAAACAGATACACATTATTCTCGTTAGGGGCAATTCGAGTATCCTGGAGCAACAATGCGTTTACCGTAGCAAATAGCTCTTTTGAAATAATCGGATCATGTGTATTCTCAACACGAACCCACTCCTCTTTTGGTCGCTCAATCCTTGTTTTCACTTTATAATTTGGAGTTGTTCGTTTTCCTTGCTCTAAAACGCCAATATATAGTTCATTGCTTAAAATTCTTCCGATTGCTACTGCTGACCACATAGCCTGTTGTTTCACTTTAAAAGTAGTTTTATATTTTTCGCCTAATGATCGTTTATACTCAAGCGGAGATAAAACGCCCATCTCATTCAATCGATTGGCGATTCCCTGTTGACTCATTCCTTCAAGTTTCCATTTGAATATGTCACAGGTAACCTGGGCTGCATACTCGTCTATTTCCAATCTGTTTTTATCATTTTCAGCTTTCTTATAGCCATACGCAGCAAAAGAGCCAATGAAATTACCCTTTTTACGTTTGATTTCAAGCTGGCTCCTTATTTTTATTGATGAATCTCTACAATAAGAGTCGTTTATTAAGTTTTTAAATGGAATCATAATGTTATCTGTAGTAGATGAACCTTCGGCACTATCATAATAGTCATTAATAGCAATAAAACGCACACCAAGAAAAGGAAATACTTTTTGAATATATTTCCCTGCCTCAATATAGTTTCTTCCAAAACGTGAAAGGTCTTTTACAACAACACAATTGATTTTCCCTAACTTAATCTCTTCCATCATTTCAATAAAGGCAGGACGATCAAAGTCAACGCCACTAAAGCCATCATCCACATGAATAGCTTCAATCTGGATATCTGACTTCGACTTCAAGAAGTCTCGAATTAATTCTTTTTGATTTGAAATGCTGTCACTTTCTTCTTTATCTCCGTCATCTTTTGAAAGTCTTACATAAATAGCAGCATTGTATATTTTGATATCTTTTAAAATTTCCATGCGCAAAGCCTCCAATTTGTTTAAAGTATTAGCAAAACTTTAAACGCATCAGGCTTCACTGATTACAGTCCAATTGAAGTATAGCATAAAATCAACTGCGCGTCCAGAGTTTTGAAACGCTGATTTGTAAAGTTTTGCCATCTACTGTTCTATAAGCTTCTAAAATAATTTTCTAATCTGTCTTCCAAAGTGGCTGTTGTATCAGCAAAACTCATTTTCACTACCACCTTGCCACATCTAAAGCAGTATGGATTTTTTATTTGTCTGATGAAATCTTTCTTCCGTTCTTCCACCGGTAAATCTGTGTTTACTTTGACCGTATTAATATCTACTAAGGTAGATGGATCAACAGTCCTTACATCTATATTTTTCATGTCCGATAGGGTCATGCCTGTACTCATAAGACCTCTCCTTTCAAGAAAAGTGAGCAGATATTTTAAAGCTACTCACTTTGTCTTAATAAAATATTCTGATTGTTTAACCTTATTGAAAAACGATTTAACTTCGTAAAGAGAGTCTGTCACCTTATATTCTGGCAAGGCGCTCAGTACTCGATTGCGATATTTTCCTTTTTTGCTAATCCTGAAATCCAAAATAGCAATCAGACCTGTATCCGTTTCACATCGGATTAACCGTCCCATCCCCTGTTTTAGCTTTATAAGCATCTCCGGGAAAACAATAGTATCTATGAACGCTTTCAACTGAGCAAATTGCCCTTTCTTGTGGTCCATTATTGGTGTTGGTGTTGGAAATGGCAAATTGACAACAATAAGCGAAGAAAGAATATCACCTGGGCAATCAACACCTTCCCAAAATGACCCTGTAGCAAAAAGAACACCATTTTCACTTCTTTTAAAAACTTCTACGATGTTCTTCTCACTTTTATCCATTTTCAAAACCGGGAATTTTATTCTATGCCTTACCAATTCGTGAACTTTTGAAAGCAAGGAATAGGAAGTGAATAAAACGACTGTATGTCCGCAAGTTGCATCTACCAGCCTGATGATTTCGTCTGCTAATGCATTCATATAGTCATCATTTTGCTTATCCGGAAATGGGACATTTTCACTGACATATAGACGTACATTGTTTTTATAATCAAATGGTGATCGGCAGGTCGTCTCGCTTATTTCATTCCTATTAACCAAATCTATTCCTGCATTGCTTTTAAAATAGGTAAACCCCTTGTCATCTGACAGCGTTCCCGATGTCAATATCTTTGGAATTCCATTTTTCCATAGCACATTGTTTAATTGATTTTCTAAGTCTGTTGGTATAGAACAGATTGAAACTAGCTTTTCGCTCAATGGGTTCTCAAGCCAGTAAATGATATTATCGGTATGATAAAAAACATCAATTTGCTCTATCATTTCTGAAAACATAATCTCCAAGTTTCTATTTTTTGCGATGTCGATTGCACAATATTCCCGAAGCGTTTCAATGGTTTTTATCATTTCTAAGAGCAGTGATTTTTCATACTTCTCAATGATAATGTTAATCTGCGTCACTTCCTCATCCATGGCATCTAAGTTCACTTTTGAAACTAAACTTTTGAAAAACCTTGTCCGGAGCAAACATAAGTTTTCTGATTTCAATTTTGTTGTTTGTAAATATGCTTTATTGCCTCTAAGATTACTTTTAAGCACATTTGTTATGATGGTAATATCCTCACTTGAAAATCTTTTTCCAAGTATTTGCATAGCAGCATCCGTAAGCTTATGCGCTTCATCGATTATTGCCACTGCGTGCTCCGGAATAAGAGTGTGCTTGCCTCTAGCACGTTTCATCGTATCAGCAAGGTAATAATTATGATTGCAAACCTGAAAGTCGTGGAGCGACGATCTCGCATAATCCATATGCTTAATATATTGGCAATACTTATAGTGAGAGCAAGTCATTTCACAGCCTTTAGGCACATTGATCTTTTGTACAATATGGTTTTTTAAGCCTTTATACTCATCCAAATCAATCCCTAAGTCCGGTAGCTTCAACAAGGAAAGCTTGCTCAGAAGTTCTCTGTCAACGTCCTTATCACTGCTTTTCAAATAGTTCATTAATCTGCTGTACCTCATCTGACAAAAGTAATGTTCTTTGCCTTTTCTTAGGACCGCACTTAGAGGCCGATCAACGACACTGCTCTTTAGCAAAATATCTGATAAAATTGGCACGTATGTTCTGATGATCGCATTTTGCAAATCAATACTGGAAGTTGATATTGCACAAGGGATAGCGCAGTAGTCATTATCCAGATAAGTATGTGCACCTGCCTTATTCCGTTTTTGTCTTTCATAAAGGGCATAAACAATGCAGGAAATAATATAGGCATAGGTTTTACCCGTTCCAACCTCCGCTTCACAAATTGCAATGTGTTTCTTTTTAATCCCTTCATACATCATTTTGGATAATTCGATCTGGTTCTCTCTGATAGAAAATCCGTTTTCAGCCATCAACTTTATAAAAATATAGTCAATCATCTCCTGCGGTTTTTCAGGAAGTGTGACTTGATAATCATTCGTGGCCATCAACTTGTCTATAAGTTTCTTTTTTATTGAATCTGAACAGCCTTGCTTGCTCTTTAAGACTGTCACTGAACAATTCTTCGTTACGCAAATTGCACAATAAGTATTAATTGATTTATTTTCTTTTACCATGAATATATAGTTTTCATCGTAGGTAAAAAGATACCTGAATTCATTTTTAATGCCCTGTTTCCTGAGATACTGCTGCATAATTTCTTCGTCTGTTGTTTTTATCTCAAACACAATTTTTCACTCCTTCACCTTATGATGAACTTGACAGCACAATGATACGGTGGCCGTTACAGCCACCGCATAGTTTCTGCTGTCAAGCAATTCGTTTGAACAGTAGATTTTTTTTGTATCATATTTGTTCTCAACGCCCCTGACACAACTACGGGGATATACCAGGTTGTTTTTGGGAAACATCATATAAGCTGACATGGCTATAAGTTCTCAAGCCAAATGCGCGTTATCCTGTCATTCATTGCAGGCTGCCTAATGCGGTGAGGCGTTCAAGGCAGAAGTATCATTATTTATCCCTTTGCTGGTCATCGCAAATAGCCATTCCACTGACTATTAAAAGCCGGAGATGTTCGCTCTCGTCTATGACGGTCATGGCGCTCCGCTTCTGTTGCTTGCCATTTCTGGCTGCAAAGGTGGTTTTCCTGATATACCGGATATTCAGTTGTCAAGGAGCAAGAGGAGAGTAAAAAATTACCCCCTCACTTTTAAGCCGAAAATGAGAGGGGGGTGTACGGAATTATTTTTTATTTTCCATAGATTTTTTTATTTTCTTTAGAACTCTGTTCTTTCGATCACTTATTGTCATCACGGGTACGCCACTTTCCACTGAAAGTTGCCGCTGGCTCTTCTCTTCATAAAACAGTTGAATTATCAGATTCCGATCTTCATCCGATAAAAGCGACAAGCATTCCTTTAATTTCTCAATCATGATTTTGGAAACAATCACATCGCAAAGATCCTCCGCAAGGCTGTCCACAATCATCTCTTCACCTAAAACATCTTCGTAGACATTATCAAGCTGTGAGTACAAGAACCTTCCATGAACCAAGTCCCGTTCTTCCAAATAGCGTTCTCTCCGATCCATTTTGAAATATTCTCTGTATACTTCTTCCGTCACTTGCTCAACTTGATTTCCCACGCGAATATAAAACTTCTTTTTCGTATCCATTTCTTTAACCTCCAAATTTCGTTTTTATGAATGTTCATGCGAAATTTGAAAGTTATGGATAACGGGCAATATAGGCTTCCCATCTTTTCATTCAACCGTCTCCTATTTCTGGGCATAAAAAAGACCAGAAGTGGAATTAATCACCTCCGGTCTTAAACACCGCCATATTTGCCAATAAAAAAGGGCATAAAAATAGCCCCAAAACCAAAATGGTCTTGAGGTGTCATCGTTTTAATGTTCTCTTATTTAATGCCATAATTCACCAGCATAGTTAGTGTAACATGTCGTTTGTCGGAAAGCAGTAGGGATTCAATCGGGACTTTGTCGTGTGTCAGTCGGGATTATGTCGGGACTTTCCAGATGTCGAAAAAAACTTGGAATTTCAACACTGCCACCTTATCCAAATATCCCTCTAATTGATGGAATTGCATACCCCCACATGCAAACTGAAAACAAATCTACAGCTTCACGCTTTTTATCATAATAAGTGCTGCGCTCCAAATTGAGCAGTTCAATCATTTCCCGTTCAGTGTATTTGCAATCCGTTAAATACTGCTTACTCAAAATATCATGGTAAAGTTGTTCGTTATCCGGATATTTATAGATTTTGTTCATAGTATTATCGATTAGTGAAATGAGCCATTGGGTTTCAAATAGAGATCTAATTTCCTCTGAAAATCTCTCCTACTCTATTTCAGGGGGCATAATTCGCAAGAGACTCCAACGCTTCCTCCATCTTTTTACTACAGTATATTTCTGTGGTTTCGCAAATCTCAAAAACACGATTAGATGACGACCACACGGCAGAACGATATATCTTTAATAACAACGTGGTTTTGTGCAGAACTGAGTTACGATCAATATTAAGGCCCTTATACATTAGTGCACATTGTTTCATTACTACACTTTCTCTTCTCATAGTATCTATCCTTTCTTTTCAACTGTATATTGACTATTACACACGCGTAGTGGTATATTAATAGCGAACGAAGTTGCATGTCTCTTGTAAGAATTACACCGTAAATATATGTTTAGTGTTAATTTGTAGATTCTCCTCAATGTTATGCATAATTCGATGCGCGTTACACCCTTATGAATAAATTAGCGCCTTTTTCGCCACACAGTTTTTATGCCGCAACGAATTATTCACCCTGACACATCTCACAGAAAGGAGCAATTATCATGTTGTTTGGTGATAAAATCAAAAAACTTAGAAACCTGGCAAATATCAGCCAGCAGGAATTAGCAACTAGAACAGGGCTATCTCTTAGGTCGATTCAAAATTATGAAAGCAATCAACGTTATCCAAAAGATGTAGCTATTCTTAACAAGCTTTGCTTCACTCTAAACACTACCATCGAAGAACTTATGAATCAGAAAGATCATTCTGTTCAAGAATCAGCGTCAAAGTATTATCATGGTAAAATGGATGTTCTTAAACTAGTTGAAGAACTTGGTGATCTATTTACCAGTGGTCAGCTTAGTGATAAGGACAAAGATAAGGTTCTTAGAGCAATTACTGAAATGTACTGGAAATCAAAAGACAGCAACATACATTCATAAAGTGATTGGTGCCTTCTATATTGGCGATTGTAAAACCTTATTAAAACAAAAAAACACAATCTTATGCAGACCATGCCTTAATAAAAACTGCAATCCAAAATCTGTATGAAAAGACTTGTTGATGATATATAAAGTTGCGTTTTCGAAGTTCGCAACAAACATCATCAACAGATTTATTCAATTTTAGCGGTATTTCTTGGACTTCATCAAAAATATACATTTTTTGATGAACAGAATCAACTTCCGCTTTAACAAGTACTAATAAATTGTCGTGCCAGTAATCGACAGAGCTAAATTTATTATTAATTAATTTTAAGCTATTTCTAAAACCAGTATCTATGGCTTCATTATAGGGTCAATGCAGGATAGAACAAATACACTTCTAAGAACTGCTATGTCAAGAATAGCCGCGGTTAAGTGTGGGAAACTATCAAGCCGACCTGCTATTCCTCTGGCAAATTAATTTTTGTGAATAAATTTCCATAAATCTTTGATATTTTAATTAATATAACAAAAAAACGTTTTAACCACTTTTCCATATTCGCACTCCTAAACTATCTTATGAGATTAACTATTAATTGCACTACAACAATCAATATTATTCCCATCATTATAAGATATACTCCCGTGGTTGGAAAAACAGTTTCTTTAATTAGCTTCACTTTAGATAATAAACTGTCTTTCACATCGCCATAGAAAGGCAATCTAATAATATCCCTAAAATTGATTTCTGTAGAGTTTAAAAACTCTTTGCATTTGATTTCCTTATTATCATAATTAGTAAATACTACAGAATTATCTCTTACTTCATATACGATTCCTTTTTCATCGAGCAAATTAGTAATTACGGGCATCAATGTTTCTGTTTTAATATTTGTAATATTATATATGCCTTTCATTATGTCATATGCAATTATTATGGAGAATAAATAAAATACGGCAATGATTAATAAACTTTGATACTTCCAAATTGTGTTAACAGCAATCCCTCCACATATTAATGTGTACAAGAAAATCATATAGTACTGCTGACTAATAATTATCTTTTTACGTGTTAGGCATAAACATCCAAGTATAATAATAATAATCCCAAAAATTCTACTATAAATAAGATATGACATCATTTTTCAACCATCTCCTCATGTAATATAATTTAACTTTTTATTTAAAATTGCATAGTGTATGATTGCATTAAAATCCATATTGTCCAATCATCATATTAATTAAACATGAAATTTACCTCCTTGTAATTAATAACCCTCAGGAGATCTTGTTTGTGTCAGGTTTTGATTATATTTATTTTATATTTTTTATAATAGTCATAGTTTCTTCTGATTTAATTAGTAAATTGTATCTTAATTAGAAATTAATATAAAACTATATTATTGAACTTGCTTCTAACAGTGCCACGGCAATTAATATTATTCCCATTATCATCAAAAGTACTCCCCCGATAGGAAAAACTGTTTCTTTGATAAGCTTCACTTTAGATATTAAGCTGTCTTTTATATCATCATAGAAAGGCAATTTGATAATACCCCTAAAATTGATTTCCGCAGAGTTTAAACGCACTTTGCATTTGATTTCTTTATTATCATAATTAGTCAATACCACAGAATTATCTATTACTTCATATACAATTTCTTTTTCATCGAGCAAATTTGTAATTATAGGCATTAATGTTTCTTTTTTAATATTTTCTATATTATATCTGCCTTTCATTATAATATATGAAAATATTGCAAAGAATAAATAGACTGCGGCAAAGATTAACAGATATTGATCTGTCCAACTTGGGTTAATAGCCAATTGGCTAAAAATAATTGTGTTAAATATAATTATACCGTACTGACGACTAATAATTATCTTTTTCCGCGTCAAAAATAGACATCCAAGTGCAATAAATACAATCCCTAAAATTCCAAAATATATACTATATAAATTCATTTATTTTACATCAGTCATGAGGTACTCAATCTTTGAAACAGCCTCTATATTTGCTTATTTTTGCTAATATATATTTTCATAACTTTTATTAATAGGCCAAAAAAAATATATAAAGAAACCTATCATAGCTCCTAGAATTAAAATTACAAGTATTAAAATGGGCCAATTAATAGATGATAAATAAGTCATATGCTGGTCTCCTTTAAGTTTTACTATAAGTTGATACTCATTCCAGAGAATGGTGTAAGTAACATCAAACCGATAAATATACCTATTTGTTAGAGATTCATGGAGCCAATATTGTTTTAATTTCCGAACTAATAAAAGGCTCAAAAGCCAAATCTTTAAACCGTATATTCGTAATGTCTCCGCTATAATGTGTTAAGATGTCTGGAGGCATAATAAAATCAATATCGAATGTCATATATTCACCATATTCCGGGTATATGTTGGCATCTGGATGATCTACCGTTACGCCTTCAGGTAGCTTCACCTCTGCACCATACATCCTTGCATCGGGCAAACCATTTATTTGCCTTGCACATTTATTTACATTAGATACTACCACTTTTCCATCTTGCCAATCATACACCAAAGCGGTGGCTACATGCACTTCTATATCAGGATCAATAACTAGAGCTACAATCTCATTATCATGATCACCATCCATATCAACCATATAAACCTGATTTTTACAAATAGCGAGACATATAGGATTTCCATTTTTATCAACAGAGAAATAATCTAATTCATATTCTGTTTGGGTAAAAGGTTCCATTCGAAACATTACACGAATATAATCATGTTCCAAGGTTCCCTGACCACTTTGAATTTTAATCTCTTCTATTGGCGCATCCCTTACAGATGCCTCATATATAGTGAAGAATGGTTCATATCCTTCTTTTGTTTTCATTGCCAAACGGATGGTTTTGTCAGGAAATTTGCATACAGCTATTGTAATGGCAAATTTTTTATATCTTTTCTCATATATCAACCATTTAAAGTGATAAATCCTAAAAACAAGCCAATTCTTTTTGTCTATTTTCTTACTTCCTTTCTACATCAGCTCAACTTTTACTTTACCGTATTGAAATATAGATCCACTTTATAATAATCGGCTCCGTAGACC